>OHRP01000559.1_pt1 | contig 12503 bp, 9 predicted proteins | sample 1578451 | NCBI WGS metagenome assembly OHRP01 (sample SAMEA3879588, study PRJEB24766) | human gut metagenome | biome: human-associated habitat; feature: feces | place: USA | collected 1985/1987
CTTTCCCATTTGGATATCACTCCGGAAGAAATCATTGTTATCGGTGATGGCGTTTGCGATGTTTCCATGATCCAGTTTGCCGGATTGGGTATCGCCATGGGCAATGCTCAGGATTCGGTAAAGGTATGTGCCGATGTGGTGACGGCTTCGAATGAAGAAGACGGAGTTGCTCTTGCCGTAGAAAAAGCGATTCTTTCTGAAATTCGTCCGGCAGAGATTCCTCTCGACCAATTGAACGAGCGTGCACGTCATGCCCTGATGGGAAATCTGGGCATTCAATATACCTATGCTTCCGAAGACCGGGTAGAGGCTACTATGCCGGTAGACGAGCGGACCCGTCAGCCTTTCGGCATTCTGCACGGAGGTGCCACGTTGGCACTGGCCGAGACTGTTGCCGGACTGGGTTCGATGATTCTCTGCCAGCCCGACGAGATTGTGGTTGGTATGCAGGTCAGCGGTAACCACATGTCATCTGCCCACGAGGGAGATACCGTACGTGCCGTCGGTACCATTATCCACAAAGGACGTTCATCACATGTCTGGAATGTAGACGTATTTACGTCGACGGACAAGTTGGTGTCTTCCATACGGGTAGTCAACAGTGTGATGAAAAAGAGATGACCGACGAAGAAATAAGTAATTTGACAACTATTGATGCATTTATAGAACGGAAGCAACCGTTTGCCGTTTATCGTATTCCCGGTGAGGACACTCCCCGTTTGCTGACACAAGCGTCGGGAAGCGTCCGTCTGTTGTATGACCTTAAAGACTTGGACGGGGCACGCGGTTTCGTCATTGCACCGTTCCGTGCAAGCGAGTCGTGCCCGATTGTGCTGATACAGCCGGAGCAGTGGGGACAGCCTTTGCCGCTTGGCGAGTACGCGGAAGAGGAGCTGGAAGCTTTCCGGTTGCGTCAAGGCAGGGAAACATTTTCAGAAGCTTGCACGGAAGAGTACGAAGCATGCTTCCGGACATTTATAGAAGCCTTGCGCAGCAAGCAGTTTGACAAATTGGTCCTTTCCCGCAAATCCGTCATCGGGCAGTGCCCGGGTTTCTCTCCCTCGGCAGTGTTCCGTGCGGCATGCAAGCATTATATTCATTCTTATATATACTTATGCTATACGCCCCGGACAGGTGTCTGGATGGGTAGTACCCCTGAGATTATCTTATCCGGGGAGAAAAACGAGTGGAGCACCGTGGCATTGGCGGGAACCCAACCTTTGCAGGATGGCAGACTGCCGCAGGAATGGGGCGAGAAGAACCGGCAGGAGCAGGACTATGTGGTGTCTTATATCCGTCGGCAGCTTCTGTCATCGGGCATTCATCCCACGGAGAGCGGTCCGTATCCCGCTTATGCCGGAGCACTGTCGCACCTGAAAACGAGTTTCCGTTTCACCTTGAAAGATAACAACCGTTTGGGAAGCCTTCTGGAGCTTCTGCATCCGACCCCTGCCGTGTGCGGTCTGCCGAAAGAGGAGGCATACCGTTTTATACTGGACAACGAAGGGTATGACCGTCGTTATTATTCCGGTTTCATCGGGTGGCTCGACCCTGACGGCAAGACGGATTTATACGTGAACCTGCGGTGCATGCACATCGAAAACGGGCAGTTGTCTTTCTATGCCGGCGGCGGACTGCTGGCTTCTTCGGAACTGAATGACGAATGGCTGGAAACGGAAAAGAAGTTGCAGACCATGAAACGGTTGGTAAGCATGTTCCTATAATCCATAAATCGCTAATCTTTAATCACTGAACCATGTATACAGACAAAAAGAATATACTCCAACTGGCAGCGCTTCTCGAGGCGTACGGAATTACCAGGGTCGTGTTGTGCCCGGGCAGCCGCAATGCCCCCATCGTGCATACTTTGTCCAATCACCCGGGCTTTGTTTGCCATGCAATGACGGATGAGCGGAGTGCGGGGTATTTCGCCCTCGGCCTGGCTTTGAATAGCGGCAAGCCCGTTGCGGTGTGCTGTACTTCGGGAACCGCCTTGCTGAATCTCCACCCTGCCGTGGCGGAGGCCTTTTATCAGAAAGTTCCCTTGATAGTCATCTCCGCCGACCGCCCGGCTGCTTGGATAGGGCAGATGGACGGACAGACGCTTCCGCAGCCGGAGGTGTTCCGGTCGCTGGTCAAGAAATCCGTCAACCTTCCCGAAATTCATACGGAGGAGGATGAGTGGTTCTGCAACCGACTGATAAACGAAGCCCTGCTGGAAACCAACCATCACGGAAAAGGACCGGTACATATCAATGTGCCCGTTTCCGAACCTTTGTTCAATTTCACGACGGAGGCATTGCCCCAAGTACGCGTCATCACCCGCTATCAGGGGCTGAACGTCTACGACCGCGATTATAACGAACTCATCGACCGCATGAACAAATACCGGAAGCGGATGATTGTGGTGGGGCAGATGAACCTTATCTACCTGTTTGAAAAGCGGTATACCAAACTGCTGTATAAACATTTTGCATGGCTGACGGAGCATATCGGCAACCGGACGGTTCCGGGCATTCCCGTGAAGAATTTCGATGCGGCGCTCTATGCCATGCCCGAAGATAAAATGGACCAGATGGCTCCCGAACTGCTGATTACTTACGGAGGGCATATCGTATCCAAACGGTTGAAAAAGTACCTTCGCCGGCATCCGCCCAAAGAGCATTGGCATGTGTCGCCGGATGGCGAGGTGACCGACCTTTACGGCTCCTTGACCACCGTTATAGAAATGGACCCGTTTGAGTTTCTGGAAAAGATAGCGGCCCTGCTTGAAACCCGGACTCCCGAATATCCCCGCATCTGGGAAGACTACTGCAAGGCTGTTCCCGAACCGGAGTTCGCTTATTCGGAGATGGCGGCAGTGGGGGCGTTGATAAAGTCCTTGCCGGAAGCATCGGTACTGCATCTGGCAAACAGTTCGGTGGTGCGTTATGCCCAGTTGTATGCCGTTTCGCCCACCGTAGAGGTTTGCTGCAACCGGGGAACCAGCGGCATCGAAGGTTCGCTTTCCACGGCTGTGGGGTATGCGGCGGCATCTGACAAGCTGAACTTCGTTGCTATCGGAGATTTGAGCTTCTTTTACGATATGAATGCGTTGTGGAATGCCAATATCGGTCCCAACCTGCGCATCCTTTTACTGAATAACGGCGGCGGAGAAATCTTTCATACATTGCCGGGGCTTGACATGTCGGAGTCTTCGCATAAGTTTATCACAGCGGTTCACAAGACTTCGGCCAAAGGCTGGGCGGAAGAGCGGGGATTCCTTTACCTGCGTGCGGAGAACGGTGGACAGTTGGCTGAGGCCATGAAGCCCTTCACCAGTCCGGAGGCGGTGGGGCGCCCCGTCTTGCTGGAAGTGTTTACCGACAAGGACGAAGACACCCGTATGTTGAAGAATTATTATCATCAATTAAAATAGAATACAGATTATGCAGACAAAAAGAGAATGGACAACCATCCGGGAATATGAAGATATTCTTTTTGAATACTATAACGGAATTGCCCGTATCACCATCAACCGCGAACGCTACCGCAATGCGTTTACTCCGACCACTACCGCCGAAATGAGCGATGCCTTGCGCATCTGCCGTGAGGAAGCGGATATTGATGTGATTGTCATTACCGGAGCGGGCGACAAGGCTTTCTGCTCCGGAGGCGACCAGAATGTGAAAGGACGCGGCGGGTATATCGGTAAGGACGGCGTTCCCCGCTTGAGCGTATTGGACGTGCAGAAGCAAATCCGCAGCATCCCGAAACCCGTGATTGCCGCCGTAAACGGTTTTGCCATCGGTGGCGGACACGTGCTGCATGTGGTGTGCGACTTGTCCATCGCTTCCGAGAACGCTATCTTCGGCCAGACAGGTCCCCGTGTGGGAAGTTTCGATGCCGGATTCGGCGCATCTTACCTGGCTCGTGTGGTAGGTCAGAAGAAAGCGCGTGAAATCTGGTTCCTTTGCCGGAAATACAATGCGCAGGAAGCGTTGGAAATGGGATTGGTCAACAAGGTAGTGCCTTTGGAGCAACTGGAAGACGAGTATGTGCAGTGGGCGGAAGAGATGATGCAGCTCAGTCCGCTGGCTTTGCGCATGATTAAGGCGGGGCTGAATGCGGAGCTGGACGGACAGTCGGGCATTCAGGAACTGGCAGGCGACGCTACCTTGCTCTATTATCTGACGGATGAAGCTCAGGAAGGCAAGAACGCATTTCTGGAGAAACGCAAGCCTAACTTCAAGCAGTATCCCAAATTCCCCTGACACCCGTAATGGACTGCAAGATAGAGATTATCCCCCGGTTGCTGCATTTCAAGCAGCCGGCGGGGACTTCCCGCGGGGTGTATACGACCCGGAAAGTGTGGTATCTTCATCTGACCTCTCCCGACTATCCGGGCAGGACGGGAATAGGAGAGTGCGCTCCGCTGCCTGCATTGAGCTGTGACGACCTTCCCGATTACGAGAATATACTTGCCGGGGCTTGCCGCCGGCTGGAACAGTGCGGGGGAGAACTGGATGCGGATGCCTTGCGCGACTATCCGTCCATCCTGTTCGGATTGGAAACGGCGCTCCGTCATCTCCTGACGGGCAGTTGGGCATTGTACGATACGGACTTCTCGCAAGGAAAGGCGGGGATTCCGATAAACGGGCTTATCTGGATGGGCAACTTCGACACGATGCTCTCCCGGATAGAGGAGAAAATGGCAGTCGGTTTCCGTTGCATCAAACTGAAAATCGGCGCTATCGGCTTTGAGGATGAGTTGGCTCTGCTTCGCCATATCCGTGCACATTTCTCTTCCAGGGAGATAGAGTTGCGTGTGGATGCCAACGGCGCTTTCTCTCCGGCTGATGCGATGGAGAAACTGAAACGCCTGTCCGAACTGGAGCTGCACTCCATTGAACAGCCCATCCGTGCAGGGCAGTGGGAGGAAATGGCGCGTCTTGCTGCCGACTCTCCGCTGCCGATAGCCTTGGATGAAGAACTGATAGGCTGCAATACGCCGGAAGGGAAGCGGAAGCTGCTTTCGGCAATCAATCCGCAGTATATTGTTCTCAAACCTTCTTTGCACGGCGGGATATGCGGTGGCAACGAGTGGATTGCCGAAGCGGAAAAACGGCATATCGACTGGTGGATTACTTCGGCTCTGGAGTCGAATATCGGCCTGAATGCAATAGCCCAATGGTGTGCTACTTTCGATAATCCGCTGCCTCAGGGGCTGGGTACGGGACTGCTTTTTACGGACAACGTGGAAATGCCTCTTGAAGTGAGGAAAGATTGTTTATGGTTTTGTAATGATGATATTTAAAGGTATCCGATGATATTCGACCGACAACGACAGCGTTTGCTGCTGCAAGGAAAGGAGTATACGGCCGGGGATATATCCCGGTTGGTGGCGGAGGGAGCGGAAAACTGCCCGCCCGCCTTGTGGGATTTGTATTTTTTTCTGGAGAAGTGGTTCGATGCCTCTCCGGTTATCATCGTCCATACGTCGGGCTCCACAGGCACGCCGAAAGAGCTGGTGGTGCGCAAGGACCGGATGATGCAGAGCGCCCGCCTCACTTGCGAGTTTCTGAACCTGCAAGCAGGAGATACCGCTTTGCTGTGTATGAACCTTCGTTATATAGGGGCTATGATGGTGGTGGTGCGTTCTTTGGTTGCGGGGCTGAATCTGATAGTGCGTCCTGCTTCCGGCCATCCTCTTTCGGATATAGAAGAGCCGCTGAGATTTGCGGCGATGGTTCCTTTGCAAGTTTATAACACGCTCCGTGTTCCCGAAGAAAAGGAGCGGCTGGAGCAGACGGATATTCTGATTATCGGCGGCGGAGCGGTGGACGACAGTCTGGAGGCGGAAATGAGCGCTCTTCCCACGGCGATCTATTCTACGTACGGCATGACGGAAACGTTGTCCCATATCGCATTGCGCCGTCTGAACGGAGATACCGCTTCCAAGCATTATTATCCTTTTCCCACGGTCGAACTGTCCTTATCTGCTGAAAGTACGCTGGTTATTAAAGCTCCGCTGATTTGCGGGGAGGTCTTGCAGACCAATGACATTGCCTGCCTCTATCCCGATGGAAGTTTTACCATTGCAGGCCGGAAAGATAACGTTATCAATAGCGGCGGAATCAAGATACAGGCGGAGGAAATGGAGAAAAGACTACGGCCGTTTATCCCTGTACCGTTTGTAGTTACTTCTGTTCCCGACCCGCGTTTGGGGCAGGCGCTTACCTTGCTGATTGCCGGACAGGTGGATGTAAGAGAACTGGAGAGTAAGTTGCAGACGGTGCTGGATGCCTATCATCGCCCCAGACATATTTTTATGACAGAATCGATACCGCAAACGGAGAACGGTAAAACAGACCGTGCCGGATGCCGTATATTAGCTCGACAAATGAAAAAACTTCACCCTTTGATGTTTGCCGGAACCGGCAGCGACGTGGGCAAGAGCATTATAGCCGCTGCCTTTTGCCGCATTTTCAGGCAGGACGGATACCGGCCTGCTCCCTTCAAAGCGCAGAATATGGCGCTTAACTCGTATGCCACTCCCGAAGGACTGGAGATAGGACGTGCACAGGCCGTGCAGGCGGAAGCCGCCGGAGTGCCGTGCCATACGGACATGAATCCGTTACTGCTGAAACCCCAGTCGGACCGGACTTCGCAAGTGGTATTGAACGGTAAGCCTATCGGCAGTCGTGGTGCATACGACTATTTCCGCAAGGAAGGACGCGAGGAGTTGCGCAGGGAAGTATGTGCGGCGTATGACCGCCTTGCGCAGAAATATAATCCCATCGTATTGGAAGGTGCGGGCAGCATCTCCGAAATCAACCTGCGCGAGGTAGACCTCGTGAATCTGCCGATGGCAATGTATGCCGGTGCAGACGTGATTCTGGTAGCGGATATAGACCGTGGCGGGGTCTTTGCCAGTGTGTACGGTTCGGTAATGCTGCTTACTCCCGAAGAACGCAAGCATGTAAAAGGTATTCTTATCAATAAATTCCGGGGAGATATACGTCTCTTCGAGTCCGGCGTCAAAATGCTGGAAGAGCTTTGCGGAATTCCGGTGGTCGGGGTGGTTCCTTATTATAAGGATATCTATATCGAGGAAGAGGATTCGCTTGCCCTTGCTACCAAATCATTGCAGGCGGAGCAGGGTAAGGTGAATATAGCTGTGGTTCTGCTGCGCCACCTCAGCAACTTCACGGATTTCAATATGCTGGAACGTGACCCGCGCGTGCATCTTTTCTATACCAACAACACCGACGAACTGGCGAAGGCGGATATCATCATCCTGCCCGGCAGCAAGAGTACCCTTGCCGACCTCTATGAATTGCGCCGCAACGGAGTGGCGCAATCCGTCATCCGTGCCCATCATGAGGGAACTGCCGTGTTGGGCATCTGCGGTGGCTATCAGTTGATGGGGCAGGAAGTGCTCGACCCCGACCACGTGGAAGGGGAGATAGAACGGTTGCCCGGTCTTGGACTGCTGCCCGTAAGTACACGAATGACGGGAGAAAAGGTGACGCGACAGGTGAACTTCCAACTTCTTGAAAGCTGCCGTGCCGTTGTTCCGCAAGGTAACTCTTCCCCCTCTATTTTCAACAACCAACCTTCAGTGTCCCATTTTCAGCTAAAAGGCTACGAGATTCACATGGGTAGTACCGTACCGGTGGAGGGAGCGTCCGCTTCTCCGCTGAACCGGTTGGAAAGCGGGCAATGTGACGGGTATATCGTGGACCGTACGTGCATGGGGACTTACATTCACGGCATTCTCGACAATCCGGAGTTTATCGACTTCCTGCTCGAACCGTTTGCCAGTAAATTGTCGGAAGAGGCGGAAACGTTCAACTACCGGCAGTTTAAGGAAGAGCAGTACGACAAACTCGCCGACCATGTGCGGCAGCATGTCAATCTGCCGCTTATTTACAAGATATTAACGGACAACAATTAAAATCGGATAGAATATGATTGACGGACACGGAGACGATTCCTATAAATACAGCCGCCCGATAACGGCAAATTTCAGTTCCAACGTGTACAGCAAAGTGAATCTTTCCCGTTTGAAAGCTCATCTTTGCGAATGTATCGGGGAGATAGGCAATTACCCCGAACCCGAACCCTATACGTTGGAAGCCCGTATAGCTTCCCGCTGTCAGCTGCCGTTCGGAGCTGTTTGCGTAACGAATGGCGCAACGGAGGCCATATACCTTATTGCACAGACTTTCCGGGGTACGAATACAGCTATCCTGCAACCCACTTTCAGCGAATATGCGGATGCCTGCCGTATGCACGGACACCGGGTGAGTTCGCTTTATCAACTGCCGAAAGAGCAGGACGGGTATCGCCTGCCGGACGATGTACGGATGCTGTGGCTCTGTAATCCCAACAATCCCACGGGAACGGTGGCCGATAGAGAATATATGCGCGGATTGATTGAACATAATCCGCAGGTTTGTTTTATTATAGACCAGTCTTATGAGTTCTTTACGCTGTGTCCGCTTTTCTCTCCGGCAGAGGCGGCGGAGTATCCGAATGTACTGCTGCTGCATTCCATGACGAAAAGGTATGCGATTCCCGGTTTGCGGCTTGGATATGTAACGGGCAGCTCCGGTTTGCTGGAGCGGCTGCGCACCAACCGTATGCCGTGGTCGGTCAACCGGCTTGCCATTGAAGCAGGACTTTTCCTGTTGGAGAACGATGTGCCCGAACCGTTGGATGTGGCTGCTTATCTGCAGGAGACGGCGCGTCTGGGCAAAGCGCTCAAAGCCGTAGGCGGATTGGACGTTTGGGATACGCAGACGCATTTTATGCTGGTGCAGCTTCGCATGGGCAAGGCGTCTGCTTTGAAAGAGTATCTTGCCGGGGAGCATGGCATGCTCATTCGGGATGCGTCCAACTTTGCGGGGCTGGACGAGCGCTTTTTCCGCATAGCCACACAGACACCGGAAGAGAACGACAGACTGGTGGCGGCGATAGAGGAATTTATGGCGGGGTAGAGCCGGCGTAATAGTAGAACCTGAGTGATAAACATTTTATGGAAGATATAATCATATTTTTAGGCATTGCTTTCAATCTGAACCTGCCGCTGCTTACGGCATGGCTGCTCGACCACTGGTTGGGCGATCCTGTCTGGCTGCCGCATCCTGTGGTGGCTTTCGGAAAGGCCATCTCGTTCTGTGAGCATCGTCTGAATAAGGGGAATGCCCGTTTCCTGAAAGGGGCTGTCATGTCGTTGGTACTGGTGGCAGGCGTTTATCTGCTTACATTGTTTCTGCTGCGTCGGGCAGCGCATTATTCTCCCGGTCTGCTTTTGACTTTGCAGGTGCTGCTCATCTTTTATTGCCTTGCGGGTACTACGCTGGTGCGAGAAGTCTGCGGGGTGTTTAAGGCTGTAGACCGTTCGTTGGAAGAGGGAAGGAAGCAGGTAGCCCGTATTGTGGGGCGCGACACTTCCGGACTTTCGGCGCAGGAAGTACGTACGGCGGCATTAGAGACGTTGGCAGAGAACCTGAGCGACGGCGTAATCGCTCCGCTGTTCTGGTATATGTTGCTGGGTGTGCCGGGGATGCTTGCCTATAAGATGATAAATACACTCGACTCCATGATAGGGTATAGGAATGAACGCTATCGTCGGTTCGGCTGTTTCGCGGCACGTCTGGACGATGTAGCCAACTATATCCCCGCCCGTCTGACGGCTTTTCTCATGGTGGCGGTTTCCGGCAGATTCCCGTTGCTGCTTTTTGTGGGGAAATACGGCAGCAAGCATGCCAGTCCCAATTCCGGCTATCCGGAAGCGGCGCTTGCCGGAATATTGGACTGCCGCTTCGGTGGTCCTCACAACTATTTTGGCGAGGAAGTGTGGAAACCTTATATCGGCGACAATGAACGGCCTTTGACAACCGAAGACATGAGGATTGCCGTGCGCATCAACCGCAGTGTGGAATGGATAATGGTAATCATCGTTGTTGCTACCGCTACCTGTATGTACGTTATTCCCTCATTCTTCTGAGTGCTAAAGGGTAATCCTGACGATACCGCCATAGGGTGTCAGTGCGCTGAATGCCTCTTCGGGTTTGATGATGCCGGCATATATCTGTGCGCAAATCAGGACGCCGCCGTGGGCAAAAATGGCCACCCGCTGGTAGGGCTTTCCTTTCAGCTCATCGAGAAAGTCGCTGACACGCCGGTACTGCATGGCGAACGACTCTCCGCCCGTGGCCGCTACATTCAAATAGTCGGCATACCACTCCTGTAGGCGCGGGTCGTCGTTGCGGTCGAAAGGTTTCATTTCCCAACTGCCGAAGTTTATTTCCATAATCCGTTTGTCACGTTCCGCATCCGGATAGCCGCAATAGGTGGCAAGGCGTACGCAACGCGTAAGCGGACTGGTATATACATGGTCGAAAGGCAGAAAGGCTTTCAGGTTCTCTTGGGTAACGGCCGCTTCCTGTTCGAATGTCGGTTTCAGGGGAACATCCGTTTGTCCGTAGCATACGCCGGGCGGTACATCGACGGATGTGTGACGAATAAGTATAACTTCCATAATTTTTCAGATTAAATGTTTAGTGAAAATAAAAGGGAACCGAGACAAAGTCCGTAAGGAAATCGATTCCAAAACCTGCATAGACATATACCAATACAAGGCTGCCTATGTAGAATGCCAGTTCGCAAAGCAGGAAAGCCGCTCCGCAGCAATCACCCGTATATCCTTGCAGGCGGTGTTTCATAAGGCGGCACAGCAGTACGAATGCGAGCAGCGGGAAGAGGGTGGCAGGCCACATCTTTACCGGCAGGAGTAAGACGAAAGGAAGCAATCCGCAGATGAAGGCGGATATCAATTCCTGGCGGCTCATGCGGTTGTACACGACTTTAGCCTTGCTGTCTTCTTCTTTTCGGGCGTATGGCAGGCAGTTAATGAGTTGGGATGCGCAGAACTTGCACCAGCAGTCGCCGCAGAAAACAAGGATACAAAGGAAATTCAGAGGCAGATTGCGCATCTGTAACAGCAATAGGAAATAGAATATCAGTCCGATAACTCCGTAGCTTCCTATATGGGAATCTTTCATGATGGCAAGCGTACGCTCGCGGGTGGTGCCGCCGCCGAACCCGTCCAGAAAGTCCGCTAACCCGTCTTCGTGCAGGCATCCCGTAACAAGCAGGCGGGCGATGATGGCTATAATCCAGGCAAGGGATACGGGCAGTATCTGTCCGGTCAGCCAGAGAGTGCCTGCCATGATGCCGCCCGTCAGCCAGCCGGTTAGCGGCCAGTAGGGTACTACATGCTTGAAACATTCGGCGGGTACTTCCCTGATTTTCCAAAAGGGCAGTCGGGTGAAGAAGATAAATGCAGCCAGTATGTTCATTATATATAGGTATTGTCTATAAAATTAAAATATGGGTACTATCAACAAAGTTATATATGTTATCTATAAAATAGTTCTCTGCTTAGAGATGCCGTTTGAGGGGCTTCTCAAAAGTATTTGGTGATGGAAGCGTGTGCGAAGTTATCCATTTCATTAATCATGCGGACAGCCGATTCTATAATGGGATATGCACAGATAGCTCCCGTGCCTTCTCCGAGTCTTAATCCTAAGTGCAGCAACGGTTTGGCATTTAATGAGTCAAGTACAAGCTTATGCCCGCATTCATCTCCGCAATGTCCGAATACGGCATAATGCAGCACTTCGGGATACAGCTTGGCGGCGGCAAGGATACAGTTTGTCATGATGAAGCCGTCTACCAGAATAATCATTTTCAGCTCGGCGGCTTGCAGCATGGCGCCTACTGCCATAACCATTTCCAACCCGCCGAAGTAGCGGATGATGTCACGCGGCGAACCGTCTCCTTTGTAGTTGTCCAACGACTGTTTCAAGACTTCGTACTTATGGCGGATGCCTGCATCGTCCAGTCCGCTTCCCGCACCGACGCATTCTTTTAGCGGAATGCCGGTGAAGCAGCTCATCCATAGGGAAGAAGAGGATGTGTTGCCTATTCCCATTTCCCCGAAACTGAGTATGTTACTGCCTTCTTCGCGGCAACGGCGCACCACTTCTGCACCCCGTTCCAGGCAAAGTTCCATTTCCGTTTCGGTCATTGCAGCTTCGTGCAGATAGTTGCGTGTGCCTTTGCGCACTTTCATATTGATGATGCCTTTTTCATAAGGCAGGTCATAATCTACTCCCGCATCCACTATCTTTAATTCAAATCCGTGCTGGCGGCATAGAAAATTGACGCCGGCACCCCCATGAAGGAAATTACTGATTTGCTGCCAGGTAATTTCTTTGGGTGAGAGGCTGACACCTTCCTCTACAATACCATGATCGGCAGCAAAGATGATATTCTGAGGGTGTTGCAGAATGGGAGTCAGGCTTTGCTGGATAAGCCCTACCTGAAGCGCAAGGCTTTCCAGCATTCCCAAAGACCCTTTCGGCTTGGTCAGGTTATTGATTTTCTCAACCAGTGCCGGTCGTATAGCTTCATCCGGTCCTATTATATCAAATGTCTTCATAATTTTA
>OHRP01000561.1_pt1 | contig 12484 bp, 4 predicted proteins | sample 1578451 | NCBI WGS metagenome assembly OHRP01 (sample SAMEA3879588, study PRJEB24766) | human gut metagenome | biome: human-associated habitat; feature: feces | place: USA | collected 1985/1987
AATGCAGTGCCATACTATCCTTGAACTTAGGAATATTGTAATATCCCGACTTTCCGGTATCATACGGGTCGTGAAGCCCGATACCCAAATCCAGACGGAAAACAAGGAAGTCCAGGTCATAGCGTAAGCCGAATCCCGTACCCAAAGCAATCTGTTTCGGGAAATTCTTCAAGGTGAACTCACCGTTCGGGCGATTTTCGTCCTTACGCATCAGCCATACATTGCCGGCATCCAGAAACACCGCTCCATGCAAGTCGGCAATCATACGGAAGCGATACTCGATATTGGCTTCTATGCGAATATCACCCACGTGGTTGATATAGGTATATTTTCTGTCCGTCTCGGGAGGATAGCCGCCCGGACCTATACTGCGTGCAGAAAAGGCGCGCACACTGTTGGCACCGCCGATATAGAACTGTTCCGTATAAGGTGCGGTCGTAGCGTTGCCATACGACCATATCACCCCTCCGGCAATACGCGAGGCTATCATCTGGTTCTTGTCTATCCGGTAATGGTACCTGAATTCCGAGTTCAGCTTCAGGAACTGTGCAAAAGGTACCCCGAAAAGCTTCTTTCCTTCCTCACTGAACGGCTTGCCGAAAATACGGTAGACGGCAGAAGTCAGGTTACCGGCCGACGCAACGGTGGTCTGCCACCAGATGGGGTTACGCTTGCCGCGCACGGAAGCGTTGTCATAAGTATAGGTGTACTCCATGGCAGGAATGAACTGGTCGCGCAAACTAACGTAGAGTGCCGGATTCTCGGCACGCAACGTATCGAAAGCGGCAGTAGGATTGCGCAGTACATTGAATGTCAACCGGAAAGGAGTTATACTGTGCCTGGAAGTCGATTTGGGCTGGAAGTCATAAGTGACATTACCGCCAAAAGCCAGCAGCTTATAATACTTGGCACGGTTCATCTGGTCGGCATATAAACGGAAAGTCGTTGTAGCCGGGAAGTCATACTCACGGTCGCCCATCCTAGGAAACACCACGCGCGGAAAGATAAGCGAAGTGGAGATACCCAGTTCATAACTGTTCATCAAGGAAGAACTTGCCTTGCCCGTCTGCCATTCGTACGAACCGTTCAACTTCACATTCCAGCTTTCACCGCCACCGAAGACATTGTTCTTCGTCACCGTAAAAGCGGCACCCGGTCCCGTCTGGTTATTGCTCTTCATGGTGACATTAAAATCCAACTCCGCATCGTAGGGTTTATCGAGCGCGGCAATGACCCTCACATCCAATGTATCAGACACAAACGCCGTATCACGCGGTATATACTGCATCTCCGCATAACGGAAAATACCGACGCTTGCCAGACGCTCCTGAATACGGGTCTGACGGTACAAACTATACAAACTCTGCATAGAACGCTGGCGGGCAATACCTGCGCTGTCCTGTATCTGACGTTTCCGCCGATAACCTTGATAGTTCAACCAACGGTAAAGCATGTTGGGACGTACCGGAGGTTTGTTGTAGTAATGTATGGTCAAGCCTTTGTAATCCATGCTGTCATTGGGTTCCTGCCCCTGCTTTCCAAGAAGATAGACGGATTTACGCCCCACACGGAACTGCTTCTCGGCTACCTTTGGCATACCGGGAACGGGAATCAAGCGCATCTGGACATGCCCATTGGGAACTATCATGGTATCGGCCTGATAGGTCAGGTAGTCGGGACGGAAATAATAACAGCCCACATTACGCAGCAGGGTACTGATACGGGTACGCTCCCCATCCAAATCAGCCACATTGAATTGTTCTCCCGAACTGATAAGGGAACGTCGGCGTCCCAGCTCCATAATGCGAGTGGTACGCTCGCTGAAACCACGATAATATACCGTATCTATAAAGTAGGGGTTACGCATGTTCACCGTATATTGCAACTTTGCCTTCAGCGAGTCCTTCGGGTCGATAAATGTCTTGTAGCTGACGCTTCCGTTGAAATAGCCATAATCGCGCAGCAAGTTAACCGCCGCCTTCTGGCGTATATCGGGATTCACCGTAGACATAAGCACCGGAGTGGCGGCAAATTTATTGAATATCCACTTTCCGAATCCCTTCTCATACTTCTGGAAACCATTGTAAATCCACAGTCCGAAAGGAAAGGGATAGCGGATAGTAGAGCTTCCCAGCAACGAATTGTTCGGTGCCGTAGCAAGGGCGGCTTCCACCTCTTCCATAGCAATCTCACCAACAGACGTTTCACTGCGGTTCAATACAATCATTGGCTTTTGGCCGGTATAGAGTATCTCCCCCTCGGGCAAGTGCTTCGTGGTGGAGCAACCTGCCAGAAATATCAATCCTGCAATATATAATATCAGTCGTTTCATATCACATTCCTACTTTTTCATATCGCTATTTTCAGCCTCCGGTTTTATCTTTTTCTTCCTGAAGATGAAGAGTTCACTCAATCGGTCCATCTTCCGGCGCAGCACAAGGCCGACACCCGTTTCGGTTATCTCACCGTCGAGTATGCTTTCGTAGTTTTTATTATGGAATACACGGACATATCGAGTACCCGACGCATCAAGACGGTATTCCAGCGATATATTGTCAATGAATGATTCCGCATCGTTCGTGGCATTGGCCCCGGTGGACACTTTTCCACCGATGACTATCTGTACGCGGTCGTTGAAGAAACGCTGGGAATAACGAAAACTGAAGTCTTTCTGCGTGTCACCCGTTTCAGCAGAGGTACGGTCTTCCACACCTACACTGATATTGGCGCCTTTTATACCTCCCGCCAAGGAGTTTATCTGGCTCTGAAGCACTGAGTTCAAGGCGGCTCCCATTGACAAACCTCCTCCTTTGGCACCACTGTTCAGGTAAATACCCGTGGCAAGCATGGCAATGGCCTGCTTACTACGCTCTTCTGCACCCATTGCCTGCAGCTCATTCTCTACTGCGGCATCTTCGGGCGCCGAAATATCGAATATCAAATCGGGAGCGTCAAGCCTGTTCTTGATGGAAATGGAAACATCGAAGTTCACCATGCGCGAACCATCCCCGTCACCATCGGCCACAGAAGCACGCATACGTTCCGTAGCCTTCAGGCTCAGCGTAGGATTCATAATATTCCCCCGCCAATCCACATAACTGCCGGGATTGAACTGGAACTCCTTCAACGGGATGATAGGCAGCGAATATTTCATGACGCCACCCGAAAGGGTATAGCGTCCGGTAAGGCTCATATCCCCTTGGGGAGTATACTGCATATTCAAATCACCGCCACCTTCCAGTTCGATGTATTTGCTGCGGTCGGGACTCAAGTCAGCACGAAGACGGACAGCATCGTCAATATGGACGGACATATACATTTCCAATCCTCCCAAAGACATGGCAGGAACCTCATCCGCTTTTACCGACGTCGTATCGGTGAACGAGGTAAAGGTAACCAGCCCGCTGAGACGGTCTTCCACCGTTAAAGGGGAATCGGTCAACACGTAGGTTACGTTGGTATTGCCCAGCAAATTCATGTTTCCACGCATCGTGAGCCCGTCAAGCGGCCCCTTCACCGTGGCATGCAAGTCGACGAACACCTTTCCATACACCAGACTTTCGCGGGTACGCGGTGCATCCAGCAACGTATAGTTCTCTGCCAGCAGATTGAGGTTGGCAGTAGGACGCTCCATATTCCGGAAATCAACCTTACCGTCAATCGTAAACGGATTCTTGCTGGTGGTATAAATGGCAAACTTATCAAATATCAACTGATTGTCCTTTATCTGTACCGGACGGTTGTCGAACCAGTAACGTGCTCCCGCCTGGCGTGCATAGACAGACACACTGTCCAAAACAATATCACCATGCATCTGAGGCTTGTCCAGCGAACCATAAATATAAAGCCCTCCATCAATATCTCCGGTAAAGGCCACCGTTTGGTCAGGGATGAATGCATTGGCCATCTTCAATGGAAAATGCTCGAAACGGGTGGACACTTCCAGGGTATCCTTTCCGTTCTTCTGCGTCAAGATACCGTCGGCGGTCATCACTTCTTCATTATCATATGTAAAATAGGTATTCAGATAGTGCGTATTCTTGTCGCCCGGCAACCAGGTAGCCCCCAGGCCGATGTCTCCAACCGGTTGGCGTTCGTAGGTCAGTTTCTCTACATTGGCTTCGGCGGACACCTGCAGGGAAGTGGCAGTCTGTATATAATTTGCTTCGGCGGAGAACAATCCCGTAAGCCGGGGCATATAAGGAAGTACCTCCGTAAGTTCATCCAGGCGCAATCGGCTCAGTTCTACGTTTATATTCTGCAAGGAAAGGGTATCATTCTTGTCGGATTGCATACGGAAACACAGACCATCGTCGCTGTCCATATCAATATTGGCATAGACGCGCATATTCTTATGCAGATAAATCCAGTTACTATTGTCCGCAAAGTGGAATTTACGGAAAGCGATAATCGGCTCGGCAGGAATAAGGTTCAGCAGCACACCATTACCGCGACCGTGTCCTTCGGTCAACGGACGGGCATTAATACCGAATAGAACACCGGTCTGCCCTTTTCCATTCACATAATCCACAGTCAGTTCCGCATCTTCATTACGGACTTCACCCGTCAGTGTGCTACGGAACACAAACTGCGGGTTCTTGGGACCGTTTATGACACCACCTTGCAACTTCATGCGGGCAGTATCCTGCTTCACTGTAAAAAATATCGTATCGAGCTGCAAGGAGTCCATGCGCAATCCGTGAACAGCTGTACGTCCATTGATGCCGACTTGCGGAGTAAATCCGAAGCTCAGTTTGAAATCATTATAGGAAATACCCTTTGCAGCCAGGAAATAGCTGACGGGATTCTGGTTACCGGCTTCCAGATGCATGCCCGCTGAAGGAAGGACTTGGCGCAAAGCGGCATGGTCCAAACGCCGTTCATCAATCTGCTTTGTCAGGATAGAGACAAATTTATCCGACTGTTCCATCAACTTCTTCAACGTGCTGTGAGCGCGGAAACGCAGATTCAAGTCACCGGCATCAAGCCTCAACTTGAGAGAATCATGACGTGCCTCCGCTCCCATTGTAAAGGCAAACGGGTGTTTCAACGGTCGGGGCACCAAACCCAGCTTATGCAGATTCACCTCTTCCACATTCAAATCCAAAGCGCCATCCAGATAGCTGCGGTCAAGACGCATATCCGCATTTCCCTGCATCTTGAGAAGGACATTATCGCTGGCAAGACGGACGGTAGCAACGGATGACTTGAGTCCGGCATGCGCCTCCACACCGGAAATGTCCCAATGGCCATACTGTAGTTTTTCCAAGGAGGCATTCAAAGCGGCCACAGTTTTTCGTGATGCCACATCCACCCCTTGCCCCTTAGCGGACATCTTTGCCGTAAGAGTATAGATAGAGTCCTTGGGCAGGAAGTGATGCACCTGCAAGTTGTTGATGGCAAGGTCGGCATGGTAGGCTTCCGTAGCAAGATTATAGGCGGCGTCCAAATTCAAGGCGCCTTCCTTCTCCTTCAGTTTCAGGGCGGCAGTGCACTGCGCCCCCTCCATACCGAGACGTGCCGCAAGGTGCATACTGTCCGGCACAATGATGGAGCCATCGGGAGCAATGTCAGCTAGTCCGGTCAGGAAGTTCAAGTTCTGCGTATGCATTTCGAAGTCCATGCTTCCATTGCGTTTCACACTGTCGGTCAGGCTCCAGAATTCTCCTCCCCCACTCAACGAAAAGGCTCCGGGCAGCTCAGCCGTAAAACGGGAAATCTGCATCTGCTTCAGGTTTCCTTCCGTACCGGCATGAATCACCAACGGACGGAATGGATAGGCTTCCTTGAAAGCTTCCGGCAAGCCACCGGCAAAAAGCAGTACATCCTGTTTGCCGATACGGGCATTGAAACGGGCTGTCAGACGGCCGGTGGTAGGTATATTTATCAGTTCCCAGTAAGTCTGTGCCGTAAGGTTCATCTCACTATGAGGTGTCAGCAACTTCAAAGAAGGGATACGGATAACGGTAGAATCGGCAAACAACCGTCCGGTCAGGGAGGTGACGCTCAAACCGGAACGCTCATACATGGAAAATTCCCGGATAACGGCATTCATATCTCTGCCGTAGTACATCACAGAATCAATGCCCAGGCGAATGTCGCGAAGAGCAATGTGCGAGGGGTCGAAGCCTATCGCACTCCCCGGGCCACCGGTATCATAATTGACAGAAGTTCCAGTCAGCAGGAATTTTCTCCAGCCATAGAACTGGTGTTTCAGGTCGGCAGCAGCGTCCGCAATCTCAGCATCTCCTATATGGGCTTTCAGCCCCATGGAGTCCAATGGCATCTGTAAATCGACCGAGACGTTCTTCAACTTCAGAGTATGGAGTGTGACTTTCCAGTTTAACGCAGTGTCAGTAGTGTCCTTGGGAGTCTCAGTGGTATCTGCAAGCATCACCTGCACATGGGTATCGCTCAATTCTATATTATTGAGGATGGCATCTTCTTTTGTAAGGTCTATGCCATGGCTTTCGAAAAAGAAATGCCCCAGTACTCCTTTGATGCACATACCTTCCATTAAATTGGAGGAGTTGACAGCAACTTGTTTCAAGGTAATGTCATCCACCTCCACTTTCCCTTTGAGTAAAGGCCATGCCTGTACCCGTACGTTCAAACTTCCAAGATTCAGCAAGGTATCGGGATGCTGCACATCAACAGCACTGTCGGCAGGCTGTACCACCAATACACCGCGGACCAACAAATTCAAAGGAAAGCGAAGGTCAATCCGCTCCACGGATATGTCCATACCCGTAGCACCTGATGCAATTGCCGTAGCCTGCTTCCGTATCAAATTCTGTACGGGAGGCACATAAAGCAATATCATCAATATTATAAACAGTATAATAGGAGTAAGCAACACCCACAGTGCTGTTCTCAACCATTTTCTTCTCATCGGAACGTCAATCTTTCATCGTATTTAAAAGTCTTACAAAGTAAACAATTTCTTTCGACATTTGGTTCCCGACAGAGAAAAATCACGTATTCTTCTCTGTTCCCCCATTACGGAAAAGCTGTTGCCTGAGTAATGACATCCTCTATCAAAACGAGGGCGGCAAGGGCGTGTTCTTTCAACTCTCCGGTAAAAGGCACTCCATGAGAAGTTTCCAACAGTTTCAGCAATGCAACCAGTTCCGCTGCTCCAATTAAAGTAAAGAGGGGAATCATTTTGTGGGAGACAGCAGCCATCTCGTCCACATCCTCATTCTCCACAGCCTTCTGCAAACGCTCCGCATTGAGGCGGGTTTCAGCCACAAAACTTTCCAGAATGGACTTTGCCGCCTCGGGGTCATCGACCGAAAAAGCAGTGAGCGAAGAGAATTTATACCCCGGGCAAGCCGAAGTTTCCGAAACTTCCATAACCTCCATCCCTTTGTCCTCCATATTCAATTCATGTAGCAATTCACTGACGGTAAACGGCTTATGCAGGCATCCGGCAAATCCATGCACCGTAAATTCCTCACGCTGCATGTCACTGCGGGCAGTGACAGCAATCACCGGAACAGACTGTGCCTGCGGTATGTTCGAAGCACGAAGCAGTTTCAGTAAATCAAAACCATTAATAGCAGGCATCTGCACATCAGTAAGCAGAACATCAAAGGTTGCAGTGCGCAAGGCATCCAGCAGTTCATCCAGTTGTAAACAAGAGACAGAATTTATACCACTCTGCTGAAGCATGGCGGCAGTAAGGGTAAGCTGAATACGGTCATCATCGATAAGGAGGACATTCTTCAGTGAAGAATGAGGAACGGGGAATGAAGAATTGCCATTCGGCGTGGCAGCACATCCCGATTCTTCATCCTTCATTCTCCGTCCTTCACTCCTTACGGGATAGATAGGAATATATATGGTGAAAGTGCTTCCCTTGCCTGGCACACTGTCTACATCAATCGTGCCTTCAAGCAACTGTACCAGCATACGGACAATGGAAAGTCCGAGTCCAAACCCCTCTTTACCCTGAGCACCCGGTAAGCGGGTAAACTCCTGGAAGATACGTTCCCGGTCGGCAGGTTCCATACCTTTACCGGTATCAGCAATGGCAACTACCAGTCGACGGTCCTCGTAACGGGCAGTCATGGTAACACTGCCTTGGTCCGTAAACTTCACGGCATTGGACAGCAAATTGTTGATAATCTGGCGCAGACGCAAGGGGTCGCAAATATAGGTACCGCCCAGCTCCGGGGCAATGTCGCAATGAAGCGCCAGTCCTTTGGCAGCCGTAAGTGGTTCAAAACTGACGTGTATCTCTTCAAGCAGGCGGGAAGGATGAAAGGTGACCCGGTTGATTTCGGCCTTGTTCAAATCAAGACGATGGAAGTCGAGCAAATCAACGACCAGCTTCAGCAGATGTTCCGATGAGGTTTTCATATTGTCCAGATAGAACCGCTGACGCTCATCCACCGTCAGACGGGAAAGCAAGTCGGCATAGCCCATAATAGAACCGAGCGGGGCTTTGAAATCATGGGTAATGGCAAGCATCAGTTTTTCACGGACAGCGAGTAAATCCTCGGCACGACGACGGGCCTCTTCCAACTCACGACGGTAACGGTTGCTTCGGGTTATGTCGCGGCCGATGATAATAAGAAAAAAAGCGGAAAGCAACACCGCACCTACGGCAATGCCACTGATAATCTTGGCCGAACGGCGTCGGACCGCTTGTTGATACTCGGTTTCCGTCCGTGCACGCAGCAGAGTTTCCGTCTCGTAATCTTTCAGCAAGCTGTCAATACGAGCGGTCAGCATATGGTCCAAGCGTTGCAGATATCGTTTACGTCGCTGTATAACAGTGTTTACAGCTTTTTTCTGCTGGGCCACGGCACGCAGTTTCTCATGCAAAGAATCGGCCGGATTATAGGGTTCAATCACCGTATCCGTTGCAAATTCAAGGGAGGTCTTTACCTGGATAGCCGTATCTTTCTTTGGGGGGACAAACACTTCACCCAAACGACGGAAGAACCCCTTCTTCCGAGGACGTGTCACGACGGTATCCCGATGTGTAATGATACGGTGCTGCACACGCTGTTGGGTCACTACCGAGTCCTGCTGGGCAATTATCTGCTCAATGTCACTGGTGGATACCATGCTGTCATTCGCCTCACTCAGCGTGCGCAGCATTTTTATCGTATTGGTATCCTTCTCGCGTATCAAGGCAAGCACGCTGTCTGTCCATTGTACATCGCGGTCATCAGTAAGAATAAGGTTCTCCATTTCCCGGTGTACGAAAAACAAGGAAAAAAACAATACCGCCAGCAACAAAGTGTAGCCTACGGCAATCTTTACTTTGGAGACACTGTTCATATTATCAAATCCTTTCCCTGGTCTGTTTACGGAACCTCAACCACAGCATCACTCCCGCACTGGTCAGTCCGAACGGGAAAGCCATCCAGACTCCCGTCAGCCCCCAACCGAAAACGAAACCGCAAAGGTACCCTACGGGCAAAGATATAATAAAATAGGATATAAATGCAATAATCATCATCGGTTTCACATCCGAGATGCCGCGCAGGGCATTGGCAAAGTTAATCTGCAACCCATCGCCGAACTGGTAAATCAAGAACGGGAAGAAGAGAGCGGCAACCATGCCGGACACTTCCGCATTGTCCGTAAACCATCCACCTACTTGACCGCGAAGTGCAAAGACAATACTCAGCAACACCACTTCCATACAAAGGATAATGTGGAAACCTGCATACGCCGAACGGCGCACATTCTGTCCGTCTCCCTGCCCTTTAAAGTTACTGACACGCACGGCAACCGCCGCCCCCATACCGTAAAACATCATAAAGGTAAACTGGGAGATAGTCAACATAATCTGGTGCGATGCCAATGCGAGAGTCCCCAGCCAGCCCACCATGACGACGCTCAGACTGAAGGAAGCGGTCTCCATACCCATCTGCATACCCACGGGCCAGCCCAGTGCATTGAGCTTCCTGAACATCGGCATTGACCACCCCAGCCGCATGAAGCCGAGCCTGTAACGGATAAACCGGCGGCCGCGAAGCACAATCGCCGCAAAGACCACCACCATCACAATGCGGGAGAACAAGGTGCTGATACCCGCACCAAGCAGTCCCATCTCCGGAAAGCCCAGCTTTCCATTGATAAGTATATAGTTTCCTACGATGTTAAGCGCATTCCCTCCGAGCAGAATCCACATGGCCGTCTTGGTATCGGTGATGCCGTCCGTAAACTGTTTGAAACCGTTGAACAACATAACAAAGACCAATGAAGCCAGCAGCACCAGGTAATAAGGCTTGATTAGAGGCATCAATTCTTCAGGTTGCCCCAACCGCTCTACATTGAAATACAGAACGGTCATGACAAGAGTCAGTAGCAAAGCTACCAGTACATTGGCCACCAGACTGCACCGTAACGCTTGTCCGGCTTCGGCAAAACGGCGGTTACCGTAGAAGCCTCCCACAACCGGGGTCAGCCCGTAGCTGAACCCCGTACTGAAAATAATACAGAGAGTAAACAGATTGTTTACGAAAGAAGCGGCACCCAGCTCTTCCGTGCTGTGATGCCCAATCATCAGCGTATCGGCAAAACCAAGCACAATGACTCCCAACTGCCCCACCACAATGGGCAGCCCCAGGAGAAGCAATGCTTTGTAGTGCTGCTTATACGTATCAAATAAATTTTTCATACTAAAGGTTTTCTTTTTGGTAATAAAGCACAATCCCATTTTCATCGCGGAAGGTCTGTTGGGCGACCCTATGAAGCTGTTCTGCCGTCACAGAGCGGTAATTGTCCACTTCACGGTCTATGTCTTCCGCCTGCCCGGTCAGTTCAAACCAGGCAAGATTCGTGGCAACATTCAGATAATTGATATTTCCGAATATCTGGGTAGATTCAAACTTATTCTTTACCTTCTCGAGTTCCTGTTCTTGGATCAAAGCAGATTGCAGTTCATTCAACTCTTCACGCACCGCAGCCTCAGCTTCTTCCAACGACACACCGGCTGCCGGTTTCCCACTGATATGGAACAAGCCGGCATCAAGTGTTCCCGATATATAAGCATCGATACTCGAGAAGAGCTTTTGCTCCTGCACCAGCCTGCGGGTCAAGCGACTGGAACGTCCATTGCTCAGAATATCCGACAGAATATCGAAGGCATAATAATCGGCATCCTCACGGCTGCACATGTGATAAGCCATGAACAAAGCATCCAGAGGAACATTCCGCTCCACCGTCTGCCGGCGTTCCGCCGTCTGTACAACTTCTTGCGGTAATTGCCTTACGGGCACATTCCTACGGGGAATGGGAGCAAACCATTTTTCTGTCAGCCTAACCGTTTCTTCCCACGAAATATTTCCGGTAACGGCCAGCACTGCATTATTAGGTGCATAAAAACAAAAAAAGAATTCCTTTACCTCATCCAGCGTGGCATTGGCAATGTGAGAGAGGTCTTTCCCGATAGTAGGCCAGCGATAAGGATGCGTTTGATAAGCCAAAGGACGAAGCAGATGTCCCACATCACCATACGGCTGGTTCAGACAACGTTGCTTGAACTCCTCCATCACCACTGCACGCTGCACCTCAAGACTTTGCTCACTGAATGCCAGTTCCAGCATGCGGTCGGACTCCAGCCAGAAGCCGATTTCCACATTCGATTTTGGAACCGTCAGGTAGTAATTGGTAATATCATTATTGGTCCATGCATTATTCTCCCCACCTGCCAGTTGCAAAGGAGCGTCATAATCAGGAATATGCACCGAACCTCCGAACATCAGATGCTCGAACAGATGGGCAAAGCCCGTATGCTCAGGATGTTCGTCACGGGCACCCACGTCATAAACAATATTCAAGGCAACCATCTGCGTGCTGGTGTCCTCATTGTGCACCAACCGCAGACCGTTGTCAAATATCTTTTTGTTTATCTTCATAAAATAGAATGACAGAATCTATCATCAATCTATCACTGTCACTTTTTTAATAACCACATCCTCTTCGGGACGGTCGTTACGGTCAGTCTTGACCTTCTGTATTTTATCAACAATATCCATACCTTCCAGCACTTCACCGAACACGGTATATGCACCGTCCAAATGTGGAGTACCGCCCACGGTAGTATAAGCCTTCACCTGCTCGGGGGTAAACTTGAACTCCGGTTCCTTGGCAACCTGAGCCTCTGCCTGCGCAATCAAGGAATCTTGCAAATCCATCAGACCGTCCTGGTCATTATTCTTGCGCATCTTGTAGATTTCCTTCATGTGTTTCTGCGCCAACGCGTTGAAAGCATTGTTCAAGCGCATCTGATTCATCTGCTGTTCCATCCCCAACAAGGTAGAGTCATTATACACTTTTCCGGTCACAATGTAGAACTGGCAGCCGGATGATGCCTTGTCGGGATTCACCTCATCACCCTGGCGTGCAGCCGACAAAGCACCTTTTTTGTGAAAATACTTCGGATAAACAAATTCGGCAGGAACAGTATAACCTACGTCGCCTGCCCCCAGCATCTTGCCTTTTGGAGCCTTTTTCGATT
>OHRP01000569.1_pt1 | contig 12384 bp, 8 predicted proteins | sample 1578451 | NCBI WGS metagenome assembly OHRP01 (sample SAMEA3879588, study PRJEB24766) | human gut metagenome | biome: human-associated habitat; feature: feces | place: USA | collected 1985/1987
ATATTCATCATGCAGCAAAGTCTTATTAACTTCATCCTGTAATTTAATAACAGGTTTCAAGTCTCTTTTTGGTTTCTTTATCTCAATCCTTCTTATTGATAAATCAAAATATTGACTCATATGAAACCTCCATTTACTCCGGCTTTTTTACTCGTATTTTTCCAGATAGAAGGAATACAGGATCCTCTCCTTCACGGGCAGCTGCATCAGCTTCGTCAGTGCCTCCTCATAGTATTGGATCTGGACGCTGTAACGGTTCCAGAGGGCTTGCAGGGAATCGATCACATCGGTCTTGTAGTCCAGCAGGACGATCTCTCCGTTTTCTATAAAGAAGACATCGATGATACCCTGAATGAGAACCTTTTCCCCTTCAGGAAGGTCCTGATCCAGGCGCTTCGCATCAATGCCCAGCACGAAGGGCTGCTCTCTGTACAAAAGGCCCTGTTCGAAAGCTCTCCACATGCGGTAGGCCAGCTCCTGTTCCAGAAAATGCCGGATTTTGGGAAGGCTTACGGCCTGCGCATACTCTTCTGTCAGTCGTAGGGAAGCTGTCTCCCGCTGCAGGAATTCCTTCAGACGTTCCTGTAACCGGTCCGTATCCAGGCCCTGACGGTATTCCTCATAAGTCCCAGGGCATCCGGCAAATAGTCCGGATTCCATAAACAGATAAGAAAAGTCCAACAGTTCCATGGTCCGGTGGAACGCGTTACCGCGGACGGCTCCGCTGACCTTTTCCTGTTCTCTGCGGAAAGCCGGGATATAAGGCACCACTTCTTTTTCTTCGAAGGTATGAAATGCCACTTCATCCTTCTCCGCCATGGCCGCAATCTTCAGTTCCGATACCGTGGTCTTGGTATAGAGCTTCTGCAGGCCGGGATACGGATAGGCATAGGCAAATCGCTCCCGCAGTTTCGCAAGCTTTCGTTCGTTCTCCTCCGGGTTCCCAGGCAAAGGAGTCTCGCCGTCCGTCACACGCTGCAACAGTTCCCTGCGGTCTCCCATGCGCAGTTGTTCCCTGATCTCCTCTGCCGCCAGATCTTCTGTTCCCAGCGTTGTTACTGCAATTCCTGTCTTAGGCAGGATCGGCAGCAGAAAATCCATATAGCTCCTCGCCTCATAGAAATCCAGATAGGTCAGCTTCTCCTGTCCTGTCATCCGGGACAGCTCCCATTTTTCCTCCGCCTTATCCAACACCGCTGTCAGGATCAGTTTTTCTCTGGCACGGGTCAGTGCCACGTAAAGCACACGCAGTTCCTCCGCCAGATTGTCCTCCTTCATTTTCGCTGACAGAACGGCCCGGCGGAGGGTCTTATTTTTAATGCGGCGGCCGGAATCCACATAGTCCACCGCTACTCCCAGATCCATATCCACGATCAGGGACTGGTTCGCATCCTGCATGTTGAAACGCTTCGACAGCCCGGAGACAAATACCACGGGGAATTCCAGACCTTTACTCTTGTGGATGCTCATGATCCGCACCACATCGGCATTTTCGTCCAGGGTATCCGCCTCACCGTAATCCACATCGTATTTTTCCAACTGTTCCATATAACGGATGAAATGGAACAGTCCAAAATAACTGGTCTTCTCAAAAGCACAAGCCTTCGTCAGCAGCATCTCCACGTTGGCCCGGCGCTTGCTGCCAGCAGGAAGTGCCGTCACATAGTTCAGATAATCGTAATCGTCCAGGATCCGCTGCAGCAGGTCGCGGATGGAGGTGAAGGGAGTCAGATCACGGTAATGATCAATACGTTGTAAGAAAGTATCTGCCTTTTGGGAAAGTTCTGTCTCCGGTTCCATGTCCTCCGGTACTGTGGCAGCTTCCAATGCGCGCTGCCAGTACTGTCCGGCCCCGGCGGTTTCTTCCCCGGCGCTTTCGCCCGCTGATGCCTCTTCTCCCGCTTCCGCCATCCGTCCCCTCTGCGCCACTTCTTTCAATGCCTCATACAGTGTCATTCTCTTCCGGGAATGCCCTTTGCTTCCGCTGCGGATCCGGGCGATCTCTTCCTGGGTAAAGCCTCCGAAGATCGACTGCATCACGCCGAACAGCGGAATATCCTGTCTCGGGTTGTCCAGCACTCGTAAAAACTGCAGCAGTTCCTGTACTTCCAGGGCCCCGAAATATCCGGTCTTGGATGTAATGTAGACAGGGATTCCCTGCTGTTCCAGTACTTTCTTGAATTCCTCATCCCAGCCACTGGTGGTACGAAGCAAAATCACCATATCCGAGTACCGCACCGGGCGCAATTCTCCCGTAGCCTTCTCCATGACTTTCAGACTGCCCTTCAGCTGCTTGATACGTGCCGCAATAGCCAGTGCTTCCAGCTGTCTTACGTTGTCATAGTCCACGGGACCTCTTGCCCCGTCGGGACGCTGTTCTCCGCTGCCGCCTTCCGCACCATCCCCCTTCTCCGGCTTACGGATCAGTAATAGTTCACTGCCGTATGCAGGATCCTCTGTGGCGGGATATGTGGCCCCGGGATACAATGCTGCCTTATCATCATAGGCAATGCCGCCGATCTCCTGGCTCATGATGCGGGAAAACACATCGTTTACCGCATCCACCACCTGCACACGGCTTCGGAAGTTCTTCGCCAGGTCGATCCGGCACAGATCCCCACTCTCCTGATAGGTGTCGTATTTTTCCAGGAAAAGTTCCGGTCTGGCCAGACGGAATTTATAAATACTCTGCTTCACATCACCTACCATGAAGCGGTTATAATGTCCCTCCACTTCCCCGGAGATGGCACTTAACAGATATTCCTGTACCAGATTACTGTCCTGGTATTCGTCAATGAGGATCTCCTGAAAATACTGGCGATACTCCAATGCCACGTCACTTGGCACAATGTCATATTTCACACCGGTGCTATCCATTCCTGTATCACCGGTGCTGTCCGTCCCTGCATCGCCGGTCTCTTCCACTTTTTCCCGTTTTAGCAGAATCTGTAACGCATAGTGCTCCATATCGGAAAAGTCGATCAGATGTCGCTCCTGTTTGGCCGCAAGAAGCCTTCTGTCGAATTCCAGCACCAGGTTAAGCAGCATCCGGAGCGGCTCCCTGCAGGCTTTTCCCTGTTCCACCACCAACTCTAACGGTGTCTTGAAATATTGTTCCGTCAGATCCGCCAGCGTGTCTTTTACGCTATTACGGATGGATTTCGCCAGCTCTCGTTTGGCGGGATCCACGCTCTCATCCTTCTTGGAAGAAAGACGGCCGAAAGTCACTGCTGGAACCTTTGCTGCCTGTTCCTTCAAATCCTTGCAGGCCGCCAGGCGTTCCAGCTGTTCGCTCTCCGCTTCTGTCAGTTCTCCATACATATATGGACCGTCCGGCAGCTCACACAGCTTTTTCACTTCCACCAGTTTTTCCAGACACCCTTGCAGGACACGGCTCACACGCTCTGCCAGATATTGTCCGTAATCACTGTGCAGCAGGGCATCCAGATCTCCCGCCGCATAATCGTTTTTACGCTCTTCCAGCCATTCTGCAGGCCAGGGAAAACTTCCGGCATAGCGGGACAGGTTCAGGATATGCTGTTCCAGCACGCTCTCTCTGCCGCCGGGGCAGAAATATTCCACACAGGCGTGGAAACGTTCCCGTGCCTCCCGGGATGGGTCCTCCCTGTCACGTTTTCCCGGAACTTCTTCCGCAAAATCATTCCCTGACGCTTCCTCCGGTATCATTGCTCCGCTGTCACGGTTTTCCCGGGACGTCGGAACATCATCCGGAACAAATTTCCCCGCATAGGCATCCTCCAGCAGCTGTCCCAGCACCTCCTGCTGCAACAGCTTGATCTCACCCTCGTCTGCCACACGGAAATCCGGATCCAGACCGATCTCATTAAAATGATTCCGGATCAGGAACAGGCTGAAGCTGTCGATCGTGGTGATCTGGGCATTGTGTAACAGGGCGGACTGCTTCTGGATATGGTCGTTCCCCGGATCCGCTTCCAGTCTGGCGGCGATCCCGGCTGCGATACGCTCCCGCATCTCCGCAGCCGCCGCATTGGTGAAAGTCACGATCAACAGGCGGTCAATGTCCGCCGGATGCTCCCCCTCACAGATCATACGGATGATACGCTCTACCAGTACCGCCGTCTTACCGCTTCCCGCGGCCGCCGATACCAGAATGTTGCTGTTATGCAGTTCGATTACCTTTTGCTGTTCCGGGGTAAAATTCATTCCCATACGCTACCTCTGTTCCTGTTTCTTTTCTCCTGTTGCCATCCTGTTCCTCCGGGCAGCGGGCGCTTTCTCTTCGAGCTTCCTGTCAGGCACACACTCCCGCCGGGCACCCTTTGCCCTAAGCTTCCACGGTCTCCTGCATCCGCTGCATCAGCGCCTGCTTATCCAGATCTTCCAGCTGTCTCTTCTCATAGCCCGGAATACTGCCATCGAAACCGCAGACCTTTTTATAGGCGCAATAAGTACAAGCCTCTTCATTGCCTTTCTCATAGGGATTGGCTGCTATTTTTCCGTCCAGGATCTCCCGCCCGATGCTGCGGATCTTGGCATCTACATAAGAAGATATCATCTGCATCTCCTCCCGGCTTAAGACACCGGATCTGGCACTGAAGCTTCCATCCTTTTTCTTCTCCACCGGAATTACCACAGACTTATCCTGCATATAGCGGTCCAGCCGCTCCACGACCTCAGGATCACTGTTTACTACACCGTTCATACGAAGCTTTGCAAGGATCTGTTCATTGATCTGCTCATCCGTGAGCTCCACCGGTGTCTCTATGGTGGGATCATCGATGTGATAATACAGAAGTGCCGCCGGAACGATCTCCTTGTCCGGATGCTTTCGGCTCTCCATCTCCATGGCTGCATTCATATATACCACCAGCTGCAACTGCAGACCGTAATACAATGCCGCCAGATCAAATTTCCGGTTGCCGGACTTATAATCAATGACCTTGACGTAGACATGCTCTGTATCTTCCGACACATCGATACGATCGATCCGTCCCTGCAAATGCATCTTCTCGTCCTCAGACAGATCCACATGAATGCTGTCCAGATCCTCCGCAAACCGGAAAGAAAGCTCATAATCATCTGGCTGGAAACTGCCCTGTTTCAAATGTTTCTGCAAGGTCAGCACTGTGCGGGTCAGGATCCTGCTCATGCGGGTAATGGCATATTCATTCCGCGCAGAGCTGTATAATACCGTCTCCCCGTAGGTTGCCGCATAGGCTTCCACGGATTCTTTGACGGCTTTGGCTGCAAAATCCTCCGTAAAATCCCACCATGTCAGGTTGGATTCTGCAAGTTTTCCTGCAAAGTTTTCCAGTACTGCATGATATACCGTACCCATATCCGAAGCCTCGAAGCCGAATTCTTCCCGTTCCTGCAGGGAAAGACCATATTGCAAAAAGTGTCTGCAGGCACAGGCAGCATAAGTTTCCAGACGGCTGACACTGTTTTCCAGCTGCTGTCCGTACAATGCTCTGGCCACGATCCGGGACAGACCGCTCTCCCTGTATCTGCGAAATGCCGCCCGGGTCAGCAGGTCTCTGCCCGCCGCATCCGCCTCGTAGGCACGGTACATGAGATAGAAGTCCTGCCTCTCTTCTTCCGGCAGGGTTCCTTCCACATATTCCCGCAGTTCCTCCGCCAGATATCTGGCACCTTCCTGTCTGCCCTCGATCTGTTCCAGGCGGCTGCGGTTCTGGGGATACTCCACGCTCATTGCCGGGAACAGCTTCCGCACCGTATCGATCAGATAGGACGGTCTTATGCCCTTTCCTTCACTGTTTACCTTGGCATAGGACAGATACAGCTGTTCTGAGGGCTTGGTCATATTCAGATACAGATATAATCTCTGGATATACATCTGCTGTCTCGGGCTGGGTGCCATCTCTGTCCCGGATTCAATCAGAAATTCCCGATCCATATCCGAAATGATCCCGCCCTTGGAAGCATTTTTCGGAATATTTCCGTCATTGACTCCCAGGAAAAACAATACCTTCACCTGTTTCAGACGGGTTCGCTCCATATCGCCCACCACGATACGATCCACGTTCTGAGGGATCGTACCGACAGTGATCTCGCCGAAACCGGCCTCTAAAATATCCGCAAATTCCTGTCTGGAGATTTCTTCCTCTCCCAACAGTTCATAGACCTGATCCAGCAGATCCATGACCAGCCGGTAAATCTGTGCATACTCTCTGGCTCTGGATAAGTCTCCCTCTTTTTCAAACTGCTGCTGATAGTTCAAAAGCTTTTGCTGCACCTGATTCTGTTCCAGGAAATCGTACAGATGGCTGACATAGTCTCCAGCCTTTTCCTGGCTTCCCATGTGCAGAATCTCCACCGCATCCATGAACTGTTGCCGGATACGGTTCAGACGCTCCATGGTCTTCTCTTCCGCCTGTTCGCTCCCCTCCGCATTTTCCTGCAGTTCTTCCGTTCTGCGGGTAAACAGACGGCTATAGGTCCGATAGCCTCTCGCCCCGGTGCGGATCACATAGTTTTCCAGCTCATCAATCTCTTCTCTGGAAATATCCGCCATGCCGCTGCGCAGAAAATGAAACACCGTATCATAGGAAAAGTCCTTAATATACAGCTGCAATGCGCTCTTGATATATTCGATCATGGGATTCAGCACGATCCCTCTGGTACGGTCCAGGAAACACGGGATCTCCAGCTGTCCGAATTCTGTTTCCACATAGGAAGCGTATCCTTCCAGATCTCCGATGACCACGGCAATGTCCCGGTAGCTCATCCCCTGCTCTCTGATCAGGTGCCGGATGTACAGCGCTGTCTGGTGGACTTCCTCTCTGGGGGAAAGGGCTTCAAACATATGGATCTCCTGCTGTTCTCCCGCATACGGTTCATACTGATACCGGAACAGATTCTGTTCCAGATAGTGTAATGCCGGTGCCTTGGCGAAGCGATTGGGCCCCCCCTTGACAAAGAGATCCTCTCCCCGCTCTACCTCTGCCTCCGCTGCCAGCTTTTCCAGATCCGCCACCGTCTTCTTGCTCAGATGGAACAGCTTCTGTTCACCATCCATTTTATACGGATCCTCTCCCACTCCAATGGTCACAGTAATGATGGTCTCTGCGCACACGCGCATCAGTTCCTGGATCAGCCGGTTCTGTATGGGAGTAAATCCTGTAAAGCCGTCAAACACCACTACACTGCCCTTTAATATCTTTGATTTGGACAGGGATCTGCGCAGTACATCCAGTGTCTCCTCGGTGGTGATAAAATGATCCCTGATATAATCCTGAAAGCCCCGGTACAGAGTCTTTAAGTCTTTCAGTTTCATGGCCAGTGCGCCACGCTTCTGTGCACTGGTGATCAGCTTGTCCATATCCTGTGTGCTGATACCGTATTGCATGAACTCGGAGATCGCACTTTTCACCTCATGGATATAGCCCTGCTTGTGCAGGAGACTTCCCATGGCCGGAAGCTGTTCCTTCAGATCCGCCGCCACTTTTTGCAGCACCAGGCTTTTGCCGGTGTCATCCAGTACCGGCATCTCTTTGGTCCCCACTTCCTCCAGAATGCGGTGGCTGAGTCGGCCGAAGCTCAGGACATCGATATTCAGGATGCCATCCCGGTCACTGCGCATGACCAGATCCTTCTGGGTCTGCATGGTGAACTGATCCGGCACAATGATCAGGAAATTCCTGCCCGGTTCCTCTGCCGCCCGCTGCATGATCTCTTCATAGATTCTGTGGCTTTTGCCCGACCCGGAAGGGCCAAAACAGAAACGTAAGCTCATAAGTCTCCTCCGTTATGCTGTCCGTTTATTTCAGATCCAGTTCAATGGGACAATGATCCGATCCCAAAATTTCCGTGTGGATCTTCGCATCCGCCAGCCGGTCTTTCAGACACTCCGATACCACGAAATAATCAATTCTCCATCCGGCATTTTTTGTTCTCGCCTGGAACATATAAGACCACCAGGAATACACCCCGGTCAGGTCCGGATAAAAATAGCGGAACGTATCGATAAATCCGTTCTCCAGTACCTTCGAAAAGCAGGCTCTCTCTTCATCAGTGAAGCCCGCATTGCCACGGTTGGTCTTCGCATTTTTCAGGTCGATTTCCTGATGCGCCACGTTCAGGTCTCCCGCATAGATCACCGGCTTTTTCTCTTCCAGCTTCTTAAGATACGCCAGAAAATCCGCTTCCCACTGCATGCGGTATTCCAGTCTCGTCAGCTCTCTCTGGGCGTTCGGTACATAGACTGTCACAAAATAGAACTCCGAATACTCTGCAGTGATCACCCGGCCCTCATGGTCGTGTTCCTCCACGCCGATGCCGTAAGTCACCTGTATGGGCTCTTCCTTTGTAAAAATTGCAGTGCCGGAATAGCCCTTTTTCTCTGCGTAATTCCAATACTGATGATATCCGGGCAGATCCAGTGCGATCTGTCCCTCCTGCAATTTTGTCTCCTGCAGGCAGAAAATATCTGCGTCAATTTCCTTAAAAAAATCTAAGAAGCCCTTCTGCATACAAGCTCTCAGTCCGTTTACGTTCCATGAGATAAATTTCATGTTGTTCCCTTTCCTGTCAGTCCTATCTGTTATTATCTGCTTTTCTTGTCCCATTTTCCGGACTTGATCCTAATCTTCCACCAGATTATGATACATCACATGGATGTCCTCATAGATGCCGTCCTTATTCAGGAATCCGCCGGGTATGATACCCAGATCCACGAAGCCAAGTCTCTGGTACAGATGAAAGGCGTGGATATTGGAAGCCACCACCGCATTGAACTGCAATATGCGATAACCGTTTGCCTGCGCCTGTGCCAGGCAATCCCTCACCAACAGTTCTCCGATATGTTCTCCTCTGCACTGCCTGTCCACGGCATAGCTGGCGTTGGCGATATGTCCCACTCTGCCGATATTGTTGGGATGCAGAATATATAAGCCCTTCACATTGCCCTGCTCATCCTCCGCCACGGCACTTACGGTCTGTGCGGCAAAAAAATCTGCGGCATCCGACTCTGTGAGTCCCTTCTCCTGTGGAAATGCCACGCCGTCCTCCACCACCTGGTTCCAGATTTCTGCCATTCTTGCGATGTCTTTTGCTTCAAATTTTCTAATGGTGATCAATTTCTCTGCCTCTTTCTTATTTTATCTACTCTATCTGCTATACCTGTCCGTCATGCTTTTCCAGCCATTCCTGTTCCTTGCGGGCAGCCTCCAGGGACGCTTCGTACCCTTTCAGAATATCCGTAAGTCTCTGCACATCTGTGATTGCGCTTGCTTTATTTTCCGGGTGATCCATCCAGGGATGCCTGTATTTTGCAGGATATATGTTTTCTATGGTATTCTCTCCAATTGTGTACCATTTTTTCTGATAACAGATTGTGTTGTCCTTCGGGTTTAAGAAAGCGAACAACTGTGCCAGCGGATAACTCTCCGTCTCCATCGCCATCTTCCGATTCTTCGGATTCTCTTCTCTGCCGGTCTGAGCCTTATGAATCTTCACGTTCATTCCTTCCGGTTCTACAATCAGCGTCATAGGTTCTGCCGGTTTCCTCCACAATCTATCCAGTATATAATTTAACGGTCCCAGCAGCAGGATCGTCATAAGGACCGCCAGCACTCCCGTCAGTTCCGGGATCCATTCGCCCAGTACCAGCATCTGGAACAGCACATGATCACTGTCCCGCACGCCCCAGACTTTCATTACGACAAATGCCGCCGTCACCGCATAGATCAAGATTGTTGCTATAGCAAACGGCATCAGTACTTTCTCTTTTTTTATGCCCCAGGTAGCGTAAGTGTTCCGTTCTTTCTCCGTGAAAAGGATAGGCAATTCGTAGCGTTCCGTCATGCTTTTCTTCTCCCTCTTAATTATTCTCCCTTTTAATTATTCTCCTAGAATGATGCGAATCAGCTGCTTGTCTAACATCAGTGTCCGGTTCCAGGGATTCAGGATCACGCCCTCGATGCCCTCTGCGGTCAGCGACATACGGAACAGCTGCTCCATATCCGTGAGGAACGTAGACATCACACTGCCGCTTCCTTTTAATTCTTCTTCGAAGCCGGTAAATGCCGACCACCATTTTTTCCCATCGGAGGTCTGCACCGCCTGTAAACGCATAGCGGTTCCGGTGGCCTGTGTCACCGCTTCTTTCACATCTGCGGAAGGCGGTTCCACCGCCACGATGAACTGTCCCTGCTCCCGCATCCGTCTGCGCACCACCGTCAGAGCATGCGCCAGAAGCTCTTCCGTGGGCTCCTGCTGTAATGCCAGAATTGCCTCTTCTATTTTCTCGTTTCCCTGTAATCCTTTATCTTTTTTCTCATCCATAATCGCTGATCGTATCCTTTTTTATTTGTCATTATCAGGCAGCTTTACTACATATTCCGGAAACACCCCGTAACTCCGGGATATCAGGGTGCTGTCTCACGCTCCGTGTTCCATACGCAATTTAATCGGTCCTCACTGCGTGTGGCGCAACGCACATCTATGCCTATCATACCATAAATACTTACGCAATTCCACTTACGTTTCCCTTCACACATTTTCCATCCGCACATTTTCTCTTCACACATTTTCTCTCCGCGTATTTTCCCTTCGCGCATTTTCCCTTCGCACATTTTCCCTTCGCACATTTTCCCTTCGCACATTTTCCCTTCGCGCGCTGTCTTTTCCTTGACAGTGACTACATTCATTGCTAACATGAACCTGAGCATTTCAAGCTCAGAAATGAGGACAATCATGAATTCTTTTGACCCGAAGCATATTTACAGCGATGCCGCTAAACTGGCACGTCTGAAAGATAAAAAGCTTTTCCTGTTCGATATCGACGGCACCATTGCCGTAGGCGATACCTTGTATGAGGGAAGTGCGGATCTTCTCCGCTACATTCAGGCCATCGGCGGCAGGGCTTATTACATTACCAACAATTCCACAAAAAGCGGACTGGACTATGTGAAAAAATTCCACGATGCATTTCACCTGGACAGCACGGAGGATCAGTTCATCACCTCCGGCTATATGACGCTGCGTTTTTTAAAGGAGAATTATGCAGACAAGAAAATCTTCGTGCTGGGAACCGCTTCTTTTGTGGCGGAACTGCGAAAGAATGGCCTCTGGGTAACCGAGGTCTGCGAGGACAGCATTGACTGCGTGGTCGTTGCCTATGACAGTGAATTAAATTATGCAAAGCTTACCGAAGTCTGCAAGGTTTTATTCACCCAGGATGTTCCTTTCTATGGCACCAACCCGGATCTGCGCTGCCCCATCGACTTCGGCTTTATCCCCGATTGCGGTGCCATCTGCGACATGATCACCGCCACCACAGACAAACAGCCCATCTATCTGGGCAAGCCCAGCAAAGAGGTCGTAAAGCTTTGCCTTGAAGTCTCCGGCTTCACTCCCGAGGAGACTCTGGTGGTTGGCGATCGTCTGTACACCGATATTGCCTGCGGCATCAATGGCGGCGTGGACACCTGTGTCCTATTCACCGGCGAGGCACAAAAAAAGGATATTCTGACTCCCGAAGGAGAACCGAATACCCAGTATCTGCCGGATTATGCTTTTGAAAATGTGCAGGAACTGTTAGATGCCTGCAAAGAATAAATTGAAAGTTACGCGAGCAATGAGCCGCGCATAGGCATAGTGAAGACAGCGATGAGCGCTTGCGCACGATTCGCTGTCTTTACTTATGCCGAGATGCGGCGAACGCCGCGATATGAAATAAGATTGGCAGCGTTTTTTGCTGACAATCTTATGAATAGCGTGGCTCATTGCGGAGAACTGCCAATAAATGTGGAGCGCCCTTTGCGACACATTTATGAATTGGGTGCATGGCTCGTAACGTAGGGTTGCCATAAAATCCACGCAGAAAGGACTGCCCGCCCCGGACTCGGATGCTAGCTACAACTGTGGATTTTCTAAAGGGAAGTGGCCGGGTGCCTCTCATCATGACGGGGCCGCTTACAGACGCCATCCGTGGCGTCCAAAAGCCATGCAAGCATGGCTTGGCTAACGCGAACATCGTGTTCGCGTTGCCCCTGCGGCTCAACCACTTTCCAAGAAAATCTCACAGTCTCCGCCGCATCTACGTCCGGGGGAGCAGTCCTTTTCTGCTGGAAACCTCCCGCCACAACGTGAAAGTATGAGAAGCTTGATTAGTTGCAGATACCCACGCTGTGGAATAACGAGGGAACGTTATATTCCAAAAGGCCTGTCGTGGGCGTTCTGCATTTTGGGTCTATACAGAAAAAATGAGTTGTGAGATACTAAATTTGCTACAAATAACGCATGAAAAGATGAATATGGGTCTATAGGGAAAAAACCGGCTCTGAGGTACTCATTTTGAAGAAATTGAGTATCTGGCAGGCGAATTTTTCGCTATAGGCCCATATTGTTTAGTTTTTGCTTTTTACCCATCCCCAAAAG
>OHRP01000578.1_pt1 | contig 12283 bp, 9 predicted proteins | sample 1578451 | NCBI WGS metagenome assembly OHRP01 (sample SAMEA3879588, study PRJEB24766) | human gut metagenome | biome: human-associated habitat; feature: feces | place: USA | collected 1985/1987
TGTTAGGCGCGCCGCCAGCGTTCGTCCTGAGCCAGGATCAAACTCTTTATAAATGGTATTTAATCGCCATTTAAAAGCGTTAAATCTCTGTAATCACTCAGACACAATCGCTTGCGTCCTGTATGAATTACTTGTAAATTTGGAATTGATTAACGTGGGTTTCCAAACCCACGATCAAGGTTCCACAAGTTTCAGTTTTGTTCAATTTTCAAGGTCCTGCTGCGCTGTCGCGTCTCCGTGACAGCTTGTATATTATATATCAGAAACGCTTGATTGTCAAGGGGTTTTCTGAAAGTTTTTTGAAGAAGTTTTCTTCAAAAAACGCGTACAAGCTGTTATGAAGCGCTTTTCGCGGCTTCCGCCGCGGGACAGCTTGCTTATTATAGCAATGTGTATGACTGTTGTCAAGGGTTGTTTTTGATTTTTTCTACAAATTTTGAGGGGGATTTTTGGGCAAGGTGCATGTTGGGGATTTGCTGTGCAATGGATACAAGCTGTAGTATCGGATAGGTTGCGGGCCGGGCATGCCCGGCCCCTACAGAGTGGCGGTGGGTTAGGTTGGTGGTATGGGTGAGGCGGGCGGGTTGATTTCCTTATAACATGTAACAGCAAAGGGAGAGGTTTTTCCTCTCCCTTTGGCTTACTATATATGTATATAAAACTATCGCTTATCTTTTATGGTACATGCGGTCATCCTCTTCGTAGGTGGGGTCGCAGGTCAGATACATGCCCAGCTTTTTCAGGGTATCGGCATCGACGCTGGAGAGGATGACGGTGGAATGGATATCGCAGCCCTTCAGATTGGGGATCTGCTCCATCGCCTTGGCGGCGTACTCGTTTTCCGAAACCGAGCTGGAGAGTGCGATCAGGATCTCGTCGGTATGCAGGCGGGGGTTTTTGCTGCCGAGGTAGGTCGTTTTCAGCGTCTGGATCGGTTCAATCGCATGGGCAGACACGAGGTCGATCTCCTGATCGATGCCCGCAAGCTTTTTCAGTGCGTTCAGCAGCGCGGAGGAGGCCGCACCAAGCAGCGGGCCGTTTTTGCCTACCACGATCGTGCCGTCCGCCAGCTCGATGGCGGCGGCAGGCTGGCCGCCGGTCGCATCGGAACAGGCATGGGCGCGCTTCTCGACTGCGCGCTCCCCGAGCGCAATACCGGCCTGATTCATCAGCAGTTCCAGCTTGAAGCGTTCCTGCTTCACCACACCGCTCGCCTTCTGGTCGCATAGGCACTTGTAATAGCGGCGGACGATCTCGTTCAGCGATGCCTCGCGGCAGACTTCATCGTCAATGATGCAGTTGCCCGCCATATTGACGCCCATATCCGTGGGCGAACGATACGGACTCTTGCCGGCGATCAGCTCAAACATGGCATTGACCACCGGGAAGATCTCGACATCGCGGTTATAATTGACGGTCGTTTTTCCGTAAGCCTCAAGATGGAACGGGTCGATCATATTGACATCGTTCAGATCGGCGGTGGCGGCCTCGTAGGCAAGGTTGACCGGGTGCTTGAGCGGCAGGTTCCAGATGGGGAAGGTCTCAAACTTGGCATACCCTGCCTTGACCCCGCGCTTATACTCATGGTACAGCTGGGACAGGCAGACCGCCATCTTACCGCTGCCGGGGCCGGGGGCCGTGATGACCACCAGCGGGCGCTCGGTCTCGATATAATCATTCTTGCCGTAGCCATCGTCACTGACGATGTGGTTCACATCGTTGGGGTAGCCGGGGATCTTATAGTGGCGGAAGGTGCGGATACCCAGACTGTTGAGCTTCTGCTCAAAGGCCGTGACCTCGGGCGCATCGGTAAACTTTGTCACGCAGACGCTGCCCACAAACAGGCCGACCCCCTGAAAGGCATCAATCAGGCGCAGCACATCAACATCATAGGTAATGCCGTAGTCGCCGCGCATCTTGTTGGCCACGATATCCTCGGCGCTGATAACAATGACGACCTCCGCCTGATCCTTGAGCTGCAGCAGCATCTGCAGCTTGGAGTCGGGCTGGAAACCCGGCAGCACGCGGGACGCATGGTAGTCATCGAACAGCTTGCCGCCAAATTCCAGATAGAGCTTATTGTCAAACTGAGCGATACGCTCCCGGATATGGGCAGACTGCATCGCAAGATATTTATCGTTGTCGAATCCGATCCTCATCTATATTCCCCTTTTTCCTATGCTTTAACCAATGTCCTACATGGATTTAGTATAGCATTTTTTTCGTCAGCTTGCAACGGTCTTTTGCAGCAGGGGCACACCTTCCTGGCCGGAGGAGGCCCTGCGCGCCAACATACTGGCCCAGATCAGTCTGGCGCTGAACCGCATCTGGACCGAGTGGTACCCCAGTCGCGGGTACAGCTTCAACATAACAGGCTCGCCGGGGTACGATCAGGCCTATGTCAAGGGGCGCACCGTGTTCGCCGTCATGGAGCGCCTTACCGCCGAATTGTTCAACACTTATGTGCAGCGCAGCGGTGATGCCGAACCCTACTACACCGAATACTGCGATGGCCGTACCGTCACCTGCCCCGGCATGAAGCAGTGGGGCACGGTCGAGCGGGCCAAGGAGGGCAAAAACGCCCTGCAGATCCTGCGGTATTACTACGGCAAGCGGGTACAGCTGGTCACAACGGACAACATTGCGTCCATACCGTCCAGCTATCCGGGCAGTCCGCTGCGCCGCGGCAGCAGCGGGACCAATGTGCGCATCCTGCAAAAGCAGCTGTCCCGCATTGCGAAGGACTACCCTTCCTTCGGCAAGCCGGTGGTGAACGGCGTCTTTGACGAGGCCACCGAGCGCAGCGTCAAGCGCTTTCAGAAGCAGTTCGGCCTGACCGCCGATGGCGTGGTGGGCCGTGCCACATGGTATAAAATCAGCTTTATCTATGTGAGCGTCAAGGATCTTGCCGAGCTGACCAGCGAAGGTGAGACCGCCGAGGGCACGCAGACCACCGGCGGTTGGCCGGGCACAGTCCTGCGGCGCGGGTCGAGCGGCAGCGCCGTGGAGCAGGTGCAGTTCTGGCTGTCCGATCTTGCGCAGTTTGATTCCGCGCTGCCGCGCGTCACGGTGGACGGCCGCTACGGGGCAGCGACCGAGCGCGCCGTGCAGGCGTTCCAGAAAAAACAGAGCCTGACAGCGGACGGCGCAGTCGGGCAGCGCACCTGGAATGCGCTTTACGTCGCTTGGGTGGACGCGCAGAGCGACCTTGGCGGCACCGCATGGCCCGGCACAGTGCTGCGGCGGGGCGACAAGGGCATGGGGGTGCGGCTGGTGCAGTTCTGGCTGCGGCTGGCTGCGGACAACTACCGCGCACTACACACCATAGCGGTGGACGGCAGCTTCGGCGCCGCCACCGTCAGCGCTGTGCAGGCGTTTCAGAGTGTTTTCGGGCTGACGGCCGATGGCACAGTGGGGCGTGCGACATGGAACAAGCTGAAGGAAGTCGGCTTGGCGGTCGCAAACAGGCTCGTGGACGCAGACATCGCCCCCGGGCAGTTCACGGTTACCACGCGGGAGGGCAGCAGCGGGACCGCCGTGCGGGCCGTGCAGTATTATCTGCGCCGGCTCGCGGCCTACTACAGCGATATTCCAACCGTGACAGTGGATGGGCGCTTCGGCGCAGCAACGGCGCGGGCCGTCAGGGCATGGCAGGCGCGGGCCGGTCTGCCTGTGGACGGCGTGGTGGGGCGGCTGACATGGCAAAGCCTGTATGACGCCGCCGCAGCGCTGGACAGCAGCGGCCCCGTGGTGCGCATGATCCGGCTGCCTGCCCCTGCCGCTGCGCTGCGCCCCGGCGACAGCGGTGCAGAGGTGCTGCGGCTGAGCCGGATGCTGCTATTTCTGGGCCAGTGGATTCCCGAGATCAACCTGCCTGAGAGCGACACGCCGACCAGCACCTTTGACCCTGCGCTGGAGACCGCCGTGCGCAGTGCCCAACGGTATTTCGGGCTGACCGAGACAGGCATTGTGACCGCCGCGGACTGGACGGTGCTGCGCGAGGCCGCCGAGCGGCTGCTGGCTGCCAACCCCGCCGGAGCCAGCCCCAAGCCCGGCGGCGTATGGCCCGCCGGGGCGTTGGCGCTGGGCAGTGCAGGGCCTGCCGTACTGCAGGTGCAGCGTTGGTTGAACATCATTGCCGCCGCCAACCAGACCGCCGATTTTGTACCCGAGACAGGCATCCTTGGGCCGGAAACTGCGTCCGCGCTGGAAAGCTACCAGCTGACCGCCGGGCTGCAGACGCTTGGCATCGTGGACGCCGACACATGGGAAAGCCTGCGTCTGGCTGCGCAGGGGCTTTGCCGCGAATGTAAGGAGGCATAAGCCATGGCAAGAGTTTACGTCTACGATTCCTACGATAACAAGTTCTTCCGCTACAATTTGAGCGAAAACGACCCGATGCCCTACAGCACCGGCACGACCCTGCGGGTGCGGGAATTCCGCGGTTCAAGCAAATCCAATGTACTGTGGACCACCACCGCTGCCATGGAGGCATGGAACCTGACACGCCGTACCTACGGCAGCGGCATTCCGGTGGGGTACGCCTTCAAGCGGATCTGGGAGGGCGGCCACGGCACCACCAGCCAGCACTACGCAGGTGTCGCCTTTGATGTCGGGCAGCGCAGCACCGCCGCCGAGCGCCGCAAGATCTACCGGGCCGCTGTTCGCAGCGGAGCGTGGGGCTATGTGGAGCCTACGTCGATGACGCCGACCTGGGTACACTTTGACCGGCGGTACGGCAAGCCTGCCTGCGCGGGCAGCACGGCCGGTTACCCCACCTTGCGGCGCGGGAGCCGCAGCACCTATGTACTGATCCTGCAAGATGCCCTGAACGCACTGGGCTATTCGACCAACACGCTGGACGGCATCTTCGGCCATGCGACAGAAAGCGCACTGAAGGCCTGCCAGCGGCGGTTCGGTCTGCGGGCGGACGGTGTCTGCGGCTGTGCAACATGGAAAAAGATCGCCGGTGCCACGGTGGGGATCGGCCGCACGGCAACCGTCATTGACAAGTAAGGCATTGCACTGCGGCAGCCGCGGTTGTATACTGTAAGCAGGCTCTGCCCGCTGCCGGGCCTTTATAAAGTAAGGAAGTGTTCTGAAATGGATATGATGGAATTTTTGCGCACCCGCCGCACCTACCGCCGCTTTGACCAGCGCCCCATTGCACCGGAGATCCTGACCGAGGCCATTGATGCCGCCCGGCTGGCAAGCTGCGGTGCCAACCGCCAGACTGTGCGGTATATCCTTGTGCAGAGTGCCCGTGCCGTGTCCGCCGTGCAGCCGCTTGTCCATTGGGCCGCCTACCTGCCGCCCGAACAGGGCGTACCGAAGCCCGACGAGCAGCCGACTGCCTTCATCGCCGTTTTGCAGGACACCCGCCTGCCGGGGTGCAGCGATGTGGATGTAGGGCTGGCACTGGGCAGCCTGACCGCCGCTGCTTGGGCCCACGGTGTGGGCAGCTGCATCATGGGGGCCATCGACCGCCCGGCGCTAACCGAGCTGCTGGCCCTGCCCGAGGGCGTGCGCCTGTGCTATATGGTGGCGCTGGGCTACCCCGCCCACAAAAGCCATGTGGTAACGATGCAGGACAGCAGCGTGAAATATTATCTGGACGAAAGCCGTGACTACTGCGTGCCGAAGCGCAGCATGGCCGAGGTGCTGCTGAAAACGCTGTAAAAGTAAAAATCGCAGTCCCGATGATGAAATCGGGGCTGCGATTTTTTGTATCCGTCAGAAGCGGCGTCTTTCAGCCTTATCCCAAAATAGCAAAGCTCTGTGCGCCTAGGGACAGCGTGTCGTTGACGATCTCCGCCTTGCCGATCGTGTACTGAATTTTCAGATCCTCGGCCAGCTCCAGCGGCAGTTCGATAGAGACACCCGCCGGGTTGACGGCGCAGATCAGATCGCCACGCTGCCAGACGAACGGGCGGTAGTCGTCCTTCGCCTTGGGTGCGTACAGCACCTTGAACGGCGCGTCTGCGTTCAGGTCAGCGTGTGCATGGCGGAAAGCCAGCAGCGACTTCACGCTGTTCAGCAGGCTGTCGGGGTCGTCCGCCTGAGCGGCCACAGTGGGCGCATCGGCGGCAGTGTCCACAGGCAGATAGATATCCTGCGCATCGGCGGTGGAGAAGCCGTGGTTGGCCGTGTCGTCCCACTGCATCGGCGTGCGGGAGCCCGTGCGGAAGTAGCCGCCCTCCTTGGTGGGCAGCGGCAGATAGCGCATACCGATCTCGTCACCGTAGTAGACGAAGGGCGCACCGGGCAGCGTGAAAATTGTCGCGTAGGCCAGCCGCAGCTCGTCAGTCGTCAGGCCCGCCGAGGGGCGGATCGTGTCATGGTTGCAGGTGATGAAGCACCACAGACCGTCCTTGTGGGTGGCCTTGTAGGCCGGCAGGTACTCGTCCAGGAATTTGTCAATGCCGGTGCCGGAGTTCTTGCAGAAGTACGCCTTGCCGACGTTGTGCGGGTTCGAGTCCATCGCACCGTCATAGTTGCGCATGAGCCAGCTGTAGCCGTTGCCCTGCCAATTGAGATAAAAGTCCATGTCAAAGCCGTTTTTCAGCGACATGCGCGGGCCGTTCCACTCGGCGATGAGCGCGGCCTCTGGGTACTCGACGTCCAGCATATCCCGGATATTGCGCCAGATTTTGCAGGTGTACTTTTTGTTCTTAGTGTCATTCTTTACAAGGCTCGACGCCATATCGACGCGGAAGCCGTCGCAGCCCATGTCCAGCCAGAACCGCATAACGTCCTTCATGGCCTCCACCGTTGCCACGCAGGCGGGGTCGTCGGTGGGCTTCTGCCACTTCTCGTTGATCTTTCCATAGCCGTAGTTCAGCGCAGGCTGGCACTTGAAGAAGTTCAGGATATACGTGCCGTTGCGTTCGGTCTCGCCGCCGATGAACGGCATCCCGTCGCCGGAGGCAAAGCAGGAATCCGTCCAGATAAAGCGGTCCGAGTATTCGTTGTGCCCGGGCTTGCAGCTGGCCTTGAACCACGGGTGCTCCTCGCTCGTGTGGCCGGGCACCAGGTCGAACAGCACACGGATGCCCTTCTCATGCGCGGCCCTGAACAGCGCGGCGGCGTCCTCGTTCGTGCCGTAGCGCGGGGCGATCTTTTTGTAGTCGCGCACATCATAGCCCGCATCCTTGAACGGTGAATCAAAGCAGGGGTTGATCCACAGGGCATTGCAGCCCAGGTCCCTGATATAGTCGAGCTTGGCAATAATGCCTTGCAAATCACCGATGCCGTCGCCGTTGGTATCATAGAAGCTCTGGGGGTAGATTTCATAGAACACTGCGTCTTTCAGCCACTGTTTCATAAGATGTCTCCTTTACTATAATAGACAGATAGAATATCCACGGCAGACCGCAGGGCGCATTTCCTGTGCGCTCGGGAGGTTTCCCCGCCGCGCACGGCCACGGGCGGATATGGAATCCGCCCCTACGGCGCTCCCTGTCAGTTTGCCGCTTCACGAGCATGGAAATGTTTCATCCGTTTCTACCCCTATACTATCCCCTCCTTCTCCCTTTGTCAACGCAGCAAAGCAAACAAAACAAACCACAAATTTTCTACATTTTGCACCAAAAATCAGCATATTGCTATTTTGTGAACAATGTGTTGACAAACAAAGAACATCGCAGTAAAGTAAAGTGCACAAGCGATTGTAAAATCTATTAGGAAAGAGGGATTCATTCAAATGAATACGCTTGTAATCGTTCTGATTGCCGCGGTCGTTCTGGTATGTGCGTACGCCGGATACGGTCGTTGGCTCGCCAAGACCTGGGGTGTTGACCCCAACGCCAAGACTCCTGCTGTGCGGCTGGAGGATGGCAAGGATTATGTTCCCACCAACGGCTGGACGGTGTTTGCCCACCAGTTCTCCTCCATCGCCGGTGCAGGCCCTGTCACCGGTGCCATTCAGGCTGCGGCCTTCGGCTGGCTGCCTGTGCTGCTCTGGGTGCTGATCGGCGGCGTCTTCTTCGGCGCTGTCACTGACTTCGGCGCTCTGTACGCTTCCGTCAAGAACGACGGCAAGTCGATGGGCCTGCTGATTGAGAAGTACATCGGCAAGACCGGCCGCAAGCTGTTCCTGCTGTTCTGCTGGCTGTTCTGCGGCATCGTCATTGCTGCCTTTGCAGACATGGTTGCCGGCACCTTCAACGCCTTTGATGCAGAGGGCGCACCGGTCGAGGCCGCTTTCACCAACGGTGCGGCCGGCATGGTCTCCATCATGTTCATGGTGTTCGCCGTTGTGTTCGGCTTCATCCAGAAGAAGTTCAACTTCTCCGGCTGGAAAGAGGCTGTCATCGGCATCGTCTTCATCGTGTTGTCCTTTGCCGTCGGCATGAACTGCCCGCTGGTGTTCGGCAAGGCTGCATGGAGCTACATCACCTTCGTTTACATCTTCTTTGCCGCCGTCCTGCCGATGTGGATGCTCAAGCAGCCCCGTGACTACATGACCACCTTCATGTTCGGCGCAATGATCGCCGGTGCTGTCATCGGCCTGCTGGTTGCCCACCCCACGATGAACCTGCCCGTCTTTACCGGCTTCAACAATGAGAAGCTCGGCACCATGTTCCCCATCCTCTTTGTCACGGTCGCCTGCGGTGCCGTCTCCGGCTTCCACAGCCTGGTTTCCTCCGGCACCTCCTCCAAGACCGTTGAGAATGAGAAGGATATGCTCAAGGTCGGCTACGGCGCCATGGTGCTGGAAAGCCTGCTGGCTGTCCTCGCCCTGTGTGTTGCCGGTGCTGCCGCCGCTGCAGACGGCACCCCCGCCACCGGTACCCCGTTCCAGATCTTCAGCCGCGGCGTTGCCGGTTTCTTTGAGATGTTCGGCGTGCCCGTTTCGATTGCAACTGTCTTTATGACGATGTGCGTTTCCGCGTTGGCACTGACCAGTCTGGACGCCGTGGCCCGCATCGGCCGCATGAGCTTTCAGGAGCTGTTCAGTGTCGATGATATGGAGCATGCAGAGGGCTGGCGCAAGCTGTGCTGCAATGTCTACTTCTCCACCTTCATCACGCTGGTGTTCGGCTTTATCCTGACCCAGATCGGCTATGCCAACATCTGGCCGCTGTTCGGCTCCGCCAACCAGCTGCTCAGCGCGCTGGTTCTGGCTACCCTGTGCGTCTTCCTCAAGGTCACGGGCCGCAACAACAAGATGCTCTTCCCGCCGCTGGTCATCATGCTCTGCGTCACCTTCACCGCACTGGTGCAGCGCCTGATTGCGATGGTCAAGGCCATCTCCGCCGCTGCGTCCACCGCCATCCCTGCCGGTGAGACCACCTGGGGCGCTGTCTTTATCGCCAACGGCCTGCAGCTGATCCTTGCAGTGCTGCTGATCGTGCTGGGCTTGAACATTGTGTTCCACAGCGTCAAGAGCTACACCACCTGCGATGCGCCCGAAGCAAAAGCCACTGTTTGAGTGTAATCGGCACTTGACAAACCGGCTCCTATAGAGTAATATTTATGCATAGCCGCAAGGGCGCGGCCGCACGCTGCGCTATCCGGCAAAATCATGTTTCAAGCTCCGGTATCCGCAATCAGGACGCCGGGGCTTTTTGCATGAATATGAGGGAAACACTTATAAAGGTAAAGGAGAGTTCAAGATGAAGCTCAAGAAAATGCTTGCACTGACCATGGCCGCTGTGCTGGCCGCCGGTCTGACCGCCTGCGGCTCCAGCGCCGCCACCTCCGCCGCCCCTGCTGCCGAGAGCACTGCGGCCACTGCGGATGCTGCCGGTGCCCCGGACGGCGACGGCGACCCCACCACCCTGACCGTTGCGATGGAGTGCGCTTACGCCCCCTATAACTGGACCCAGAGCGATGATTCCAACGGTGCCGTTGCGATCCGCGGCTCCAGCGACTACGCCTATGGCTACGATGTCATGATGGCCAAGAAGATCGGCGAGGCACTGGGCCAGCAGGTCCAGATCGTCAAGCTGGACTGGGACAGCCTGATTCCCGCCGTCATGAGCGGCGATGTGGACTGCGTCATCGCCGGTCAGTCCATCACGGCTGAGCGCGCTGCACAGGTCGATTTCAGCAACCCTTACTACTACGCCTCGATCGTCACCCTGACGAAGAAGGACAGCGCCTACGCCAATGCGGCGAGCGTGGCCGATCTGGCCGGTGCGACCGCTACCAGCCAGCTGGGCACCATCTGGTATGACACCTGCCTGCCCCAGATCGAGAACGCCAACATCCTGCCCGCGCAGGAGACCGCGCCTGCCATGCTGGTGGCCCTGAACAGCGGTGCCTGCGACATCGTTGTCACCGACCGCCCCACCGCGCAGGCCGCGCTGGTCGCCTACCCCGACTTCACGCTGCTGGACTTCGGCGGCGGCGACAATGACTTCAAGGTCAGCGAGGAGGACATCAACATTGGCATCTCGATGAAGAAGGGCAACACCGCCCTGCAGAGCGCCATCAACGAGGTCCTGTCCACGATGACCGCTGATGATTACAACGCCATGATGGACGACGCCATCAGCGTTCAGCCCCTGAGCGAGTAATTTTGCCCGCCTGCCCCTGCCGTTTTGTGCGGCAGGGGCTTCGGTGTTGGTAAAGTGAAGAAATCACAAAGGAGAATTTCATGCAAGACTTTTTCATGAACTGTGCCACAGTGCTGCAGAAGTACGGCTTTTCGTATCTGCGCGGCGCGGGCACGACCCTGCTGCTGGCGCTGGTCGGCACATTTTTCGGCTGCCTGATCGGCTTTGCGGTCGGCGCACTGCAGACCATCCCCATCGACAAGCAGCGCGACCCGGCGTGGAAGCGTGTACTGCTGAAAATCCTGCACATCTTCCTGCGCTGCTATGTGGAGCTGTTCCGCGGTACGCCGATGATCGTGCAGGCCGTGTTCATCTACTACGGTCTTTTGCAGGTGTTCGGCATCAAGATGGGCATGTGGCAGGCAGGCTTCTTCATCGTTTCCATCAACACCGGTGCCTATATGGCGGAGACAGTCCGCGGCGGCATCGTGTCCATCGACCCGGGCCAGACCGAGGGTGCCAAGGCCATCGGCATGAACCACTGGCAGACGATGCTCCATGTCATTCTGCCGCAGGCGCTGCGCAACATCATCCCGCAGATCGGCAACAACTTCATCATCAACATCAAGGACACCTCGGTGCTGTCGGTCATCTCGATCACCGATTTGTTCTTTGTCCACAAGAGCGTGGTCGGCGCGCTGTACACCTATTTTGAGAGCGCTGCCATCGTCATGGTCATCTACCTGACGATGACCCTGTTCGCCAGCTACCTGCTGCGCCTGTGGGAGAAAGCGCTGGACGGCCCGCAGAACTACGACCTGAACACGACCGACTCGCTGGCCTACACCAGCGGCATGTACAATGCCCCGGACCCGAACCATGAGTCCCAGAATCTGGATATGAAGGGAGGCGCAGCCCATGTCTGAGCCTGTTATTGAGGTACGCCACCTCTCCAAGAGCTTCGGCACCCATGTCGTTCTGCGCGATGTGGATTTCACCGTCAACCCCGGCGATGTCACCTGCATCATCGGTGCGTCCGGCAGCGGCAAATCGACCCTGCTGCGCTGCATCAACCTGCTGGAGACCCCCACGAACGGCAAGGTGCTGTTCCACGGCAACGACATCACGGCCAAGGGCAGCGACCCGTGCGCCTACCGTGCCAAGGTGGGCATGGTGTTCCAGAGCTTTAACCTTTTCAACAATATGACGGTGCTGGACAACTGCACGGCGGGCCTGCGCTATGTGCTGCACATGGACAAGGAGGCCGCCGAGCGCACCGCACTGGACAATCTGGAGAAGGTCGGCATGGCGCCCTATATCCATGCCAAGCCGCGCCAGCTTTCCGGCGGGCAGAAGCAGCGTGTGGCGATTGCCCGCGCGCTGGCCATGCAGCCCGAGGTACTGCTGTTTGACGAGCCGACCTCCGCGCTGGACCCCCAGATGGTGGGCGAGGTGCTGGCCGTCATGCGCCAGCTGGCCAAGGAGGGGCTGACGATGCTTGTCGTCACCCATGAGATGGCCTTTGCCCGCGATGTATCGACCCATGTAGTCTACATGGCGGACGGCGTCATCTGTGAGGAGGGCACCCCTGCCGACATCTTTGAGCGCCCGCAGAACCCCAAGACCGTTGAGTTCCTGAGCCGGTTTAGACAGGCGTAAGCGTGTAAAAAGGGTCTACTGCACATCGTTTTAGTCGAAAGTGTAGGAGCCATTTTTGAAATCAAACGTATAATCGAATAACGCAAAGAAGCATGTGCATCATAAATCCATCGAAAATTTCT
>OHRP01000586.1_pt1 | contig 12210 bp, 10 predicted proteins | sample 1578451 | NCBI WGS metagenome assembly OHRP01 (sample SAMEA3879588, study PRJEB24766) | human gut metagenome | biome: human-associated habitat; feature: feces | place: USA | collected 1985/1987
TCGCTGCCGACCCCGCTCAGGTCAAGGACAGCGTGCTGGCTTCCACCTACTTCCCCGTCCGCACCAGCGTGGGCGACATCTACGCCGGCAACGAGGTCATGAGCGAGTACAGCAAGTTCATGGGCTATCTGGGCGACTACTACCAGATCACCCCGGGCTGGACCACTGCCCGTACCGAGTGGTGGAACATGCTGCAGCGCGTGGGCTCCGGCGAGGCCGTCGAGACTGCCGTCAAGACCTTCGTGGACAACGCAAACGCAGCCGCTGCCGCCGAGGCATAAGCACTACTTTTTCTGAACTGCATCACAGCTGAACCGCAAGGCCCCTTCCTCCGGGTGAGGGAGGGGCCCTTTTACGGAAAAAACACTCTCAAACGAAAGGTCTGGTGATCCTCTTGGCTGCAAAGACGGCAATGAAAGAGCCCAAACGCAGCAGTGCGCTGGTACGGCGCGAAACCTTCGCCTCCTACTGCTTCCTGCTGCCTAGCCTGATCTTCTTTCTGGGCTTCGTCATCTACCCCATGATCCTCTGCGTGGTGACCAGCTTCTTTGACTCCACCATGAACCGCGCGGATATCTTTGTGGGGATGGCAAACTACAAGACCCTGTTTGCCGACCCCATCTTCCTTGGTGCATTAAAGAACACCTTCGTCATCGTTATCGTGTCGGTGCCCATCACCTGCATCTTCTCGCTGTGGGTGTCCTCCGCCATCGTAGACCTGCCGGAGTGGGCAACAAGCCTTTTCCGCTGCGTGTTCTACCTGCCCGTGGTCACCGGCTCGGTCGCCGTTACCGTGGTGTGGAAGTGGATGTACAACAACTACTACGGCATCTTCAACTATCTGGGCAAGAGCCTTGGTATTCTGGACAAGAATATCAACTGGCTGGGTGACGAGCGGTTCGCACTGGGCTGTATCATCCTGATTTTGCTCACTACCTCCGTGGGTCAGCCCATCGTGCTGTACGTTTCGGCACTGGGCAACGTGGATCAGTCCATCGTGGAGGCTGCCGAGGTGGACGGCGCTACCGACTTCCAGTGCTTCTGGAAGATCAAGTGGCCGGCCATTATGCCCACCACCCTGTACATTCTGGTCATCACCACCATCAACTCCTTCCAGTGCTTTGCACTGATCCAGCTGCTGACCTCCGGCGGCCCCAACCACAAGACCGATACCATTATGTACTACATCTACTACACCGCCTTCAAGCAGTACAAGTACGGCTACGGCAACGCCATGGGCGTGGTGCTGGCGGTGATCATCGCCATTCTGTCTGCTGTCCAGTTCAAGCTGGGCAACAAGGATAATTAAGGAGGTGCGGAACAATGCGTGCAACTGCTGCAAAAAAGCAAAAACCGTTGGAGCGCCATCCCAGTAAACTGAAAAAGATGAGCGCCTACGCCATTCTGGCGATCATCCTCATCAGCATCATGGCGGTGCTGTTCGCCTTCCCGCTGTACTGGATCATCACCGGTTCCTTCAAGACCGGCGCAGCCATCAACGCCACTACCCCGGAGTGGTGGCCCAGCCAGTGGGTGCTGACCAACTACCAGAAGCTGTTTGCCGGCAAGCGTGCCCCGCTGTGGCAGCTGGCCGTGCCCTTCGGCTCCAAGTTCAGCGCCAACGGCGAGCCCGTCTACTTCTCGGTAGGCCCCATGGCTCCCGCTGCCATCCGCTGGATGATCAACACCGTGTTCATGGCAGTCATGTCCATGATCCTTACCTGCCTGACCGCCGCCATGGCCGGTTATGCGCTGGCCAAAAAGCGCTTTGTGGGCCGCAAGCTGCTGTTCACCCTCATCGTCTGCGCTATGGCACTGCCCAAGCAGGTCATCCTGATCCCCCTGCTGCGCGAGATGAGCGCACTGAACCTGTACAACACCATCTGGGCGGTCATCTTCCCCATCGTGGGCTGGCCGTTCGGCGTGTTCCTGATGAAGCAGTTCAGTGAGGGCATCCCCACGGAAATGTTGGAAGCTGCCCGCATCGATGGCGCCAGCGAGGCACGCACCTTTGTCAAGATCGTGCTGCCCATGGTCAAGCCCGGTATCGGCGCGCTGGCCATCTTTACCTTCATCAACAGCTGGAACGATTACTTCATGCAGTTGATCATGCTGTCCAGCACCAGCAACCTGACCATCTCGCTGGGCATTGCAAAGCTGCAGGCAGAGAACAGCACCGACTTCGGCCTGATCATGGCCGGTGCCGCACTGGCCGCAGTGCCGATCATCATTATCTTCCTCATCTTCCAGAAGTACTTCACCAAGGGCATCGCAATGGGTGCGGTTAAAGGCTAAAAATTACAGAAAGAAGGGCTTGAAACATGAAAGATATCAAAAAATATCAGGGTGTCATCCCTGCCTTTTACGCCTGCTATGACGCAGAGGGCAACATTTCGGTGGAGGGGGTCAAGGCACTGACCCGCCACCTGATCGCCAAGGGCGTCAAGGGCGTGTATGTGGGTGGCTCCTCCGGCGAGTGCATCTACCAGCACGTCGACGAGCGCAAGACCGTTCTGGAAGCTGTGATGAGCGAGGCCAAGGGCAAGCTGACCGTGATCGCTCACGTCGGCTGCAACAACACCGCCGACAGCATGGAGCTGGCACGCCACGCCGAGAGCGTGGGCGTGGATGCCATTGCCTCCATCCCGCCCATCTACTTCCACCTGCCGGAGTACGCCATTGCCAAGTACTGGAACGATATGTCCGCTGCCGCCCCGAACACCGAGTTCGTCATCTACAACATCCCGCAGCTGGCTGGTACGGCGCTGACCATGAGCCTGCTGAACGAGATGCTGAAGAACCCCAACGTGGTAGCCGTGAAGAACAGCTCCATGCCCACGCAGGACATCCAGATGTTCAAGGATGCCGGCATCGCCGCCCGCGGCGAGGGCAACTTTGTGGTGTTCAATGGCCCGGATGAGCAGTTTGTTTCCGGCCGCGTCATCGGTGCAGACGGCGGCATCGGCGGCACCTACGCCGTGATGCCGGAGCTGTATCTGGCTATGAACGCCCATCTGGAAAAGGGCGAGATCGCTGAAGCCCGCGCCATCCAGTACGAGGCCAACCGCATTATCTACAAGATGTGCTCTGCCCACGGCAATCTGTATGCCGTGCAAAAGGAGATTTTGCGCCGCATGTACGGTCTGGAGCTGGGCAGCGTGCGCGCCCCGATGCCCGGCCTGATCCCCGAGGATGAGGCCATCGTGGCCGAGGCACAGGCCATGATCGAAGCTGCCATCGCAAAGCTGTAACAGGATAAAAGCGCCCCTCTCCGTCTCTTTTTCAGAGGGGAGGCGGGCGCTTCTTTTATTGGAGGAAACGCGAATGATCTGCGATACCCTGCAGCATCTTGGCCGGTACAGGGGGCTGCACCCCAATTTGGATACCGCCATTGACTATCTGCTTACCCACGACCTTGCCGCCCTGCAGCTGGGGCGCACCGAGGTGGACGGCGACAAGGTGTTCATCAACCTGATGGACGCCACCTTGCACCCGGACGCGGGCTACCACCCGGAGTACCACAAGCTTTATGCTGATTTACAGGTAGACCTTACCGGCAGCGAGGGCTGGGGCTACACCAATCTGCCCGGCGCGGAGATCGGGGAGTTTACCGGGGACTGCGGCTTTCAGGCCAGCGCCAGCGTGGTGACCGGTGCACTGGGCGAGGGGCGCTTTGTGCTGTTCTTCCCGGAGGAGCTGCATAAGCCCGGCCTTGTACAGCACGGCTGTGTCAGCGTGCGCAAGGCCGTTGTCAAGATCAGAATGGAGGAGTAAGACCATGGAAAAGGAAAAGCTGTTTGCACAGATCAAGGGTGGGCTTATCGTGTCCTGTCAGGCACTGGAGCACGAGCCGCTGTATACCAAGGAGGGCGGCGTGATGCCCCTGATGGCGAAAGCTGCTGCCATGAGCGGCGCTGTGGGCATCCGCGCCAACACCGTGCGGGACATTACCCAGATCAAGCAGGTGGTGGACCTGCCGGTCATCGGCATCATCAAAAAAGATTACCCCGGCACGCCCATGTACATTACCGTCACCATGAAGGAAGTGGATGAGCTGGTGGCCTGCGGGGTGGATATCCTTGCCGTGCAGGGCACCGGTGCGCTGCGCCCGGACGGCTCCACCTCGGCACAGTTCATCCGCGCCATCAAGGCAAAGTACCCCGAACAGCTGGTGATGGCTGACTGCGACAACCTTGAAAATGCTATGCTCTGCGCCGAGGCAGGTGCCGACTTTGTGGGCACCACCATGCGCGGCTACACGCCCGAGACCACCGGCATTGATGATATCGACTTTGACTTCATCCGCAAGCTGTCCGCAGAGTGCCCGGCAAAGATCATTGCCGAAGGTCACATCCACTACCCGGAACAGGCGGTCAAGGCGCTGGAGGCCGGTGCCTTTGCGCTGGTGGTGGGCGGTGCCATTACCCGCCCGGCAGAGATCACCGCACGCTTTACCGGTGCCATCAACGCCGCTAAAAAATAACACAAGGGAGTGCCTGCTATGAAACACTATCTTGGTATCGATATCGGCGGCACCGCCGTCAAGCTGGGCATCGTGGACGAAGCCGGTGCAGTGCTGGCGAAAGCCGAAGAGAGCGTAAGCTTTGACGGCTACCGCACCCCCATCCTGACCACGGTGTTGAAGGCTGCACAAGCTTTCCTTGCCGCGCAGAGCGTCCCGGCGGAAAGCCTTGCGGGCATCGGCGTTTCTGCCACCGGGCAGATCGACAGCCGCAAGGGCATCGTGGCAGGCACCTGCGGCAACTTGCCCAACTACATCGGCGCACCCATCAAGGCGGAGCTGGAAAAGACCTTTGGCCTGCCGGTCACGGTGGCCAACGACGCCAACTGCATGACGCTGGGCGAGGTGTGGGTCGGCGGTGCAAAGGGCTATACAGACGTCATCGGCGTGACGCTGGGCACCGGCGTGGGCGGAGGCATCCTGACCGGCGGCCGTCTGCTGGAAGGTGTGCGGGGTCTGGGCGGCGAGCTGGGACACTACCGCACCCACGCGCTGGACGGCGTGGACTGCACCTGCGGCGCAAAGGGCTGCTGGGAGCGCTACGCTGCCACCACTGCTCTGGTGCGCGCCGCACAGGAGGAAAATCCGGCATGGAAGGATGGCCGCGCTATCTTTGCCGCCGCAGAAGCGGGCAACGAGACCGTGCTGGCGCTGCTGGACGCATGGACGGACGAGATCGCGCAGGGGCTTGCAGGCATGGTGCATATCTTCAACCCGCAGCTGATCCTGATCGGCGGCGGCGTGTCCGCCCAGCAGAAGCTGCTCATCGAGCCTATCGCTGAAAAGGTGAAAGCATCCGTCATGCCCGCCTTTGCCGAAGGGCTGGAAATTCGTGCCGCACAGCTGCACAACGATGCCGGGATGGTGGGCGCTGTGTACTACTTCCGGCAGACGATGGAAAAGGAGTGATTTGGTTATGAAAAAGCATATTCTCTGTCTGGGTGATTCCAACACCCACGGCTACTGCGCCGACCCCAACGACTGCGCCGACCACGGCATCCGCTTCAACGAGGACGAGCGCTGGACCTGCCGCCTGCAAAAGGCGCTGGGCGAGGAGTATCTGGTCACCGAGGAAGGTCTTTCCGGCCGCACCACCGTGTTCGTGGACCCGCTGCATGAGTCTATGGATGCGCTGAGCGTGGCTTACGCCCTGCTCAAGAGCCACGAGGTCATCGACCTGCTCATCATCATGCTGGGCACGAATGACGTCAAGGAGCGCTTTGGCGCAAACGCCGCCTGCATCGGCGCGGGCATGGAGCGGCTGCTGCTCAAGGTGAAAAGCGTGGACTGCTGGGGCGGCAAGGCACCTAACATTCTGGTGGTGGCACCGCCCTGCATCAAGGACGGCTTCCACGATGCCGTCATGGGCGCAGGCTGCGTGGAAAAATCCCGCGGGGTCGCCGAACAGCTGCGCATTGTGGCCGAGCGGCAGGGCGTGCACTTTATGGACGCCGCCGAGTGCGAGTTCAACGAGGTGGACTTTATGCACCTGACTTGCAAGGGTCACGCCCGGCTGGCAGAGCTGCTGACCGCAGAGGTGCCAAAGCTGGTCTGAGTGTGTTAAAAGAAAATGGACGGAGGAACGTCAAAGACGCTCCTCCGTCCATTTTTGTGCGGTGATGTGAGATGATATCAGAGGTTATGTGGCGCTTTTAGCCTGCTTGAGGATACGGATTACCTTGTATTTGGGTACATACTTTTCCGGGGCGAAATCCTCTTCCAGATAGCCCTGCTCGACACACCAGCGGGCGGCGGCAGCGGCATCGGTGGCTTGTGCAACGGTGGGCTGGGGGCAGCCTGCGTTCTGCCACAGCAGCTCAGCCAGCTGGCCCTGAGTCTTGGGGATGGCCGCATCTGCGGGCAGCAGGTTCTTCAGGATGGCGCGGGTAGTGATCTCGTAGCCGCCCCAGACTGCTGCGCCGCCAATGGCAACTGCTGCAATAGCACCGGCGGCGGACTCTGCGGGTGCTTCGGGCTCTTCGGGCTCTTCAGGTTCGGGCTTCGGCTGAGGAGTATCAACACCGAAATCCTCGTCCAGCGGCTGATCTGGATCGGGTCGGGTCGCCGGAGTAGCGGACCACTGTGCTGTCAGTCTGACAGCACCCCGGGGCATGATGAATGCGATCTCCTCAGTACCCTGCTCCATATCAGAGCCAAGCGTGCCGACCGTTACGCCAAAGTCCGCGCTGGTGCCTTCTTCCACTTTCCAGTGATGGAATTGCATGTTTTCAGCAGGTGCATCAGCCTTGATCGTGACTTTTTCGCCCGCCTTTACGCGCACAAAGCTGTCCTGCGTGCCATTGATTGTACCGCCTTCCACGATGACCGGCAGACTCATTGCGATGGCGGGAATACTGTAGACAGCACTCAGTTCCACAGGCTTGTCAGACATGGTGAACATAAAAGTTTCGTTTTTGATCTTTGCCCCGCTGGCATCCAGCAGATAATTGTTTTCTGCGTCCACCGTAACATTCAGGCTATTGCCGTCCGCATCGATGATTGCAGTAAGGCTGCCCTTTTTGAGCTTCCAGCCTACGAGCTTGGAAAAGCTTGCGTTGCTGTCGTGACCGGTCACGGTAACGGATGCACCCTCCAGTGCATACACCGTCTCACCGGTGGTATTGTCCGTTTGGGCAGTACCGTTGCTCACCTTGACAGCAGCCTTGTAGACAGCGGTCAGCTTGACGGCTGCATCCGGCATGGTGAAGCTCAGAGGGCTGACCTTCAGCTCCTCTTCGGTCTTGCCGATATTGCCGCCAGATACCTCCCAGTGGTCAAACTGGTAATCCTCGGGGCTGCCTGCGGTCACGGTAACGGCTGCGCCCGGGCGGGCAAAATCTGCATTGCTGTTACCGTTCACTTTGGCAGTACCGCCGGACACCTCAAGCTTGTTGCTGTGGTGTGCGGTCAGTTCTACATTGCCTGTAGGCATGATGAACGAAAATTCCTTCTGCGCCAGTTTTTCGGCAGAGATCGTAAAGCCTGCGGGAGCATTTACTACTTCCCAGCCGTCAAATTTTCGCTCGTCAGTTTCATCGATCTGGGCGGTGACGGTCACTTTTTGACCGTTGAAGCTGTCCAGTTCTCCGCTGGTTGTATCGCCTGCTGTGGCGGTTCCATTGTTCACCTTGAGGTGAGCATCCTGCTTTTCTTCAATACGGAGATAGCTGTAGCGTGCATTCGCCTCAATGGGGGTAACACCGGCATCAATGGCTCCCTCTTCCCCGTCTTCGCTGGTAAAGTAGACGTAGTCTGCACCATCCGTGCGGTGGTAGGTAAAGTTACCAGCATTTGCGAGTACACTGCCGCCATCTTTCTCACCGTGAATCGTCACAGGGCCGTCGCAAGTGATGTCAGCCTTGCCATAGCCGCTCAAGACCCGAGAACTGCCCGATGCATCGATTTCCACTTCGTTAGCTCTGTGGATGATCAGCGTACCATCTGCATTGCTCGTATAGCCTATAGCATAGGTGCCTTCCGGTGCATTGATAGTCACTTTTCCGGTGCAGGTGATCACTGCCCTGCGGCCGATAGCGGAGTAGTTGTCGCTGGAAATTGTCACGTCGTGGGCTCTATTGATGGTCAAGTTGTGGACTGCAATGTTTTCCTTGCCATCCAGCACCACGTCAACATCATCCGGCACCTCAATGGTAATAGTATTAATCGTCTTAGTAGTATTGGTAGATGTCAGTATCTTCTGCACCGGGTCATAGTGGAAGGTATAGTTGCCTGGGGTGACGACAATGTTCTCATAATCCGCCGGGTCGATCACATTATTATTGATTTTGATCTCCTCTGCGACGTTCTCCGCATCCAGCACACTGACCGCACGGTTGCCGCTGATGTTCAACTGCATCAGTGCATCAGTGCTCTCAGCCAGAGCTGGGGCTGAGAGGGTGAACATCATGCATCCGGCTAGCGCTGCCGATACTGCACGTCGGATAAGTTTGCCTTGTTTCATGGTACAACCTCCTTTTTCCCCTCGTATTATTTACGGGGGGGGGGTATGTATTGCGGTACTTCCATTATATTACATTTTATCGTATTTTGGAAGGGAAATGGCGCGAAATGCCCAAAAAGAGCACGAATTATCGAAAGTATCACTCTTTGATCGGCTCTGCCCCTGCCGTTCTTCCGTTCTGCGTGCTTTTTTTGCCCCAGCACCGCCTTTTTTGTTGACAAGGCACCGGCTTGCTATTATAATAGTGTAGTCAAAATGGCATTCCTGTGCGGCTTTGTGGCTGCGCGAAAGAAATACAGCTAATAACAAGGAGAGATTCTCAAATGGCACAAGAGATCAAGATGTCCGCTGCCGGTCTGAAGGCAATGCAGGAGGAACTGGAATACCTCAAAACCGTCCGCCGCAAGGAGCTGGCTGAAGAGATCAAGGAAGCCCGCAGCCACGGCGACCTGTCTGAGAACAGCGAGTACGACGAGGCCAAGAATACGCAGGGTCTGGTGGAGAACCGCATCACCGAGCTGGAGCAGACCATCAAGAACGCAGTTATAATCGACGAGAGCGAGCTGAGCGTGGATAACGTCTCCGTTGGTACCCACGTTACCATCCGTGAGACTGGCGAGGACGAAGCCGAGGAATACGATATCGTGGGCCGCACCGAGGCTGACGCCTTCAACGGCAAGATCAGCGATGAGAGCCCCGTGGGCCACGCCCTGATGGGCAAGGCTGTGGGCGAAAAGGTCGAAGTGCTGCTGCCCACCGGCCAGACTGTGGAATACACCGTGCTGGCCATCACCCATTCTGCAAACTAAGTAGGAGTAACCATGGAAGAGCAAAAGAGAAACCCCGCTGCGGGTCTGTCCGAGAGCGAGCAGGTACAGGTGCGCCGCCAGAAGCTGGCCGACCTGCAGGCCGCCGGCAACGACCCCTTTACCCTGACCAAGTTCCCGCAGGACGCGTATTCCGCCGACCTGAAGGAAGAATTTAAGGAGCTGCCCAACGAGACCGACAGCGGCAAGCTGGTGGCGCTGGCAGGCCGTATGATGTCCAAGCGCGTCATGGGCAAGGCAAGCTTTGCCCATCTGCGCGATGACAAGGGCGATATCCAGCTTTATGTCCGCCGCGACGAGCTGGGTGACGAGGCCTACGCCGCCTTTAAAAAGCTGGACGTGGGCGATATCATCGGCGTGAAGGGCGAGGTGTTCCGCACCAAGACCGGCGAGCTGAGCGTGCGTGCCACTGAGCTGACCCTGCTGGCCAAGAGCCTGCGCCCCCTGCCCGAGAAGTTCCACGGCCTGACCGATACCGAGATGCGTTACCGTCAGCGCTATGTGGATCTGATCGCAAACCCGGAGGTGAAGGACACCTTCATCAAGCGCAGCCGCATCCTGAAGGAGATCCGCGCTTATCTGGACGAGAAGGGCTTTTTGGAGGTGGATACCCCCATCCTGACCCCGTTCGAGATCGGCGCTTCTGCACGCCCCTTCTACACCCATCACAACACCCTGAACATGGACATGGTGCTGCGCATCGAGACCGAGCTGTACCTCAAGCGCCTGATCGTGGGCGGCATGGATCGCGTGTACGAGGTGGGCCGTATCTTCCGCAACGAGGGCATGGACCCCAAGCACAACCCGGAGTTCACCACCATTGAGCTGTATCAGGCCTTTACGGATTTCCATGGCATGATGGATCTGGTGGAGGAGCTGTACAAGCGCCTTGCCCTCAAGATCTGCGGCAGTCTGGTCATTCCGTATCAGGGCAAGCAGATCGATATGAGCCACTGGGAGCGCCTGACCATGGTGGAGGCTGTGAAGAAGTATTCCGGTGTGGACTTCAACGACTGGCAGACCGATGCGGACGCCATCGCTGCCGCCAAGGCGCACAACGTGGAACTGCCCGAGGTGCCCACCAAGGGCGCCATTCTGGCCGAGTTCTTCGACGCCTTTGTGGAGGACAAGCTGATCCAGCCCACCTTCATCTACGATTACCCTGTGGAGATCAGCCCGCTGGCCAAGCGCAAGCCGGATGATCCCGCCTTCACCGAGCGCTTCGAGTATTTCATCGACTGCACCGAGTACGGCAACGCCTTCAGCGAGCTGAACGACCCCATCGACCAGAAGGGCCGCTTCGAGCGTCAGGTGGCCGAGCGCAAGGCGCTGGAGCCCGAGTGCAAGGCACAGGTGGACTACGACTACGTCAACGCACTGGAGTACGGTCTGCCCCCCACGGGCGGTCTGGGCTTCGGCGTAGACCGTCTGGTGATGCTGCTCACCGATAGTGCCTCTATCCGTGATGTGCTGCTGTTCCCCACGATGAAGCCGATTGAGCAGTAAACTTCCAATTTAAGCGAAACAAAGCCTGAAACTTCTTGATGTACCGAGAAGTTTCAGGCTTTTTCTTTTGATGGATTTCCAGCAAAAACTACACCATACGCCAATTTTACGCCAAACGATGCAGGATTTTGTGCAGAGCAAAAAGAGCGTTGTTCGCGTTTGCGCAGCGAAGCGGAGCAATGAAAGCCCCAGTGGGGCTTTTAAGTGACCGAACAGTCTTGCGTAAGCAAGATGGAGGGGCCCCGCCCCGACAAGTTCGCGTTTGGCGTAAAATTGGAGCGTGTGGTGGATGAGTGTAGACCTGTAAAGGGCTGCATCAGGAAGTGGCTTTATATATTTGCAAACGGACAGCCGGAACTTTCCACCGCAGAAGAAGTAAATGTGAAAAGCATGGAGGCTTTCTTATGAACAAACTGCTTTCCTGCCGCTACAACATGGACACCAACCGGGTGGAAGCCCGGTTCGAGGGTGGCACTACCCTTGCCATCGACTGCATCGCTGTCGAGAACGAGTACGGCAACACCCCGGCACAGCGGGCAGAGCTGGACTGGCTGCTGTACAATAAACCGCTAGAATACGCACAGCTCGTATTGGTCGGAGAAATCGAACACTACCTCTCCCTTGGCTGCGACCATGGCAGACTGGAAGATTAAGCCTCTATAAAGAACACGATGCCCACTGGCCTATGGTTTTCATAAGCTGGTGGGCATCTTTGCTGCTGTGTGGTAAAAGGTATCGAAAGAAAGGAGCAAATTCGCTTTCTTGCTCATGATTTTTCCGATTTTAGACACTTTTCATGTTTTCTCTTTTGTTTTCGGCATATATGTTGTATAATAAATGTAATTTTATTGTTCCCGGAGGTATGTCATGCGCTCCAGCTTTCAGAATTCCCTTCTCCAAGAAGAAACTCGATACAAAGATGATGTTTACCGCGCTTTGGATGCAATGCTTCAAGAAGCACAGGAATCCGTTGCGCTCAAAAGCGATGAGGTTCAACGTGGAGCATATGAAGCGCAGGATTCCTTTATCCCGAATCGTGAGCTCGGTGGTGCATACAAAAATCAACGCGCTGTGGAGAGTTTGGTGCAAAATATCTATGAGAAGCCATATTTTGCGCATCTCGAGTTGAAATTATCTGATAATACGAAATCTGAACATTACTTCCTTTCGGGTTCTTCTTTGGATGAAGCACTTTCAATTAATGAAAATGAGGTCTTAGTTCCATTCCGAAAGAGTACCAAACAGCCGATGTGGGAGCAGCTATTTAGGTGCTATCATGCCAAAAATGGACAAAGGCAGTCTTTTGAACAAGGAGACGGAAAACAGGTTGTATTTTTTCCTGCCAAAATTTGTGACGATGAAATTAAAAGTCGGAAACTTGTAAGTGCTACGCA
>OHRP01000597.1_pt1 | contig 12023 bp, 7 predicted proteins | sample 1578451 | NCBI WGS metagenome assembly OHRP01 (sample SAMEA3879588, study PRJEB24766) | human gut metagenome | biome: human-associated habitat; feature: feces | place: USA | collected 1985/1987
ACAGGTTCCAATGCCTATATGCTGTCCAGTGAAATAGCCACCCTTATTTCCGGGCGCTATGTGCAAATCGAAATGCTGCCGCTTTCTTTTAAGGAATATATGCAGAGTACCGGCAGTATGGAAGATCGCGGAATAAAATATACCGAATATCTGGAAAACAGTTCCTTTCCCTATGCGCTGGAACTTAAGGGGCATCCGAACGAGATTCGGGATTACTTGGATGGCATTTTTAACACGATTGTCGTAAAAGATATTTTGACACGAAGAAAGATCCTCGATCCGTTGATGTTGAAAAGTGTGCTGCGCTATGTTTTTGACAACATCGGCAGTCCGCTTTCCTCCAAGAAAATCGCAGACACCCTGACATCCGAAGGACGAAAAGTTGATGTAAAGACCGTCGAACGCTATCTTGATGCGCTGATCGAAAGCTACATTATCTATCCCGCACAGCGGTATAATGTCAAGGGTAAGCAGTATCTGAAAACTTTGGGAAAATACTATGTCGTAGATATCGGTATGCGATTTATGCTGCTTGGCAAGCGCAATACAGACGCAGGTCATATTCTGGAAAATGTGATTTATCTGGAACTGCTGCGGCGCGGCTATGATGTGTATGTCGGAAAGGTCGATTCTTTTGAGGTCGATTTTGTGGCAATGAACGGCAACAGTATTTTCTATTACCAAGTGGCACTTTCCGTTCGTGATGCGGATACCCTGCAGCGGGAACTGCGCCCCTTACTGTCCATCCGCGACCACTATCCTAAATATATTCTTACGATGGATGATGATCCGGAGGAACAGTATGACGGCATTCGCCGCATCAATGCGCGGGATTGGCTGCTGGGTCTTACAGATTAACGCGTTGTAATATCGGGGCGGCGGTCACGCGCACGTTCCTGTTCTTGTTTTTGCTGTTCGGCGCGGTCACGGCGGGCTTCGGTGAGGTGTTGTTGCACTTCTAGGGAGTGTTCTGCGATTTTGCGGCAGAGACGTTCTTCTTGGCGAAGCTGCTTTAGGGCGGTATTGACCGATTCATGCTGCGATTGTACATCATCGGTTTTGGGTAGTTGCTTACGCTTTGTCAGCAACTGCCCAATTTCTGTTTGCAGGGCTTGTCGGTGAGTTTCCAGCTGTGCCAGCGTGTCAATGTTGTGCTTGGATAGGAACTCCATCTGCCGGATGCGCTGGTCTAACTTGTAGGCATCCTGCCGAACAGCATAACTTGGACGGCTCGGCTTACGGGGGAGTGCGCCCAATTCGTATAGATAGCGATAATACAACGCCCGCAGCCCGGTCAGCTTGCGGCAAGGCTTCTTCCCGCTGCGCAGACGGCCATGTTGGATTGTTGGCGGATTTTCAACATAAGGGCGGTAGCTTCGTGGATACAGGATGCGCGTCTGGATGGCTTCGGGCGTGTACCGCTTGCCCAGCGTTTTGAAGCGAACAAAGCGCTCTTTTCCGGGTGGGCGTAACACGGGATACCTGTGCCCCATGCGGACTGCATAGCCTTTGCGGTCCAGCACAGTAAGAAATTGCCGCCATGTAAGGCTTTGTTGAATTGCTTCGTCCACATCCTGCCGGATGGCAGTGCGCCATGTGGGTTGACTATTCTTTTCTGCCATCCACTCCGCATAAGGCTTTGCCACATGGTTTGAGTTCTCGGTGTCGATGACAGACAGCTTATATTTCCGGCAAAGTTCATCCGACACCGCGCGAATCTGCGTTACATAGCTTTTGCCGTTGCTGTGGTATTTCTTGCCGTCTATCCGGCTGACCGAGTTCCAGACAATATGCGAATGGATATGCCCGGTGTTCAGGTGCGTACCGATGACATATTCATACCGCCCGCCCAGCACACGGTCTGCCAGTTCCTTTGCGATTCGGTGCGCCAGTTCGGGGGAGACTTCTCCTGCAACGAAGCTCTGCACAAGGTGATACCCCTGCACACCGCCCGACTTGTGCCAGCGTTCCTTGGTTTGCCGCATATCGGCAAAGGCGGTTTCTAACGTGCAGGCATACGAGCTTTCAAAGCAGGATTGCTCTGTTTTATCGCGGTTGGCGGCATAGTCCAATGCGTCCTGCAAGGATACCGCCGTGGTCTTTTCTTTGTTCATCACATACTTCACCGCCCGATCCAGACGGCGGACAGGGATCACGGATGTGTAAGCCATATTTCATAGAGCCTCCTAGTAGTTTTCTTTTATTGTGAGCCAGACTTCCTTGGCGACGCGCGTCATCTCGTCCACGCTCTGCTGCCCCGCCACGCCCGTGCTGTTGGCGCGGTGCGCAAGCTGGTTTGCGTTGTTGCACAAACCGGAAATTTGCCGCACAAGTTCCGCATGGTGTGTGCAGGGGCGCGGATTGATTTCTTTGCCCAAGATTAGGGAGCGCAGGTATTCCTCGCGGGATAATCCACTTGTTTTGACCTGTTCACAAAGATGGCGGTACTCGCGCTCGTTCAGCCGCAACGGGATAACATGGTCGCGTCTGCGCATAGCGGGGGTTTGGGGATCACCCCAAAAGTGCGTTTGGATATCCAAACGCTATGCTTGCCAAACATGCCCCCCAGCGCAATTCATGACACAAGGTCGTCGCCCTCCGAAACGGCTTTCTTCAAACCGTCCAAGGTCGTTACAATGCGATTATACTTCTGTGCCAAACCGATCTGTGCGTTGGTGGTAGCGTCCTGATTGCGGCTGCAGACCACCAGCATCGGGCAGCGGAGCAGCTTATCCCGCACAATGGCGGTGTATTCACTGCGCTCCACGGCATCTTCCAGCACCAAATACTGGCTGTCCTGCAATTTAGGGCATACCGGCAGGTAGCCCAGCAGGTAGACTTCACGGCAATAATTGCGGAGATGTTTAGAGGTCGCGCCCTCACTGGCGCAGATAAAAGCCCAGGGTCGTTTCATATCGGTTCAATCCTTTCTCATTTGGGGAGTGAATCAGATTTGATTCACTTTTCGGGGTCTCTTGCAAAATAGTGAATCAGAACTGATTCACTCGGCATTTTCATCGGCTGCAAGGGCAGTTTTCAGCCGTTCAGTGCTGCGTTGGAAGTAGGCATCCGACATCTCGATGCCGACAGCCTCATAGCCTTCCTGCACAGCGGCCAGCACGGTGGTTCCTGCCCCGGCAAAGGGGTCAAGGATGCGCCCGCCCGGTTCGCAGATCTGCACCACATCCCGCATAAGCTGCAAGGGCTTCTCGGTCACATGGATGCGGTTCTGGGGGTTCGGGTATCGGAACACGCCCGGCAGACACCCAACATTTCTCTCAAGCGGCATTTTGCCGTTGGACCCCCACACAATGTACTCGGACTGCTGGCGAAAGCGCCCTTTCTGCGGACGGCTGGCGATCTTATCCCACACCGCCACGCCGCGCCAGGTCCAGCCCGCCCACTGCAAAGCCAGCGTCATGGCGGGAAGCTGCCGCCAATCAATGAACAGGCAGACAGGCGCGCCGGGCTTGGCAATGCGGCGGGCATCCTGCAGCCATGCCGCCGTCCAGAACATCCAGCTCAGCTGATCCATCTGGTCAGAATCGAAGTCGGGCAGCGCCTTTTCTTTGCTCATGCTGCTGTATTTTTCGTTGGTGCTGCGGTTCTTGGTGGTCTGGCTGCTGCCGCCGCTGGCATAGGGCGGGTCGGTGATGATGGCATCGAAGCTGTTCGGTTCAAACTGGCGGATAATCTGCAAAGAATCCCCGTGCAAAATCGACCAGCGGTCACCGCCGCAGTGTTCGGGCATCCGGAAATCAGGGTTGAGAATGTTGAGCGTTTCGGGAGTGTTCTTCAAAGGCATCTTCCTTTCGTTTTATCGTTCAAAATCATGGGTACGGGGTTCTTTCGGGGGCGGGGTCCGGCTTGCCGTCTGCACAGAAACGCGGTCATCTTCGAGTACAAAGCAGTCCTGCGTCCTGTTGTCGAGCTTAGTGCCGGGCAGGACAACGGCATTGCCGCGGCAGACTACATTTCCGGAAATTTCGCCATAGATGCGGGTGCTGCCGTCAATGATCGGTGCGCACAAGGTTTGCTCATCCTGCCGAATCACGGCATACCCACAGACACAGCTTTTCCCCATGAGCAGTCCGCCGCAGACGATGGCATCATCCTGCACAGTGGCATCCCCCATTACGGTGGCGTTCTTGCCGACATAGGCATTACCTCTTGCAACGGCGTGATCTGTAAGGACTGCATCCCCGCAGACAACTGCATTTTCACAGGCGATGGCATCCGCTGAAATCCACGCGCGACCATCTTGGTCGAGGTTATCGCAGCTTTCCACATAGCCGCCGAGCATCCCGGCAAGGACATCCTCGGTCAGATCCGTCACCGCGCGGATGCGGTGCAGGTTGGGATTGTCGGGATGGGCAATGTCGGTGATAGCCAGCAGCGGGAAACCATCTCCTGTCTGCGGGAGGGTCTGCACCTTATGAGGCGTAGGTGCAGGTGCAGGCGCAGGGGTTGCAGCGGGCGTCGGCTGTGGTGTGGGAACAGGCGTGGGCGCGGGGGGTTCTTCGCGGGGCGTGGCTTCGTCTATCATCTGAATTAACCGCTTGTCGGCGCGTGTCCATTCGGCATCCACATTTTCGCGGACGAACAGGCAAACATTTTCGTCTGCCTCCTGTACCTTAAACTGCACCGATTCGGCAATTTCAAAGCCAGCCGGGGCGGCATCTTCGGTCAGGGTGTAGATGTACTCCTTAGTTTCGCCTGACAGCTTGATAAATTGATCCGAGATGTGAACACGGTGAGTTTTGTAGTCGGTTATCCAAGTGTCGACGACCTCATCATTCGCATCACGGATCGTCAGCGTAGCGCCCGGCAGTAGATTGCCTGCAATGTCGGTCTTGTCGATATCCAGCACAGGCGCGTCCTGCATAATGACGGTGGCATCGTCGAGTTTTACCCAATCATCGTCGGATTTCACATATACCTCATTGACCTGCTCTGTACCGTTCTGCACAAGCTTGAACACGATGCTTTCGGCTTCGGCGTAGCCGTCCGGGGCACGAGTTTCGGTCAGAGTGTACGCTTTTTCCAGCTCTAGACCTCGCACGGTGTGCGGCGTTTTTGTGGAAGTCCAGCCCTCCACCAGATTGCCGTCTGCATCGCGGATTTCCAGCTTCGCATCGGGCAGTTCCTTGCCGTTGGTGATATCCTGCTTGGAAATGTCCACCGTGGTGCGCAGGTTGGTGTTTGTACCATCCACGACCTGCCACGCGATTTGCTGACCCTCGTAGGTAAAGGCAACTTCCATAGGGGTGCTGTCCAGCAGGTAACCCGCAGGGGCGGTGATTTCCACAATGCGGTATCTGCCGCTGTTGCCGGAATCCGGATAAGTTTTTGCGCGGATGGGAATGTCCACATCAAACCAAGTAAAGCCGCTGGCGTTGGTTGTGCTACTGGTGGCCAGCTTTGTACCGGCTTCAAGCAGCTTTGTACCGTCCGCGGAATAAATGTCATCCACGGTGTAGAGTTCATACACCGCACCGGGCAGATAGGTCAGCGCCTCTCGGTCCTGCTTGTAAATGCCTACACCGATTTTGCTGACTTTATCGCCGGGCTTTTCGGGAACAGGCAGCACCCGCGCATTTTCAAACACGAGCGTCTGCCCGTTCTTGTGGGCATCCGAGGCATCCCTGACATTCACTATGCTGTACGAACATTCCTTGTCGCCGTCCTGCTCGTGGCTGACAATAGTTTTTGCCAGCACAATGTCGTTTTTCTGGTTATCCCAGCCAAATTCGACCGTGTAGCTCTGGTTTGTCAGGATAAAGCCGTAAGGTGCTTTTACCTCGGTAACAGTATACTTACCCAGCGGCAGGGTCACGGTTACTTCGCCTTTGGTGCCATCATGGGTAATTTTCAAGAAATCATAGGTTGCCTGCGTGCGGGTGGGACTGAATTTCACTTCATCCACCTGCCCCTCCGCGCCGGTGGTAACAGTTGCCACCAAATCGCCGGATTTGTACCAGTAGGTGCCTTGGCGGTCTGGTGTGGCAATGTCGGCTGCAGCGTGGATTTCGTACACCGCGCTTGCAAGGTTGTCCTGCGTGTAGATGAACTGTCCATCTTGGTAGTCGGTCAGCACATTGCCCAGCTTACGAATGGTAAGCTGACCGAGTGTTTCGTGGTTGCAGTATTTTTCCGTGACGATGTACTCATCCATGCCGTTGGTAGCATTGCCCACGACCTGCCAGACGCGGTCGGACTTGATTTCAAATTTCACTGAGTAGGCAGGATTGTTGAAATAGCCCTCCGGACCTTGCAATTCTTCAATCAAATATCTGCCCAGCGGAAGCTTTTCGGGTGTTTTCATAAGACCGTCTGCATCGGTGTAGAACACATCCGTTTTCTTGGAGGCGCTGCCGCTGGCGGGGTCGATCATGGAAATGCGGGTCTTATTACCCTTGTCATCTAATTTGTACAAGGCAAAGGCCGTGTTGGCGATTTTGACCGCCTTGCCGGTTTCTGTATCGGTCTTGATGAGCTGCAAATAGCCCTCCAATTCCTCGTCCAGCACGTTAAAAGTCATATAATTGTTGCTGGGGGTGGTGACGCTGCCCGCAGGAACTGTAAATCGGCTTTGCGGGCTGTTGGCGTCCACTGTCACGATGAACGGATCGCACTGGAACACATCCTTGGGGATGGTAGTTTCCACGACAAGGTATTGCCCATAGGGCAGGCCCTCCACGCGGAAAATGCCCTCCTCGTTGGTGAACATTTCTGCCAGCCTATACTCGGCGGGCTGATCCGTGGGAATCCAGCCGTTGCCCCTGCCGTTGGCGTAGTCGCCGTCTGCGGTCAAGGTCGCGTTATAGGCGTTGACTGTTTCGGTACTGCTTTCGTACATATTGGCAATGGCCTGTCCCTCGTGGGTGAAATCATATTTCAGGGTCAGGTTATCGTAGTTGTCACTGCGGTAGGCGTTCAGAATGCTGGCCGCATCGTAGCTGCCATCCGGGTTCTGCTTGAACTGCGCCCCCTTGCTTAACTTGGAAATGCGGTAAACTGTAAAGCCCGCACCCTCCAATTTCAGTGCAGGGCTTGGCTGGCCGGTGGTCGAAACCAACTTCTGCAAACTAAAGCCGGATTTAAGAACTTCGTCTTGGCTCTCCTGTTCGGCGTGGATGTGGTAGGCGGATTCATCCGCGTAAGACAGCGTTTTGTAGTGATTGACCTCGTCACAAAGATAACCTTTCGCGTAGGACAGATAGTATCCATCCCACGCCTTGCTGCCGTCCGACTTGCGGCTTTCGGCTACGGCGGAATACTGGTTTTTGTAGATGTAGTCGGTGTACTCGCCACCCTTGGTGGCAAGGCTGCTGTACTTGCCTGTGCGTTCGAGCTTTTTGTTCAAAAGCGGATACTTCCCGGTAACATACAGCTTTCCGTTTCCGTCAATGGGCAATACCAGCCCTGTGGCGCGTTCGACCAGATAATAGCGTCCCATATACAGATTTGCAAAAGCCAGCTTGCCGTCCTTGATTTGGGCGGAAGCCACAAGTCGGTCTTTCTGCAAAATAGGCAGGTAATCGGTATCCCAGCCACCGTTGGTGAGAACCGTCGTGTGCCAAATGGGGGCGCCGCTGGCATCGGTGATTTTGGAATAATCCACCACACCCGAAACACCGTCCGGGTGTTCAATGGTGTCAGCGGCGTACAGATCGTACACAGCACCTTCCAGCGTAGTATCGCCGTTGCAGCCCGCAGCCAGATACCGTGCGGCGTCCAGATCCACTTTTGTCAGCAGAATATTGCCGAGAACACGATCATTCTGCATCTTGTCGGCATTGGCGTGCATAGTGTAGGATTTCTCGTTGTTGGCAATGCCCGTGGGGTCTGTGGCGTAGGTCTTATCTGCATTGCGGCTGCCAAAGGTGATGGTGACCACACCCTCGCCGGTGTCGATAAGGGTGCCGCCGCTGTTGGTCGTAGTAATGTCGGCGTTATAATCGGCGTTGCCCAGCCAAATCGTCTGGGCGTCCAATGATTTGGCGATTTCAAAGGCATACGCCCGCTTGCCCAGCACAGAGCCTGCCGTGCCGGGTTTGGTCACATCCGTCCAATCGCCGTAGTACCCGCTGGGTGCGCGGCTCTCCACGATGACAAACTTGCCCTCGTTGCGCTGGGTGTAATAGAGGTTATCCGAGCCATTGGCATAGCTGCTGTGGTTTATAACCTTGTAGTTGCCGTCCGACTGACGCTCAACCTTGTACTGGTTGTAACCGCCGAATGGAATATACCGCTGATTTACGGTGTCCCACGCAAAAATCTTAAACTCGGCATCGCCCTTGATGCGCTGCTTGGTTTCGCTGTCGATTTTGTCGATGCTGACCTTTACCGACCATTCATCGTTCTGCATTTTATAGTCATTGGAACTATTAGCCGGAACAGTAATCGTCTGGTGGCTGCCCAACGCACCGGGCGTTGAATCAAAGCCATGCGGGATGGTGATTTCATCGTATGCAAAGGTGATGTTCGCAAGCTGCGCCCGCGCCGAGGCAATAGCGGCATCTACCATGCCCTGCGCTTCGTTCTGCAGCTGCCCGATAGCCGCATTCTTGGCAGCTTCTGCTGCGGCGTCTGCTTCGGCTTGGCTGGTGAACGGTCCTTCCTGCCCGCTGAGCGTACTGATGCTGGTCTTGGACACCTCGTAGTGAACCGTCCATGTGGCAGAACCATCGCCGCCGTTGAGGTGAAAACTATCATCCTGTGTGTGACCGCTTGTGGTAATGGTTTGTGCCCCGGCAGGGGTCATCTGCCAGCTGCCGCCGTCCACATTGCCGCCGGTCCGGCTGGGCGTGACGGTAATGACCGCGCCGTCCACCTTTTCCAGCGTATTCAGCTGGTACTTGTCGGTGTTGACTGTGAATGTCAGATCAAAGCTTCCGCTGGCGCTTTGCGCAGGAGCTGTCCACGCAGCGGAATAATACTTCGGTTCCGGAACACTCGGCACATCCGGGATCTCAGTGCCGCCCGCAATTTCTTCACCGACCAGTGCCACAACCTGCCACGCATACCCTGCGGGCGGGTTATAGATGTAGGTGTAGTAGCCGTTTTCCCCGGACTGTGCATCTGTACCGTTTAGGAGTTCTTCTGCAGCAGCAATATAGGTCTGCGCCGCGTAGCTGTCGGGATAGTTTTCCATGATCCACTGCTGGGTTTCATCGTAAAGACTGCCAAGGATGTCCGGCTGTTCTTCACAGCCTTCAGGATCATCTTCAAGGCTTGCCACAACAGGACGATCATCCAGCATATCCAGACTCAGCTGACCAAGACCGCCCCAGATGTTGACCTGATTTGCATAGTGGTTGCCGGGGGTATACTGGCCGGGTTCAAGGCGGGACACATGAGAGAAGCTGTAGGTGGGGCAGCCCTTGGGCTGGCCGTTCAGGCCGTGGCTGCAGCAGTAGGCTTCCTGACCGTTGAACCAAATCAGCCAAGTGCCGCCTTCTTTGGCAATACTGGTGATTTTTCCGGTGGCATACGGCGGGGTCGGTCCTGCAGCATAGGCGGCAATGCCGTCATCGCCGGTGTCGGCATACATCTGTGTGGGTGCGGCATCCTCGCTGATCTGTACATGGATAGATTTTGACTGCGAACTGCCGTCCGAATCCGTATAGACAAGCTGCGCCGTAAAATCGGCAGAGGCTTTTACATACAGGCCGGTGGCTGCCGCCGATTGCTCCGAGTATGTCTGGTGCAGGATTTCAGTCTGCTCCTGCTCGTCTGCCGGGATAGGCTCATAATCGGTGGAGAGATAGCTTAAAAGCTCTACATCATCCGGCAGTATGATTTCGGATACCGCACCGTCTGCCGGGTATTCGACCTGCGCCAACAGCGGAACAATGGCATAGTCTGTGCCGGGGGTTTTGCCGATTGTGACCGTGTTCTCATCTGCGTTCAGCGCATCGGCATCCATATGGGCATCTACGCCGTCATACAGGTCAGAAACCCACGCGGAGATACCGATTTTTGTCTCGCCGGTTGCCACGGGCAGACCCATGCTGCCAAGGTAACTGCCGGTTGGCGCGTCCGGCAAATCGTCGTACAGATTTTCAGTGATCTGCGAAAGATTCGGTGTCGGGACATTGGCTTCAGCGGTTTCCGGTGTGGCCGCTGAAGCTGTCTCCGGCGTGGCAGGGGCATCCTCTGCAAAGGCGGGCAGTGCTGCGCCAACATTGGTAAACGTCAGTGCGCCCGCCAGCAGCAGCGACAAGCCCTGCTTTATTCTGTGTTTGTTTTTCATACTGGTTCTCCTTTTGTTGCAAAAGAAAAAGCCCGCTGCACGGTGCAGCGGGCAGGGTTACCGTTCGGGAACGTGTTTCTTAGGGACCGGCGCGGCTCTGGCCTTGTAGGCTTTTCTGTATTTTTCGTCAGCATCATAGAACTGCTGCGGAGAGATGCCCGCATCCAGACATCCCTGCATGACAACCGCATTGTAGCGGCTGCTGACCGGGAGCAACTGGTCGCGGTACGGTGCGTTCATCGTGTAAACCATGATTTCGTGCGGTGCGCCATCGGCATCCGTGACGGTCATGGTTTCCTTGTCATAAAAAGTTGGATACCCTTCATAACAGTCAAGCTGGGATTCGTCGTGGTCGGTGACAGACCAGATCAGCCCCTCTACGCTTGCGCCCTCTTTGGGCAAAATCGTCAGGTAACCCCGCCGGAACGCCAGCTCATAGCCCTCCAATTTGGCGATACCCACGGCGGTTGCCTCCGGGCAGCGGTAGGCCATCTGTTCAAAATTCAGATTGGAACCATAGGCAAAATATTCTTTTTTCGACATTTCTTCTCCTATCTGGCCTCGTCCGTGCGGGGCCGTGGTTGATTGCTGGGATACAGCGACTTGTCGTGACGCCACGCCTTGTCACCGGGCAGATTTTTCAGCAGGTGCATCCGCACATTTTTGTACTCAGGACCAATCAGCCCCAGCCGCAGCAGAAAGGTGCGGAAAGTGAACGCCGGATTATCCCCGATGGGCGTTTTCCGGAACTGCGTGTACTTCTGGTTAATGCCCTGCGCGGAGATCGCCATAGCCAGAATGATGTTTGCTTTGGCTTCGCCCGCGTGGAGCGTGGAGTTGAACAATCGCCACTCAACTGTGCCATGGTAGAACACTGAATGCAGGTTCAAGGCATTATGTTGAGCTCAACATAATGCGTGTTATGCGCAGAAAAAAGTTATGCTGAGAATCTTTTAGAACAGACGTTACTTCGAGACTGTTCACCAGAAATCTCAGCATAATTTTCTACAAGGTCTTTAAAAACGACTTTAAGTCAGGGTCGTCGTTCCAATCCGGCATGGCAGGCGTATTCATCCTCGTGTCCATTGTTTCTAATGCCTTGCGCCGGGCTTCGGGATTAGCTTTTGCGTAAACCTGTGTTGTCTCAATAGATTCGTGCCCTAAAAAGTCACGAATATAAATGAGATTTTTGCCTGCCTCAACAAGATGCATTGCTTTAGAATGCCGGAGACAATGCGGTGTAATCTGCGGAAAAAATGAATCCACCGCAGTATTTGCTTTGTGGATATATTTTGCTAGCACGTAGGAAACACCGCTGCGAGTCAACTTTTTCCCTTGCGGATTTGTAAACAGCTGGTCATTGCGGCGTTCTGGTATATCAAGATGGTTCTCACAAATGTATTGGCGCAATACCTGTGCACACGGTTTGGTAAGCGGAACATCTCGACTTTTTCGCCCCTTCCCTAATAAATGTACAACCGGTAGTGAATCTAGTCGGATATCGCAGATTCTTAAATCGCAAAGTTCCTGCACTCGTGCAGCTGAATCGTAAAGGAGAAGAATCATCGCCAAGTCTCTGCGACCTTTTGGCGTGGAAATATCAGGCTGTTCCATTAGAATATCGGTTTGCTGGTTACTCAAATATTGAACCGTCGGCTTTGCTGCTTTTTTGCTGTCAATTGAAAGAATGCGCTGACACAGAATCATTTCATCCGGGCATTCAATTTGTACATATTTTGCAAATGACTTCAGCGCAGCAAGTCGT
>OHRP01000598.1_pt1 | contig 12018 bp, 9 predicted proteins | sample 1578451 | NCBI WGS metagenome assembly OHRP01 (sample SAMEA3879588, study PRJEB24766) | human gut metagenome | biome: human-associated habitat; feature: feces | place: USA | collected 1985/1987
ATCCGAACCTTTTCTCGATAGGAGAAGGGTTCGGATTTTTTGTTTTCTTCGGAAAGCAGAATGAAGGCTCTATCCAGCTGAGCTACGATCGCACATACTGATGCTGTCAGTATAAAACGGTATAGCACAGCCGCGCTAAAAATGCAAACGGAAATGTTCGCCCTGTTTTTCCGTTCTTCCTTTTGCTATAATAAGGACAGATATCGGGACAAGGAGGGAGCCTTTTCATGGAACTATTCACCCCGCAGCAGATCAAAAATCTGAACGAGTTGGAACTGCTGGTCTACCAGTACATCATCGAGCATCCGAACACGGTGCCCTTCATGCGCATCCGGGAGTTGGCAGCGGAAGCGCACGTTTCCACCACCACAGTGCTGCACTTCTGCAAAAAGGTGGGCTGTGACGGTTATGCGCAATTCAAATGGAAGCTGAAGGAGCAGGCCGGTTCCGCGCAGGGATCCCGTCTGCCGGACACGCTGGGCGAGTTGCAGAACTTTCTGTGGAAAGTCGGCACGCCGGAATACGATGCAGCGCTGGACGAAGCCGCCGGTATGATCGCACGGGCAGAGCGGGTGTTTCTGGTGGGCATCGGCAATTCCGGCAGCATAGCCGAGTATGGTGCACGGTATCTGTCCAATCTGGGCAAATTCGCGCTGGGCGTGACCGACCCGTTCTATCCCATCACCGTCACGCCCAACACCACCATCGCAGCCGTCATTCTTTCGGTATCCGGCGAAACGAAGCAGGTGCTGCATCTGGCCCGGCAGCTGAAGGAGAAAAACGCCGGACTGATCGCCATTACCTGTTCCGACCAGAGTTCTGCGGCAAAGCTTTCCGACATCACCCTGCCGTACTACAGTTCCGTGCACCGCGTGACCACCGAAAGCTACGACCTGACCAGTCAGATGCCTGCACTTTACCTGCTGGAAGCACTGGCCCGCCGGGTGTACAACCGCCTGCTGGAGTGACCGCAGAAACGCTCCGTCAATTTGTACAGATGTTTGTATCCATGTGCAGAAAAAACAAGCTGTTTTTTCTGCACATTTTTGTTTTTTGGCGCATCAAATCAGCTGACAATGCGGTTTTTCCTCTGTATAATGAGGACACAAGGCAAACCCGTGATCTGATGAAAAGGAGAGAACATCATGGCAAACAAAATCCGCGATTACACAAAGCTTGCCGCCGACATCTGTGCCGCCGTCGGCAAGGACAATATCCTCAGCGCGACCCACTGTGCCACCCGCCTGCGTCTGGTGCTGAGGGAAACACCCTCGGACGAAGTGACCAAACAGATCTCCGAGATGCCCGCCGTCATCAAGGTGATGGAAAGCGGCGGCCAGTATCAGGTGGTCATCGGCACCCATGCCAAGGACGTGTACGAAGCACTGGCCCAGCTGCTGGATCTGGACAACAGCACCGCTGCCGCGCCGGAAGTCAAGCAGGGCCTCGGCAGCCGCATCATCGCCACCATGTCCGCCGTGTTCGCACCCTTTGTGTACATTCTGGCCGCAGCCGGTCTGGTGCAAGGCGCACTGATCATCATTACCCACTTCTTCCCCGCTTTTGCGGCCACCGGTACGTATTCCGTGCTCAGCTTCATCAGCTGGACGCCCTTCACCTTCCTGCCGGTCATGATCGCCGTCACTGCTTCCAAGCACTTCAAGTGTAACACCTTCATTGCCATGTGGTGCTGCATGGCGCTGGTCAACCCGGACTGGGCTTCCATCGCTGCCCGCATCGCAGACGGTGAGGTCATCAAGTTCCTGGCCTTCCCCATGAGCCAGACCACCTACACCTCCACCGTGCTGCCGCCGCTGTTCCTGGTGCTGGTGCTCAGCTGGCTGGAGCACTGGCTGGACGAGCATCTGCCCGACATCATCAAGGCGCTGGCTGTGCCCTTTATCTGCACCATTGTTATGGTTCCCCTGACTATTCTGGTCATCGGCCCGGTGTCCAATGTGCTGGCAAACGCCATTGCTGCTGCCTACAACTTCCTTGCCAACAACGTTCCCGCACTGGCCGCCATTCTGGTGGGCGGCATCTGGCAGGTGTTCGTCATCTTCGGCGTGCACTGGGGCGTCACTCCCATGTGCCTTGCCAACTTTGCCAACTACGGCTGCGATTCCTTTCAGGCATTCCAGACCTGCGCCGTCATCGCACAGGCTGCTGCCTGCTTCGGCGTGTTCCTCAAGACCAAAAAGGCCGACATCAAGAACGTTTCCCTGTCCGCTGGCCTGACCGGCATCTTCGGCATCACCGAGCCCGCCATCTACGGCGTGACCCTACGCCTGAAGAAGCCCTTCGTCTGCGGCTGCATCGGCGGTGCCATCGGTGCGCTGATCATCAGCTTCTTCAACACCAAGTACTATGTATACGCTGGTCTGCCCGGCCTGTTGACCACCGTCAACGCCATGAGCGACGCCAATCCCTCTTCCTTTACCGGCATGATGATCGGCGTGCTGGCCACCATTATCATCACCATTGTTCTGGTGCAGGTGGTGGGCTGCGACGAAAAAGAATCCCAGAAAAACTGATATACATTTGACCAAGGAGAAAGAATATGCTTCCTGAAAACTTTTTGTGGGGCGGTGCCGTTGCTGCCCATCAGCTGGAAGGCGGCTGGAACGCCGATGGCCGCGGCCCGTCCGTCAGCGACGTGATGACCGGCGGTGCCAACGGTGTGGCCCGCCGCATCACCGATGGCATTGTGCCCGGCGAATTTTACCCCAACCACGAGGGCATCGACTTCTACCACACCTACAAGGAAGATGTGAAGCTGTTTGCCGAACTGGGCTTCAAGTGTTTCCGCACCTCCATCTCGTGGAGCCGCATCTTCCCCCGCGGGGACGAGCAGCAGCCCAACGAGGCCGGTCTGCAGTTCTACGACGATCTGTTTGACGAACTGCTCAAGTACGGCATCCAGCCGGTGATCACCCTGAGCCATTTTGAGATGCCCTACGCCCTTGCCAAGGAGTACGGCGGCTGGTACAACCGCAAGTGCATCGACTTCTTCGTGCACTACGCCGTCACTGTGATGGAGCGCTACAAACACAAGGTCAGGTACTGGATGACCTTCAACGAGATCAACAACCAGAGCAACACCACCAACGACATCTTTGGCTGGACCAACTCCGGCGTGCGGTTCTCCCAGTTCGAGAACAAGAAGAAGGCCCTGTATCAGGTGGTACACCACGAACTGGTGGCCTCGGCCCTCGTGGTCAAAAAGGGCCATGCCATCAACCCGGACTTCCAGATCGGTTGCATGTGCTCCTTTGTGCCGTACTATCCCTACTCCTGCAACCCGGACGACGTGATGCTGGCGCTGGAATCCATGCACGAGCGCTACTACTTTGCGGATGTGCACTGCCGCGGTCACTACCCCGCCTACGCTAAGAAGGAATGGGAGCGCGAGGGCACTGCCCCGGTGATGGAGCCGGGCGACGAGGCCATTCTGGCCGAGGGTGCTGTGGACTATCTGGGCTTCAGCTACTACATGAGCAACGCGGTGCGTTCGGACGTGGCCGTGGAGAGCGACGGCATCAGCGGCGGCAATGCCCACACCGTGCCGAACCCCTACGTCAAGGCCAGCGACTGGGGCTGGCAGATCGACCCGGTGGGCCTGCGCTACGCACTGGCCACCCTGTACGAGCGGTACGAGAAGCCGCTGTTTATCGTGGAGAACGGCTTCGGCGCCATCGACAAACTCCAGCCCGACCACACCTGTGACGACAGCTACCGCATCGACTACCTGCGCGCCCACATCGAGGAGATGAAAAAGGCCGTGGAGTTGGACGGCGTGGACCTGCTGGGCTACACCCCGTGGGGCTGCATCGACGTGGTGTCCTTTACCACCGGCGAACTACGCAAGCGGTACGGCTTTATCTACGTGGACCGCAACGACGACGGCTCCGGCACCGGGAACCGCTATAAGAAAAAGAGTTTTGACTGGTACAAGCAGGTCATTGCCACCAACGGTGAGGACCTGGGCTGAGATATTTTCCGCAAAAAACACGACGCCCCGCCGGGTGCCGTGTTTTTTTTGCGCCATTTTGCCGTTTCCATCTTGCAAAAGTAGCGTAGTGCCTTATAAAAGAGGCTGTGCCCCGGTGTGCGCGGGCACGGTTTAGGGATATATAGGATAAAGGGAAAAAGAGTATGAGTTCTCAAACGAATACGCTGACGGAAGGCCCTCTGGCCAAGCAGATCTTTCTGGTCAGTCTGCCGCTGGCGCTTTCCAACCTGCTGCAGGTGCTGTTCAATATGTCGGACGTGGCGGTGGTGGGGCGCTTTGCCGGGTCCACGGCGCTGGGCGCCGTGGGCTCCACCAGCACGCTGGTGACCCTGTTCACCGGCTTTCTCATCGGCCTGAGCAACGGCATCAACGTGCTGGTGGCGCGTTTTTACGGCGCACGCCATCCCAAGGACGTGGAAAAGACCGTCCACTCGGCGGCCATCATCAGCGCCGTTGCCGGTGTGGCGTTGCTGCTCATCGGCCTGCTGGGTTCCCCTGCCATGCTGCGGCTGCTGAACACCAAGGAGGATCTGCTGCCCGGCGCGATTTTGTATCTGCGGGTGTATTTTCTGGGTATGCCGGCGCTGGCCCTGTACAACTTCGGCAACGCGGTGTTCAGCTCCATCGGCGACACCAAAAAGCCGCTGATGTATCTGTCCATTGCCGGTGCCCTGAACATTGCGCTGAACCTGTTCTTTGTCATCGTGTGCGATTTGAGCGTGGTGGGCGTGGCGCTGGCCAGCGCCATCAGCCAGTGCGTTTCCGCGTTTCTGATCCTGCGGGCGCTGACCCGGGTGCAGGACTGCTACGCGCTGGACCCGCACAAATTACAGCTGGACCCGGTGCAGGCCAAGAGCATCCTTGCGCTGGGCGTACCTGCCGGGCTGCAGAATGCCATTTTTGCCATTGCCAACCTGTTCATTCAGGCGGGCGTCAACTCCTTTGACTCTTTGATGGTCAAGGGCAACAGCGCCGCCGCCAACGCGGATGGGCTGATCTACGACTGCATGGCGGCCTTCTACATGGCCTGCGCCAGCTTTATGAGCCAGAACTACGGCGCGGGACGGCCTGACCGGGTGAAGAAAAGCTACTTCATCAGTCTGGGCTACTCCTTCGGCGTGGGGCTTGTGCTGGGCGCGGCGCTGTTCTTCTGCGGGCCGTCCTTCCTTGCGCTGTTCACCACCGAAACCGCCGTTATTGATGCCGGCATGAAGCGCGTAGCCGTGATGGCCTTTGCCTACGGCATCTCGGCCTTTATGGACTGCACCATCGCCGCCTCCCGCGGGCTGGGCAAGACGGTGGTGCCCACCGTCATCGTGGTGCTGGGCTCCTGCGTATTCCGGGTGATCTGGGTGTACACCATCTTTGCCCACTTCCACACCATCCCGGCGCTGTACCTGCTGTACCCGTGCAGCTGGATCCTGACCGCACTGGCGGAGATTGCCTATTTCGCCAGCTGTTACAAGCGTGCAATGGCGATCTTCCGCAAGCCCGCGGCGGCATAAGAGGACGATTTGGAATGCGCGCCGCGTTCGCTTTGCGCATATTCAGCGGAAGAATGATTTTTAATTTCGGGATACCGGAGCGTCTGCGGACGCTCCGGTATCCCCTTTTTTACGGAAGGGGTCAGGCAACTGAGGAAGTTTTCTCCCACGCAAAAGGGCTGCTGCACAGTTTGTGCAGCAGCCCTTTGTTTATGCTATTGTCAGGGGGTCAGAGCGCAGCTCAGATCTCCTTCTTCAGGGTCTCGCCCATGATGTAGCCGTAGGTCAGAGCGGCGTCGAAGCCCATGCCGTACTGCTTGGCGTCCTTCTCCTCGATGGAGCCGCAGACGTCGCCGGCAGCGTACAGGCCGGGGATGGCCTTCTTGTCCTCGGTCAGGACGTGGCAATCAGTGTCGATGGCCAGACCTGCGGTGGTCAGGTAGAAGGTGGGGTCAACACGGATGGCCCACAGACCGTCGCGGGTCTCGATGTAGGGGCAGTTGCGGCGGCCGAACTCATCGGGCTCGCCAGCCAGAGCGGCGGCGTTGTTTGCCTCGATGGCGTCTGCCAGATTGGGCAGGTTCAGCTCCTCGGAAGCCTTCTCCACGCTGTCGTAGTGCACAGCCTCGCCCTTCTCGAACATGGCAACGTAACCGTTGAAGCCGTAGGACTCGCTGTCGCGCAGCTTGACGGCAGAGGACTCGTCGAACACATAGTAGAAGGTATCGCCGTTGTCCTTGTTCAGCTTTGCCTTGGCCATGGTGTAGTGGTTATCGGAGACGATGTTGCCGATGTTGTCGCCCTTGATGTTGACCATGATGCCGGGGGCAGACTGGTGGATGAAGGCCAGCTCGAACTTGCTCTTGTAGCTGGACAGGAAGGCGGGCAGAGCGCGGTTTTCGCACTCCACATAGCCGCCGGCGTCGATACCCATCTGGATGCCCTCGCCGGTCATGCTGGAAGCGCAGTTGAAGAAGAAGTCGGCGTAGTCGGGGCTGTACTTCTTCAGCATTTCGGGGTTCTTGGCAAAGCCGCCGGAAGCAAGGCAGACCGCCTTGCCGCGCAGGGTGTAGCTTGCGCCGTTCTCGCCCTTGGCGTGGAAGCCCACAACACGGCCGCTCTCGTCCTTGATCAGGTCGGTGACGCTGGTGGAGTAGATGATCTTGCCCTTCTCGTACTTCTCCACGCGCTGTGCCATGAACATCATGGCATAGCCTGCGCCGCCCTCGTAGCAGCCGGGTGCCAGATACGGGGTGGAAGCGCCGTACTGGGTAGCGCTTTCGTAGTTGCCCATGGTGTTGAAGCCGATGCCGATGCCTGCCATCCAGTCCACCAGATCGCCGGCGACAGTGTACTGCTTGGTCATGTAGGGCATTTCACCGTTGAAGAACTCGGTGCGGTGGTACTTCTCCATGGTCTGCCAGAAGTTCATCATGCCCTCCAGCGTGCCCATGGCAGAGCTGCGGAAGCTGCCGTCCACATCGTAGTTGTACTGCAGCTTGGAGCCTGCGGTAGCAACGCCGCCGTAGGTCATGGACATGGAGCCGCCGGGGATATCGCGCTTCTCCACCAGAATGACGCTGTAGCCGGCCTCCAGCAGGCGGCAGGCGCAGGTCAGGCCGGAGGTGCCGGCACCCATGATGACGACATCAGCCTCTTCCTCGATGACCTCGTTGGAAGCTGCAATGGTGACTTCCTTGGAGAAGTCGTCCACGTTATAACCGGCCAGCTCGATGGCCTCCTTCACAGCTGCCTTGACAGCCATGGAGGTGATGGAGGAGCCGCGCAGGTTGGGCACGTTGACACTCTGGTGCTCGACGATGGCGGCGGGGATGCGGGAGCAGGCATAGTTGCCGATGCCGATGGTCTCCTCGTGAGACAGCACCTCACAGGCAGTGATCTTGCCGTCAAAGAAGGTGGTGGCAACGTGCACCCAGCTTTCGTGACCCATTGCCTTGGTGACGTACTTGCCGTCTACCGGGGAGGAGGGCTTGGTCACAGCGGAGGAAGCAGCAGAGGAAGCTGCGGAGGAAGCGGGAGCACCGGTGGTGCTGGAAGCGGAGTTGCCGCAGGCGGTCAGCAGACCGGCAGCAGCTGCGCCCATGGTGCCCACAGCGGCACCGCGCATAAAGTTGCGACGAGAGATCTTAGCCATAAGGTTCGCCTTTCTTTTTCTTTTCTCTTCTTTTTTGCGTTTTTCCTGTTCCTTCGTGCATTTTGAACATTGATACGATTATAGCAAAGTTTTGCCCCGGTGTGAAATACAAATTTGTGCCAGAATTTATCAAATCTCTTTATAAATCGTTTTCCCTTTACGGCCTGTGCGGAATCCTGTATAATAAAGATGACCAGCTTTTTACACAAGGAGGGGCGCCGTTCTATGACGATTTACCAATTGGAGTGCTTTATTGCCGTAGCAGAGGAGCTGAATTTCAGCGCCGCCGCCGAGCGGCTGTTCACCACCCAGCCCGCCATCACCTACCAGATCAATGCGCTGGAAAAGGAGACCGGGCTGCACCTGTTCGAGCGCACCACCCGCCGCACCAAGCTGACCGCTGCCGGGCAGTCCTTTTATCTGGACATGGTGCAGATGACCAGCTTTGGGCGGCAGGCGCTGAAGAAGGCGCAGGATATTCAGGACGCCGACCGCTCCCACCTGACCGTCGGGCTGCGGCAGCTGTTCGATTACAGCACCTTTTCCAGCATTCTGGCCCAATTCCAGCACCAGTTTCCCAACGCCTGCGTAGACGTTGTGCCGCAGGACAACCGCCGCCCGCTGGAACAGCTGCGCTCCGGGCAGCTGGATATCGGCTTTTTCTACGCCACCGAGCACTCCCGCGACCGGGATATCTCCTTTACGCCCCTGTTCTCGCTGGGGTACCATGTGCTGATGAACCCCAACTCTCCCCTTGCCGACCGGCGGGCGCTGCATCTGGCAGACCTGAAGGGGCAGAGCGTGGTGTCCTCCGGCGCATTCGACAGCTTTCTGTCCGCCTGTCAGGGGCCGTCGCTGGAGCAGCTGGCGCAGGTGGGGGTGGATTGCAGCAAGATCACCCCCAGCTTTGAGGGTGCGCTGATCATGATCCAGATGGGCACCGCCATGTCCATTGTGCCCTGCCTGTCCACGGCGGTGATCCCGGGCATCGTCAAGGTGCCGCTGCTGGATTTTCCCCCGGTGACGGTGGAGATCGCCGCCATGCGCCACGCGCCCCGGCTGGAGGTGCAGTCCTTTATCGAGATCGCCAAGCAGAAATACGCCCATCACCCCGACCCGCTGCGGATGGAGGCGCTGATCTGAGGCGCAGCTGCTACTGTTCAAAAGTCCCCTTGTGTCATAGGGCTTCGCCGCCTGTTCTGAACAGCCGCACTGCCCTGTAAAAGCAGAAAACCGGACAGCCTGCGGGCTGTCCGGTTTTTTGTGCTATCGAAAGGTTTTACTGATAATCGTGGTTGAGGAACAGGGCCTTGATGACCACCACCTCGTCATATTCCTCCTGCTCCACCTCCACGTCCGCGTTCAAGGATTTCAGGCGTGCCTTGACTGCTTCCAGTGCCTCGGGCACGGTGACAGCACGGCCCTCCTCCACGGCGTCCATCATCTGCTTGAGCACGATGGGGTGGGCATACCAGCTTTTCACCGGGAAAGCGCCGTGGGGGTAGTGCTTGACATACTCTGCCATGGCAGCCTCGGCCTTTTCCGCACGCTTCATGATGGCGTTGTTGTTATTGTGGGCGGTGGGCAGCATATTGTAGCTGGAAAACAGGAAGATGGCGGCAAAGCCGAACAGCGCAAAGTACACGCCGTAGCTGCCGGTGTGGCTGAACACGGAGTACAGACCGTAGGCCGCCGCCGCAACACCCAGCACAAAGATGGCCAGCGCCACATAGCGGTACACCGGTTTGCTTTGCAGCTGCGCACGCTTGCGGCGCTGGGCAGCGCTCAGCTCGGCGGAAAGCTCCGGCTTTGCGTCCAGATACTCCTTTGCCCGGCGCAGCACGGTAAGGCTGTGCTGCGCGTCCTCGGAAAGCTCTGGCAGCTTGCGGGCGGCCTTTTCAGCGGCCTTTTTCTCCAGCGCCTGCTCACCGGCAGCGCTCAGCAGATGCAGCTGCGGCTGCTCCTTGGCAAGCACTTCCAGCAGGGCGTCCACGTCCCGCTCGTCCTTGAAGTTGCACTGCTTCTGCTTGCCGCCGTCGTACTCCACCACAAGATAGGCCATGGAGGCAAACACGCCCTTGCCGGAAAAGCCGCCGGAGCTCATAGCCACCCGCTTGAACACCCGGGTGATGCTGCCGTAGGGCAGATAATAGCGGCGGTCGATGTAAAAGCTGTTCAGGTACAGCGCCTTTTTGCCTACGCCGCAGGGGCCGATCTTCCGGCAGGCTTTTTTGTCTGCCTCCAGCTCCTGCGGGTCAAGCTTTGCCATGCCCAGCTGTGCGGGTTTGAAAATCATGGGTAGTTCCCTTCTTTGCTTTAAATTCTACGCCCCTATTTTCCCACGGGACGGAGGCAATTGCAAGCCTTGATTTTTAAAAAACAGCGCCCGCCGCTGTACGGTCAGGCAGCGGCGGGCGCAAGTTACTTACGGAAATATGGAGCCGTCAGTTCCTTATGCCTTGGAAGTAGAGCTCTTCTTGGTAGCATGGAGGAACAGAGCCAGCATTGCGATGGCAAAGACGATGCCGATGGGGTAAGCAACGGCGGTGTTGTAAGCCACCAGCTTGCCGTCCGCATAGGTGTTGATCATCTTGCCCAGGCACTCGGGAGCCAGCACGAAGTAGGTGCAGGACACAGCGCTCATGAAGGTTGCAGGCACGGCGGTGATCCAGAAGTTCTTCTTCTCCTTGAACAGGTACATGGAAGCAGCCCACAGGACGATCATAGCCAGCGTCTGGTTGGTCCAGCTGAAGTAACGCCAGATGACGGTGTAGTTGATGAAGCCCAGTGCGTTGCCGATGCCAAGGAAAGCACCAACGCCCAGCACGGGGACACACAGCTTCAGGCGGTTTGCGTAGCTGTCCTGATCGATCTTGAGCCAGTCGGCCAAGGTCAGACGAGCGGAACGGAATGCAGTATCACCAGAGGTGATGGGGCAGATAACGACACCGATCATAGCCAGTGCCACGCCGACATTACCCATGGTCTTGAGGCAGACGTCGTAGATAGCGGCAGACTGACCGGCAGCCAGAGCCTCGGCCAGACCGACCATCTTGCCATCGGTGATGGTGTACAGTGCGCAGCCGGCAGCAGCCCAGATCAGAGCAATGATGCCCTCGCTGACCATTGCACCGTAGAATACGAAGTGACCCTGCTTCTCACTCTTCATGCAGCGAGCCATCAGAGGCGACTGGGTGGAGTGGAAACCGGAGATAGCACCACAGGCAACGGTGATGAACATGAAGCTCCAGATGGGGGTGTTGGAGGGATGCATATTGCTGAAGTTTGCCCAGATCTCGGGGATGGTGTAGGCGGGGTTGGTAAAGATACCGAAGATAACGCCCACAGCCATGATGATCAGGCAGATGCCGAACACAGGGTAGATCTTACCGATGATGGCATCAATGGAGATAAAGGTTGCGATGAAGTAGTACACCAGAATGATGATCAGCCAGAACAGGGTGGTGGTCAGCACGCCGGACATACCGCCGTTCTTGCACAGGGTAACGATCAGGCCTGCGGGGCCGACTGCGAACACGGTACCGACCATGATCAGCAGCACCACAGAGAACACACGCATGATGTTCTGCATCACGGGGCCCAGATAGCGGCCGGTGACCTCGGCGATGGAAGCGCCCTCATTGCGCTCGCTCATCATACCGGAGAAGTAGTCATGTACGCCGCCGGCAAAGATGGTGCCGAAGGTGATCCACAGGAACACCACGGGACCCCACAGAGCACCCTGCAGTGCACCAAAGATGGGGCCCAGACCTGCAATGTTCAGCAGCTGGACGAGGAACAGCTTCCACTGGGGCATCACAACGTAGTCAACGCCATCGTTGATGCGCACAGCAGGAGTTTCGCGGTCGTCCGGTCCGAACGTGTTGTCCACGATCTTACCATAGACAAAGTAGCCTACGATCAGAAGTGCCAGACACAGTAAGAAACTAATCATACCAGAAACCTCCTTTTGAATTTCAGCCGCCGACAGCTTATGCCATACTGCGGCTATGACCGATCTCTGGCTTCATGTTAACACCTTTTTCATAATTGTGTTAATATTTTTTAGGTATGGTTCCTATATCAAAAAGTATATGGCCGCTTATTTTATTTGTTTGCGCAAACTTTTATTTTGTGGCGATAACACGTTTTAATTCGTCGTTTTGTTTCTTAAAAATTTTCTCCCGGGAACGGTCAAGCCCGCCCCCGCCAAACTTTGCGCCGCCTTTTTGTGCACTTTGCTTAATCGTCTGCGATTTTCTCCCCAAAACGTGGAATTTGGGACGAAAAGAAGGGAAATCCGCCCCCTCTCGTGAAAATGCAATGTCGGGCAGCCCGCAGGCTGCCCGACATTGCTCTAATTAATT
>OHRP01000631.1_pt1 | contig 11544 bp, 6 predicted proteins | sample 1578451 | NCBI WGS metagenome assembly OHRP01 (sample SAMEA3879588, study PRJEB24766) | human gut metagenome | biome: human-associated habitat; feature: feces | place: USA | collected 1985/1987
TTATACCTTGCCAAGGGCTACGGGGATTTGATAGCATTTCTTTACTAACTTTCCATTTACTTCAGTACCACTTTATCCAGATGCCAGATCTCATCCACATACTGCTGGATGGTTCTGTCGGAGGTGAACTTGCCAGAGCATGCCACATTGAGGATCGCGCTCTTAGCCCAGTTGTCTTCGTCGCGGTAAGCGGCTTCTACTCTCTTCTGTGCCTCTGCGTAGGACTTGAAGTCCTTGAGGATGAAGTAGGTGTCTGCCTTGGCCGTACACTGGGTGTTCAGCAGAGAATTGTACAGCGGGCGGAACAGCTCGAGATCTCCCGGTGCGAAGGTTCCGTTGATCAGCTGCATCAGTACCTTGCGGACATCCTGATCATTGTTGAAGATCTCCATGGGATCATATCCGCCATGGTTCTCATAGTTGATAACTTCCTGTGCGGACAGACCGAAGATAAAGGCATTCTCTTCGCCCACTTCTTCTACGATCTCCACGTTGGCACCGTCCATGGTTCCCAGAGTCAGGGCACCGTTCAGCATGAACTTCATGTTACCGGTACCGGACGCTTCCTTACTTGCGGTAGAAATCTGCTCGGAGACATCTGCTGCCGCAAAGATGATCTCTGCGTTGGATACATTGTAGTTCTCAATAAATACGACCTTGATCTTGCCGTTAATAGCGGGATCGTTATTTACTACATCCGCTACGGAGTTGATCAGCTTGATGGTCAGTTTTGCGTTGCGGTAGCCGGCTGCTGCCTTCGCGCCGAAGATAAAGGTTCTGGGATAGAAATCCAGTTCCGGATGCTCCTTCAGTTCGTTATACAGGTGCATTACATGCAGAATATTCAGCAGCTGTCTCTTGTACTCATGCAGACGCTTTACCTGTACATCGAAGATGGATCTGGGATCTACTTCGATACCGTTGTGCTCCAGAATATATTTTGCCAGACGTACTTTGTTCTGGTACTTGATGTTCATGAATTCCTGCTGTGCCTTCTTGTCATCCGCATATACCTTCAGGCGGGAGATCTGAGGCAGATCGGTGATCCAGTCGTCACCTACATGAGCCGTTACCCAGTCAGCCAGCAGAGGATTCGCATGCAGCAGGAAACGTCTCTGGGTAATACCGTTGGTCTTGTTGTTGAAGCGCTCCGGGAACATCTCGTAGAAGTCCTTCAGTTCCTGCTTCTCCAGAATCTCGGTATGCAGTCTTGCCACGCCGTTGACTGAGTAACCGGAAACGATAGCCATATTTGCCATCTTCACCTGTCCATCATAGATGATGGCCATCTTGCGGATCTTCTCCTGTACATCCACGCCGGGTACATTGCTGTACTTCTGCTGGATATCCAGAACGAATCTGCGGTTGATCTCCTCTACGATCTGATAGATTCTCGGAAGCAGTCTGGAGAACAGTTCGATGGGCCATTTCTCCAATGCTTCCGCCATGATGGTGTGGTTGGTGTAAGCACAGGTCTTGGTGGTGATCTCCCACGCTTCCTCCCAGGTCAGATAATAATCATCCATCAGCACACGCATCAGCTCTGCGATAGCTACGGTAGGATGGGTATCGTTCAGCTGGAAGGTAACCTTCTCATAGAACTTATGGATATCATCATGCTTTCTCATGTACTTCTCTACAGCTTCCTGTACGGATGCGGAGATGAAGAAGTACTGCTGCTTCAGACGCAGCTCCTTACCTGCATAGTGATTGTCGTTGGGGTACAGAACCTCTACGATGTTACGTGCCAGGTTCTCCTGCTCTACCGCCTTCTGGTAATCCCCCTTATCAAAGGAATCCAGCTGGAAGCACTCTACGGGCTCCGCATCCCAGATACGCAGGGTGTTAACAATACCGTTGCCATAGCCCACGATGGGAAAATCAAAAGGAATGGCCTTAACAGACTGATAACCCTCCTGGGTAAATACATTTCTGCCATTCTCATCGGTATGCACACTGACATAGCCGCCGAATTTCACAATTTTCGCATACTCAGGTCTGCGCAGTTCGAAAGGATTACCATTCATCAGCCAGTTATCGGGAACCTCTACCTGATAACCGTCGCGGATCTCCTGCTTGAACATACCATAACGATAACGGATACCGCAGCCATATGCAGGATATCCCAGCGTTGCCAGAGAATCCAGGAAACATGCTGCCAGACGTCCCAGTCCACCGTTACCCAGTGCTGCATCCGGCTCCTGGTCCTCGATCAGGTTCAGATCCAGTCCCAGTTCTTCCAGAGCTTCCGCTACGGGCTTATATGCCTTTAAATTGATGAGGTTATTGCCCAGTGCTCTTCCCATCAAAAACTCCATGGACATGTAGTAGACCATCTTGGGGTCTTCCTTCTCATATGCCTTCTGGGTCTCCATCCAGTTCTCTACGATACGGTCCTTGATCGCATAAGATACTGCCTGGAAGATCTGCTGTGCATCTGCCTCTTCCAGATTCTTACGATACAGGGTGCGCACATTATATTCCACACTTCTCTTGAAGAGCTCCTTGTCGAACTCTTTTGCCTTTACCGGCTTCTCGCTGGCTGCTACTGATTTTTTCACCTATGTTCTCCTCTCCATTACCTCTCCGGTACTGTACTCTTCTCAAGATATTCCGCACCGGATAGCGTTATGATTTCATCCATATTCTTAACCAAATACAGGTAATATTATAACAAATATATACACTCATTCCAACTGTTTTCGCCGGTTTTCGTAAGTTTCGTAAATGTTTTTCCGAAACAGAAAAGATTCTGCGGTCCCCCTTCCGGAAAACCACAGAATCTTTATCTTTATACTCTCTCCACAGCGATCACTGCGTTCTCGCCGTTGATATTCCATTCCTTCGATACGCCGTATTCCATACCGCTTGTCAGTTCATCAGCCAGAACCTTGCCGCTGATGGCTTCTTTGTTCTTCTGTGCGATCTCGGACAGCTTATCGTTGCCATTGATGGATACGCGGATGTGATCGGTCACTTCGAAGCCGCTCTCCTTACGCATGGTCTGGATCTTGCTGATGATCTCGTATACGAAGCCTTCCTCTACCAGTTCCGGTGTCAGGTTGGTATCCAGGACAACGGTCATCCGATTGTCCTCCTGAGATACATAGCCTTCCTTCTGTGCCATGTCGATCAGCAGATCGTCCTTGGTCAGTTCCACAGCCACACCGTCTACATCGAACTTTAATGCGCCGTCTGCATTCAGCTCATCCATTGCTGCATTGCCATCGAGTGCTGCAAGGTGCTTCTGGATGCCGCCCAACTGTTTGCCATACTTGGGTCCTACGGTACGCAGCTGGGGTTTGAAGGTGTAAGAGGTAAAGTCACGTACGTCATCGGTAAATACAACTTCCTTGACGTTCAACTCATCCTCGATGATCTCCTGGTAGAACTCACTTAAGGTGAAGTCTGACTTGATATACATTCTGCTGATCGGCTGACGATTCTTGATGGCAGCCTCGTTACGGCATGCACGACCCATAACTACAGCATCCAGTACATCTTCCATATCCTCTTCCAACTTCTTGTCGATGTGATCCTTGTTCACTACCGGGAAGTCACACAGATGGATACTCTCGGGTGCATTTGCATCGTTGCTTCTTACCAGGTTCTGGTAAATATCCTCTGTCATGAAGGGGATCATGGGTGCGGCTGCCTTACAGATGGTCACCAGTGCGGTGTACAGCGTCATGTAGGCATTGATCTTATCCTGCTCCATACCCTTTGCCCAGAAACGCTCACGGCTGCGTCTTACATACCAGTTACTCATCTCATCGACGAAGTCCTGCAGCGCCTTGGCAGCCTCGGGGATACGGTACTGGTCCAGATTGCTGTCTACTTCTGCAACGGTAGAGTTCAGTTTGGACAGCAGCCACTTATCCATTACGGGCAGTTTGTCGTATTCCAGTGTATATTTGGAAGCGTCAAAATTATCAATATTTGCATACAGTACGAAGAATGCGTAGGTGTTCCACAGGGTACCCATGAATTTACGCTGTCCTTCCTGTACGGCTTTGCCGGAGAATCTCTTCGGCAGCCAGGGTGCGGAACTGGTGTAGAAATACCAACGGATGGCATCTGCACCGTAGGTCTCCAGTGCGTTGAAAGGATCTACCGCATTGCCCTTACTCTTACTCATCTTCTGACCGTTCTCATCCTGTACATGGCCCATAACGATAACGTTCTTGTAAGGAGCCTTATTGAAGAGCAGAGTAGATTCTGCCAGCAGAGAGTAGAACCATCCACGGGTCTGGTCCACTGCCTCGGAGATAAAGTCAGCGGGGAACTGCTGCTCGAACAGATCCTTGTTTTCAAACGGATAATGATGCTGTGCAAAAGGCATTGCTCCGGAGTCGAACCAGCAGTCGATTACCTCGGGAACACGCTTCATCTGCTTGCCGCACTCGGGGCAGGTGATGGTGATCTCGTCGATATAAGGACGATGGAATTCTACGGTCTTCGCCTTCTCATTGCCGCTCATCTTGTACAGCTCTTCACGGCTGCCGATGGAATGCTGGTGTCCGCATTCGCACTCCCAGATATTTAACGGAGTACCCCAGTAACGGTTACGGGATACACCCCAGTCCTGAATATTCTCCAGCCAGTTGCCGAAACGTCCCTCACCGATGGAAGCGGGGATCCAGTTGATGGTCTTATTATTACGTACCAGATCATCCTTCACAGCGGTCATCTTGATGAACCAGGACTCTCTTGCATAATAGATCAGCGGAGTGTCACATCTCCAGCAGAAAGGATAATCATGCTCGAACTTCGGTGCATCGAACAGCTTGCCCTCTGCATCCAGATCCTTAAGTACCAGAGGATCTGCATCTTTTACGAATTTTCCGGCATAAGGGGTCTCTGCGGTCAGATCACCCTTGCCGTCTACGAACTGTACGAAGGGCAGCTCGTAATTACGTCCGATACGGCTGTCGTCTTCACCGAAAGCCGGTGCGATATGAACGATACCGGTACCGTCGGTCATGGTTACATAACCGTCGCAGGTTACGAAATGTGCCTTTTTCTTCTGCTTCTTGGCGGCATCTCCCGCACACTTGTACAGAGGCTCATACTCCTTGTACTCCAGATCCTTACCAACATAAGTCTCCAGTACTTCGTAAGCATCCTTGCCCTCTTCTGCCAGGCGGCCCAGAACCTTGTCTGCCAGTGCCTTTGCAATATAATAGGTATAACCGTCGGCGGCCTTCACCTTCAGGTAAGTCTCCTCCGGGTTCACACACAGTGCCACGTTGGAAGGAAGAGTCCAGGGGGTGGTGGTCCATGCCAGGAAATATGCATCCTCACCCTTTACCTTGAAACGTACGATAGCGGAACGCTCTTTGACTGCCTTATAGCCCTGTGCCACTTCGTGGCTGGACAGCGGGGTTCCGCAGCGAGGGCAATAGGGAACGATCTTGAAGCCCTTGTACAGAAGTCCCTTATCCCAAATGGTCTTCAGTGCCCACCATTCGGACTCGATGAAGTTGTCATCGTAGGTAACATAAGGGTTATCCATGTCAGCCCAGAAACCAACGGTACGGGAGAAATCTTCCCACATTCCCTTGTATTTCCAGACGCTCTCTTTACATTTGTCGATAAAAGGTGCCAGACCGTATTCCTCGATCTGCTCCTTACCATCCAGACCCAGCAGCTTCTCAACTTCCAGCTCTACGGGAAGTCCGTGGGTATCCCAGCCTGCCTTACGGGGAACCATATATCCCTTCATGGTACGGTATCTGGGGATCATATCCTTGATGGTACGGGTCTCTACATGACCGATGTGGGGCTTACCGTTGGCGGTAGGCGGTCCGTCGTAGAAGGTATAGGTCTCGCCTTCCTTACGGTGTTCCATACTTTTTTTGAAAATGTTGTTGTCTTCCCAGAATTTCTCGACAGCTTTCTCACGGTCTACGAAATTCAGGCTTGTGGGTACCTGCTTGTACATAGTGCGCTTCCTTTCTTAAAAAAAATGGCTCCGTCCCGTAACAGGACGAAGCTCATGCATTCGTTAACCACCTCTTACAACATACTTCCCATACGATTCCACATGTGTCATCTCACAGGAGTGATATGCTTCCCGGTAACGGCGGGATTCCGTTCAGAACTACTGACCTGGGCTTTTGTTCTGACAGCTCAGAAGTGATTTTCACTTTTTCCCTACTCGCACCGGTCTCTCACCATCACCGGCTCGCTTTGCCTTTCTGCGGAAAAGTTACTCTCTTCGTCAATGCATTTTTGATATACCGCTATTATATATCTCATTTTTTTGCGTTGTCAAGCCGGATGTTATGATTTGCTTAGAAAGCTTTTCTTTCTTGCTTTTCCGACATTTATTTCATATAATTATTTTAAGACTGATATGTGTACCGATCTTACCGGAAAGGGCAGGGAATTCTATGGAAAATACGCAAAATACGCCGAAAAGAAGCGGCGGTAAAATATCATATACTCTGCAGGCGATCGGCCTGATTCCCCTGCTGGCGCTGGGGATCGTCATGTTATTTTTCACTTCCCAATGGTTCACAAAAACTATGTATCAGGAAGTGGAACGTGAATTGTATGATGCCACAAAAAGTGCCACTACACTTCTGAACGCTGCCTATCCCGGCGATTACCGGCTGGAAGGTGATGTTGCCTACCTTCTGTATAAGGGCGATGTAGATATCACCCGTGAATATTCTCTATTTGATCAATTCAAAGAGGATACCGGACTGGACATCACCCTGTTCTACCAGGATACCCGCATTCTGACGACTCTGTATAACGCCCAGGGTGACCGCATTGTCGGCTCCGGTGCTCCGGATGTGGTGATCCGTGATGTCCTGAATACCGGTGAAGATCATTTTTATATCAACACTCTGATCAATGGAAAGACTTATTTTTCCTATTATAGTCCTGTCCGCAATCAGGACGGCAGCATAGTTGGCATGCTTTTTATAGGAAAATCCAGTGCCGCCGTATCTCAAGCCATTCAACGTTATGTCTATCCGCTGACATGGCTGATCATCGGTTTTGTGGCTCTCGTGGCTGTCTGCATCTATTTTTACACCAGAAGATTCGTGGCTGTATTACTCCATATTCACAGCTTCCTGTCAGAGGTAGCCTCCGGGAATCTGAACGCCACACTGGATCATTCCGTAACAAAACGCAGTGATGAATTAGGTGATATCGGTCGCTGTGCCCTGTCCATGCAGCGCTCTCTTCGTACCATGATCGAGCAGGATGCCCTGACCGAGCTGTACAACCGACGCAGCGGGGAAAAAAAGCTGCGCCAGATCTTCGAGGAAGCCCAATCCTTCCGCCATTCTTTTGCGCTCGCCATCGGAGATATTGACTTTTTCAAAAAGGTTAATGATACCTACGGTCACGAATGTGGGGATGCCGTACTGAAAAATGTCTCTGCCCTGCTGAAGCAGCATATGTGGCGCCGTGGCTTTGCCGCGCGTTGGGGTGGTGAGGAATTTCTACTGGTATTTGAAAATGTAGATCTTGCAGAAGCACGGAAACAGCTGGATCTTCTCATGGACAAAATTCACGAACTGGATACACTCTACGAAGGGCAACACGTGAAGATAAATATGACCTTCGGACTGGTCTGTGAGTCTGACAAAGATGTTCATACATTATTAAAAGAAGCTGATGAGAAATTATATATCGGTAAGACAAACGGTCGTAACCAGGTGATATCTTAACCCGGTTACGACCGTTTTTTATTTGTTTCTGATCTTGTTATCTTTAACCTTGCAGGCATTCCGGATTCAACAGGAAATCATAAATATTGATTGTCAGAATACCATATTCATCATAATATGGCTGCACAATATCTTTTGTAATGACAATTTTTTTAAAAGAGTCATCAATCTTCCGGAACGGTCGGATTTCCTGCGTCCGCTTTGTTTCATCCGGAAGAGAATATGCCGATTGAATGTAATATCTGGCAGAATAGAAACCAACGACCTGATGGCAAACCCCTACCGTAGCAACGACGCCAATGCCTCTCGTTTCATTCTTTCGCAAACCATTACGGTAAGAAGCAATAATGTTGACTTGGTAGAAAAATCTCTTCCGCAGACAGACAGCCTTATTGCCAAAGGCATTATCTTCGACAGCGCCTCGTATGAATATCCCGTTTCTTACATTTTCACAAAACTTAATAATATAAAACCGCAAATGCTGGAACAGGCAACCAAAAACGCCAAAGAAGCCGCATATGAATTTGCTAAAAGTTCTGATAGCAAGGTTGGAAAAATCCGCCGGGCAAATCAAGGGGTTTTCTCCATTCTGCCGCGGGAACAGGCGCCAAACAGTTTCGAGTCGCAACAAATAGACAAGACTGTCCGCGTCGTTTCAACCATTGAATACTGGCTCGACTAGTGCCCTTTATCTGCAAAATAAAAATAAGATTCGTATTTCCTGACAGGCTGTTTTTCCGAAACAGCCTGTTGCTTTAAACCTAAAATTGTCAGAACAGCTTGACTTAAAACCTTTTTCACCATACAAACAATTGCAACACATACCACAAATGTCAGGCAGTACCATGGTTGATAAAATAAAGATTCGCGGCGCAAAAGTACATAATCTGAAAAACATTAATGTAGACATTCCCCTAAACAAAATCGTAGGCATTGCCGGTGTTTCCGGTTCAGGCAAATCATCACTGGCTTTAGGTGTTTTATATGCAGAAGGTTCCAGACGCTACCTTGAAGCCCTCTCTACCTACACCAGAAGAAGGATGACTCAGGCGGAAAAAGCACTGGTAGACGAAATTCTTTATGTTCCTGCCGCATTGGCCTTACGTCAGCGGCCTGGCATTCCCGGTATTCGAAGTACCTTCGGTACCGGAACTGAACTGTTAAACAGTCTCAGGCTGATGTACTCACGGCTGGCAAGTCATCGCTGCCCAAACGGGCATTATCTGGCTCCGACACTTGCCGTCGCAGCCGGACAGGAACTGGTCTGCCCCGAATGCGGTGCAAAATTTTATGCGCCATCTGCCGAAGAGCTGGCCTTTAACAGTCAGGGAGCATGCCCAACCTGCGATGGAACCGGAATGGTAAGAACCGTAAATAAAGCCGCACTCGTTCCGGACGAGTCCCTCACCATTGACGAAGGAGCCGTTGCCCCATGGAATTCGCTTATGTGGTCGCTGATGACGGATGTCTGCCGAGCAATGGGTGTTCGAACCGATATCCCTTTCCGCAACCTTACGGAGCAGGAAAAGGATATCGTTTACAATGGTCCCGCAGTAAAAAAACATATTTTGTATAAAGCAAAAAACTCCAATCAGGCCGGTGAATTGGATTTTACATATTACAATGCAACCTATACCGTCCAGAACGCCTTAGCAAAAGTCAAAGACGAACAAGGAATGAAACGGGTGGAAAAATTTCTGAAGCAGGATATCTGTCCCGATTGCAAAGGAAGCCGCCTTTCCGCCGTCGCTCGGACACCGCTTTTATGCGGAATTTCATTGGATAAGGCCTGTAAAATGCCTTTAGGAGAACTGGTCGAATGGGTAAATGGCATTCCGTCATTTTTAAACGAAGAAATGCGCCCCATGGCTCAAAGTATATGCGAGGCTTTTCAATCAGCGGCAACCCGTCTGATAGATTTAGGGCTGAGCTATCTTTCGCTCGACCGTGCGGCATCAACACTTTCGACCGGTGAACGGCAAAGAATGCAGCTGGCTCGCGCTGTCCGCAACCGTACAACCGGAGTACTGTACGTCTTGGACGAACCATCCATCGGTCTGCACCCTTCCAATATAATCGGCTTGAACGGCGTTATGCGGGATTTGGTTGCAGACGGCAACTCTGTCATATTAGTCGACCACGAAACACAGATTTTGTCTGCCGCGGACTGGCTGATTGAACTGGGACCACAGGCAGGAGCCGCCGGAGGAAAAATTGTAGCCGAAGGAACAATCTCTGATATAAAGGAAAACCCCAATTCCATAATAGCGCCGTTTCTTTCCGGAAAAGCCAAGCTGCGGCGCACTTCACGTCCTGCTCTTAAACAGATGTTCGACAACGGAATCATCAAGCTTGCCACTCGGAATATCCACACTGTCCAACCGCTGGCCGTTAATATCCCTAAAGGAAGAATGACCGCTGTTACGGGAGTATCTGGTTCGGGCAAAACAACCTTAATCCTGGAAAGCCTGATTCCGGCGCTTGAAGCCGCCATAAACGGAAAAAAGCTTCCGGAACATATCGTATCCATTGAAGCAAACGGAATTAAACAGATAAAATTGATTGACGCAACGCCGATAGGCATCAATATCCGTTCTACAGTCGCAACATATGCTAATGTTCATGACGAACTGCGCAAAATTTTTTCCAAAACCGACGACGCTAAAAAATTAGGATATAAAGCCGGAGATTTTTCTTATAATACAGGAAAGCTGCGATGTCCCGTATGCGATGGCACCGGTATCATCAACCTCGACGTTCAGTTTCTTCCAGATGTGGAAATCCCTTGTCCGGACTGCAGGGGGGCAAGATATGCCAAGCTCGCCGACAACGTAAAATATATCAGCAAAAGCGGGGAGGCATTTTCTCTGCCGGAACTCATGGAAATGGATATAAACTCGGCTTTGAAAGCCTGCAAAGACTTAAAAATCGTTTCCCAGAGGCTGAAAGTCCTGCAAAACCTTGGGCTTGGATATCTGACTCTCGGCGAAGAAACACCGGGACTCTCCGGAGGAGAAGCACAGCGGTTAAAACTGGCCAGTGAAATGGGAAAAGGACAAGCCGATTCCGTTTTTGTATTCGATGAACCAACAATAGGCTTACATCCGTTAGACGTACAAACATTGCTGGATGTCTTCCAAACTCTTGTCAATAACGGAGCTACCGTTATCATTATTGAACATGATTTAGATGTTATCCGCAATGCCGACTATATTATAGATATGGGTCCGGGCGGCGGAACGGACGGCGGCTGTATTGTAGCCACAGGAACCCCGGAACAGATAGCCGCAGCTCCCGCAAGCATCACCGGAAAGTTCATATAAGACTCGCTGCTCCAGACTGTTTTCCTCAAACGCCTGAAAAATCCCTCGGCAATCTTTCTGCCGTTCTCTGGTGCCAACCTTCAAGAACAGATAAAAACTTGCAACAAGAAATCTCCTTCTCTGCTCCAATATTGCCAGAATTTCTCTCCCGAAAATCCTTTTCTTTTAAATGGATGATAGCTGAAAAACATTGACTTTTAGAAGAAACAGCCATAACTTTTACCAAAATTCATCATTATGTTTAATCATTAAAACCCAATAATTATGCATTTTCGTAACTGGCAAAATTCAAAGCGGATGCATAAAAATTTTTGACAAACTTATGGTCATAGGTGAAAACGAAGAAATGGAGAATCTCTGCATATCTTTAAGTAAACATCACCCCTATGATAAAACGCAAAAAACATCTGTTGAGGAAGCCGTCGCCGGAGATTACGTAAGCATCTGTTTGTTGCAAGGGTCTAAACTCCAAATTCGAAAAGGAATGATGTTAACAGCACGAGAATGAGTGCTGCCCCTAGAGCAAAACC
>OHRP01000640.1_pt1 | contig 11418 bp, 10 predicted proteins | sample 1578451 | NCBI WGS metagenome assembly OHRP01 (sample SAMEA3879588, study PRJEB24766) | human gut metagenome | biome: human-associated habitat; feature: feces | place: USA | collected 1985/1987
GTGGGCGTTCATGTAGTCGATGACTTCCTCTGCGACGTCGCAGATGGAGCCCATGGCGATGATGACGCGCTCAGCGTCCGGTGCGCCATAGTAGTTGAACAGCTTGTAATCCCGGCCGGTGAGCTTGTTGATCTCGTGCACCGGGCCGGCCATATACTCGGTCATATACCGGTCGGCGATCTCCATCAGCTGCGGATCATTCTTCATCTCGCCCAAAATGGTCACGCCGATAATGTCCTGCACCTCGTTGGTACCGTCCTCGTAGATCTCGCCCAGCGCCTTAAACAGTTTTTTAATATCTGCCTCCCGGCCGGAGCGCATCACTTCCAGCACCCGGGGCGTACCGTATTCGGTAAAGAAGGTCTCCGGCAGGAACTCGCCGTAGGTGGCAATATTGCGCTTAATCTCGTCTTTCATATCCGGGTACAGCACACCAAAGCGGTTGGCCAGAGAGTCCACATCGTAGCTGACAACACCGTTCTTGGCCTTGGAGCGGGACACAGCCTTGGGCATTTTGATCTTGTCCAGGTCTGCCTTTTTCTTCTTAGCAAAGAGGGAGCGCACTTCCTCACTTACCTCGTTGGCTACGGACTTTACATCGCGGTCGTCCAATGCGTCCAGTTCAAACAGCGAACGGGAGACGGTGCTCCACTGGGGGTTTTCTTTCTCATAGGCGCAGTCAAATTCCAGCAGCTGCTTGTCTGCTACATAATGCAGGCGGTACAGCCCGTTATCACCGGCAAAGGTCAGGGCGTCCTCCGCGCCTGCCTCGCGGTTAAAGTGCAATTCGGTATTGATGGCGGCAAGCTGCTTTTCCAGCGTTGCAAAAGCCTGGTTCAGTTCCATATGGGCACTCCTTACTCGGTCATTTTTACTTGGTGCAAAGTATTATAGCATTTTTTGCCCCCTTTGTCACGCTTTTTTATGAAGTTGGGTAGAGGGTGGTTGGTTTTGCCGATATTTTTTCTAAAAAGGCATAGATTTTAATAGAAGATGACGGTTGCGCCGGCGTATCTTCTGTGGTACAATATTATAATCAATTTTGACTTAGGAGCAGTTTTGCATGAATAAAATCACATTGGGTGTGTTGTTCGGCGGTGTATCCTCCGAGCACGACATCAGCACCGTATCGGCAAAGGGAATTCTCTCTGCCATTGACAAAGAAAAATATAACCTGGTTTTGCTGGGGATCACCAAAGAGGGGCGTTGGTTCCTGTTTGATGATGATATTGACTTGCTGCCGGAGGACCGGTGGCTCACTTCCCCCAGTTTGGTGCCTGCCTGGATCAGCCCGGATCGAAGTGTGCACGGTGTGGTGACCGCTAAGGGCGATACCATTCGTTTGGACGCAGTGTTCCCGGTGCTCCACGGCAAGAACGGCGAGGACGGCACCGTTCAGGGACTGCTGCAACTGGCGGGCATTCCCTTTGTAGGGTGCGATGCGACCGCCTCCGGTGTGTGTATGGATAAGGCGGTGACCAACGCCGTGGCAGACGCGGTGGGCATTGCCCAGGCCAAGTGGTGCGCCTACACCCGCTTTGCTTACGACAGCGACCGAGAGGGCTGCCTGCAAGCGGTGGAGGAGAAGCTGGGCTATCCGATTTTTGTAAAGCCTGCCAACGCCGGTTCCTCTGTGGGCATTACCAAGGCTACGGATCGGGAGAGCCTGGTGCGTGGTATGGAAGTGGCCTTTGCTGAGGATAAAAAAGCAGTGCTGGAAGCGTGTATTGTGGGCCACGAGGTAGAGTGTGCCGTCATGGGCAACGATACCCCCATTGCCGCCCAGGTAGGCGAGATCGTGGCAGCTGCGGACTTTTATGATTTTGACGCCAAGTATAATAATCCCCAAAGTGAGCTGCATATTCCGGCGGATCTAAGTCCGGAAAAGCTGGAAGAAGTGCGTGCGGCTGCTTTGCGTGCCTACGGAGCCATGGGCTGTGAAGGTCTGAGCCGTGTGGATTTCTTTGTTACTTACGACGGGGAGCAGGTGCTGCTCAATGAGATCAACACCATTCCCGGTCAAACCCCTATCAGTATGTACCCCAAGCTGTTTGAGGCGGTGGGTGTGCCGTACAGCGAGCTGATTGATCGGCTGGTGGCCTACGCGCTGGAACGGGGTGCCGTATGACGGAGAAGCAGACGGACACCCGGGATGTGGTGCTGGAGATCGTGGGCACCCAGCGGCTGAATGGCGACAGCGATAAGATTGAGCTGACCACCGTGGGTACGCTGCAAACGGAGCCGGATACACTGGTGTTTCGCTACACGGAGCAGCAGGAGCCGCCGGAGGAGCCTATTTATGTGCAGGTGCGCCTGCGCCGGGATCAAACGGAGGCGGAGATTCTGCGTACCGGCGCCTATGGCTCTTGTTTGACCATTGCCAGAGGGCAGCGGAATTTGTGCCGCTACGGCACGCCTTACGGCGATGTGCTCATGGGCATTTACGGCAAGGCGGTGGAGATTCAGGAGAATGCCGCCGACGGCCGGGTGCAGCTGCGTTATGAAATTGACATTAACGGCACTTTGGCCTCTAAAAATCAACTGAAAATTGACTACCGGATCACCGGGTCGCAAGGAGAATGAGCCATGTCTAAATTGGTTAAGCAAACGGAATTGGAATTAAAAGAGAAAATTATGGACGCTTTGGGTCGTGCCGTGGCGGACGGTGTGTTGGACGAGGCACCCCTGCCTGCCTTTATTATCGAAGTGCCCAAGGAGCGCCAAAACGGCGACTACTCCACCAATGTGGCCATGGCCGGTGCCAAGACATTCCACAAGGCGCCTCGGGTGATCGCCCAGGCCATTGTGGATCGACTGGATCTGGCAGACACTGTGTTTGACCGGGCAGAGATCGCCGGTCCCGGCTTTATCAATTTTTTCCTGGGCAACCGCTTTTATGCCGCTGTGCTGGAGGATTTGATGGCGCAGGGCGTGAATTACGGCCGCTCGGATTACGGCAAGGGCAAGCGTGTGCTGGTGGAGTTCGTCTCTGCCAATCCCACCGGGCCTATGCACATCGGCAACGCCCGGGGCGGCGCGATCGGCGACTGCCTGGCAGCGGTGCTGGATTGGGCCGGATATGATGTGCAGCGGGAGTTTTATGTGAACGACGCCGGCAATCAGATTGAGAAATTCGCCACTTCCCTGGAAGTGCGCTATTTGCAGCATTATGACCCGGCGGTGGAGCTGCCGGAGGACGCCTACAAGGGCGTGGATATTGTGGAGCACGCTGAGAATTTCATCAAGGAATACGGCGACCGCTATGTGAACGCGCCCGCAGAGGAGCGGCGCAAGGCGCTGGTGGATTTTGCCCTGCCTAAGAACATTGCCGGGCTGGAGCGGGACCTGGGCGCCTACCGCATTCAGTATGACCGCTGGTTTAAGGAGTCCTCCCTCCATGAGGACGGCTCTGTGCAGCGGGTGATTGATGCATTGAAAGAAAAGGGCGTTACCTATGAGCAGGACGGCGCCTTGTGGTTCAAGGCCAGTGCATTCGGCAACGACAAGGACATTGTGCTGGTGCGTGCCAATGGCATTCCCACTTATATTGTGCCGGATATTGCTTATCATTATAATAAGCTGGTGACCCGCGGCTATGATAAGGCCGTGGATGTGCTGGGTGCGGATCACCATGGCTATGTGCCGCGGATGAAGGCGGCGCTTACCGCCCTGGGCTTGGACGCCAACCGTTTGGATTGTGTGATTATGCAGATGGTGCGCCTGGTGCGGGACGGCGAGACCATTAAGCTGTCTAAGCGTTCCGGCAAGGCGATTACTTTGAATACCTTGCTGGAGGAAGTGCCCATTGACGCGGCCCGCTTCTTCTTTAACCTGCGGGAGCCAAACTCCCACTTCGATTTTGACCTGGAGCTGGCAGCCAGCACTTCTAATGAGAACCCGGTGTACTATGTGCAGTACGCCCATGCCCGCATTTGCTCTATTTTGCGCAAGGCGGCAGAGGAAGGCGTGACCCTGCGCACCCCCACTACCGCGGAGCTGGAGCAGCTGACGGCGCCGGAGGAGCGGGAACTGATCCGCCACTTGGCCGCCCTCACCGACGATGTGGTCACGGCAGCCAAGACCTATGACCCGGCCAAGATCACCCACTATGTGATCGACCTGGCTACCCTGTTCCACAAATTCTACAATGCCCAGCGGGTCATGGTAGAGGATGAGGGACTGATGCAGGCGCGGCTGTATCTGTGCACCGCCGTAAAGAATACCATTCGCAATGTACTTACTATGCTGAAGATCAGCGTGCCGGAGCGTATGTAAGCGGCTTGAGGTGAAGCTATGAACAGAAGAATTTTGTACGCAGTGGGCGACCGTCTGCTGCGCTATGTGTACAAGAACCCCCGCCGCAATTTGGTGAAGCTGGTGAAGGTTGGCAAGCTGGTGGCCGGCAAAATGTTCCCCCCCAGCACTTTTACCAAGCCCATTGAGATTATTGAGGATGAGGACAATGTGTGGCACCAATTCCTGTTTCGCGGGCTGGACGAGGTGGACCCGGCTCTGTTTCGCCGCATTGCGCTGACCTTTGCCATTGATCTGGGCTACTTTGGCACCAAGGCTCTGCGTGCCAACCGGGAGAAGGAGCACTGCAACATTCCCTGGGTGGTGCTGATGGATCCCACCAGTGCCTGCAATCGCCATTGCAAAGGCTGCTGGGCGGCGGAATACGGCCATAAGTCCAACCTGACCTTGGACGAAATGCGTCGCATTGTGCGGGAGTGCAAGGCACTGGGTACCCATTTCTTTATGTACACCGGCGGCGAGCCGCTGATCCGCAAGGCAGATATTATAACGGTAGCAAAGGAGAACCCGGACTGCCTGTTTTTGACCTTCACCAACGGCACGCTGGTGGATGATGCCTTTTGTGAGGATATGAAGACCTGCGGCAATTTGGCACTGGCTCTGTCCGTAGAGGGCAGCGAAGAGACCACGGATGCCCGCCGGGGTGCAGGCTCCTATCGGGACACGATGGCGGCCATGGCACTGCTTAAAAAGCACGGCTGCCTGTTTGGCGTGTCCGTCTGCTACACATCGCAAAACTGCGAAGCGGTCACTTCCGACGCCTTCTATGACACCCTGATTGAGGCCGGTGCCCGCTATGCCTGGTACTTCCACTATATGCCGGTGGGCAGCGACGCAGATCAAAATTTGCTGCTCTCCCCGGAGCAGAGGGAGCATGTGTACCGCACCATTCGAGAGAAGCGGGACGGCAAGAACGGCAAGCCGATCTTTACCGTGGATTTCCAAAACGACGCGGAGTTTGTAGGCGGTTGTATTGCCGGTGGGCGCAACTATTTTCACATCAATTCCGAGGGTGACGCGGAGCCTTGTGTGTTTATCCATTACAGTGACTCCAACATTCGGCAAAAGAGCATTAAAGAATGCTTGCAGTCACCGCTGTTTTACGAATATTACAAGGGTCAGCCATTTAATAACAATATGCTGCGGCCCTGTCCCATGCTGGAAAATCCGGCGGCTCTGCGGCGGATCGTCAGCCAAACCGGTGCCAAGTCCACCAACTTCCTGGCTCCGGAGAGCGCCGAGGCGCTGTGCGCCAAGTGCGATGCTTATGCTGCCGCCTGGGCGCCTACCGCTAAGCGCATTTGGGAGGAGAAAAGCCGCTTCCGGCCCTTTACCCAGTATTATCGGGACACCCCGGAGGGCAAAACGGACGGCGAGGTGCAAAAGCTGCAAAACCTGCCCCTGCCTACGGAGAAATAAAAGAGAACATAAAATGAAAAAGCGCACGACCATACAGGGTCGTGCGCTTTTGTGTGCGCTTATTCAAAATTGGTTTCTACAATCTTCAGCACCTGCTCCCGGGAGGGAAAGTCCACATAGGTGGTGCCGTAGTACGCGCCCTTTTTCAGCGGATAGTCCATAAATTTGGCGTTGATATATTTGGCATTGCGCCGTGGTCCTTTCAGCCCACCGGCGGTGGACAGGTAGTTGATTACATACTGCCCGCCAAAGGCCGTGCGCTGCTCTAAGAACGGCCGGATCACCTGGGCCCAGCGGGGCTTGGGCTTGTATTTGAACCGATCCTGTATAATAAAGTCTGCCGTGCCGGTACACAGGGGCAGCGCCGTGGGAACCACCTCCGGCTGTTCCACCCAGGTGGAAAAGTCAATGCCGGTGTTGTGGCGGGTAAAGTCCGGCTTAGGCTCCATTTTGCACCGACGGATCAGCACCAGCTTGCCTCGGGCGGCGCCCAAGGTGGGTACCCGATCCTCTAAGTACCAATAAGGCTCTTTGCCCTTGATATAGGTATAAAACAGGTTGTCGAAGCACTGCTCGTTCTCTTTGCCGTTGTCGTTTTTAAACTGGAACACCACCGCCTCGCCCGGGCATTCGTCTAAAAAGCGGTAGCACTGGGACAGCACATCACCCATATCCATCAGGTTAGCTCGGTGGCAGGAGTGGTTGTAGGCGGGGAATATGCCGTGCACCATGGTTAGGCACTTGCCGTCCGCCCGCACGCGGATATCCAGCGCCCGCACCCCCAGAAGCAGCTGCTCATAGACAGTTAGGTCTTGGCAGCAAAAGAAGTGGGGCAGTCGAATGTGCTGGGTCACGCAGTCGTGGGTGCCGCACAGGTTCAGCGCCAGTAGATCGCTGCCGTCCGGCAGGTTCTGCATCCAATTTTTTAGATCAATTCCCATTGTTATCACCGCCTTTATTTTAACATCTTTTGACAGGAATTGCAAATTTCTGCGGTATCGGTTATAATCAAGGGGAAGAGGGGGCGCTGTATATGGTGCTTTTTGATGAGACGCGGGTGCTGAACCCGCAGGCGGACAAGACCAATGTGGCTTTGTCTTTTGCCGTTCCGCCCGGGCTGACAGCCTTGCAGGTGGAATTTACTTACGATCCGCCCACCCCACCGGAGCCGGTGGCGGTAGAGGCGGTAAAGGCTGCGCTGGCCCGGTATGCGCGGGCGGTGGTGCAAAAGGATCCGTATGCCTATTTGCCGGTGTATAATTTAGTCACCCTGTCTTTGGATGACCCGGCGGGTTATCGAGGCGCTGCCCATCGGCGAGCCACCGAGCAGTGCCATCGACTGACGGCAGAGAGTGCGTCGCCCGGCTTTTTGCCCGGCGAATTGCGCCCGGGGCAGTGGCAGGCCGTACTCAGCGCCCATTGTGTGCTGTGTCCGGTGACTTGCCGTGTGCGTGTGATCGGGGAGGAAACGGAATGAGTTATTTGCCTTGCGAACTTCACTGCCACAGCGTTCATTCCGATGGGAGCTTTTCTGTGGCGGAACTGCTGCGCCGTGCGTATGATGACCACCTGGCGTTGATCGCTTTAACCGACCACAACACTGTCTCCGGCCACGGGGAGCTGGATGACAGCATTACCCCCGCTGTGCCGGGCATTGAGTGGACCACCTTTTTTGGCCACATGCTGGTGCTGGGCGCCAGGGACTTTGTGGACTGGCGGGACGCAGTGCCTGCCAATATAGATGACAAGATCGATCAGGTGCACGCGGCCGGCGGCCTGTGCGGCGTGGCTCATCCGTTTCAGTTGGGCTCGCCTATCTGTACCGGCGGGCGCTGGGCCTTTGATGTGCAGGACTGGAACCGGGTGGATTACCTGGAGGTATGGCACGATGCTTTTGGCCCGGACAACGGCGAAAATGTCCCGGCAACGGAGCTGTGGAAGTCCTTGCTGGACAAGGGCTATCATCTGCCCATCACCTACGGTCGGGACTGGCACCGCCAGTCGGATCGGCACTTTGGGGTCACCTATTTGAATATGGAAGAACCGACGGCAGCCTGTGCGTTGGAGGCCATCCGCGCCGGGCGCACGGTGGTTAGCTTCGGCGCCAAATTCTTCTTTCGGGTGCACCGTTGGGGCGAAACTTACGGCATTGGCGACACCCTCAAGCGAGGGCGGGTAATCTTCAGCTTTTTTACGGATCTGCACGCCCGGCGTAAGGACGAGAGCGACGAGCCGGTAAGCAACGACACCATTCGCATTATTACGAACGGCAACAAGTGTGTGCTGGAGACGGCGGTTACCGAGCGCCACGCCCGGCTGACCCTGGAGCCGGGACACTGGTACATTTGCGAGTTGTGGGGTACCGTTGGGGGCGAAAAGCAGGCCCTGGCCATCACTTCTCCCATTTATACAGAATAAAAAGGCACCGTAACGGTTTTCGTTACGGTGCTTCTTTGCTTTTAGCGGCGCAGTAGGCGCTCTCGCTCTTTGTAGTCCGGCAGCACGCTTTCCACCAGCCGGTAAAAGGCAGGGGAGTGGTCGTGGTGGCGAATGTGACATAACTCGTGCACCACCACATAGTCTATGGCTGCCTGTGGGTACTGCATCAGGTAGAGGGAAAAGCAGATGCTGTTTTTCCCGTTGCAGGAACCAAAGCGCTTTTTGGCACTTGTTATCTTGATCCCGGTGGGGGTTACGCCCAGGATTTGGCTGTAATAGGCCACCCGAGGCGGCAGTTCCGCCTTGGCTCGGCGGCGCAGCGCTTCCACTTCCGCTTCCGTTAAGGGCGGATGTGCCTGTAAGTAGGCGGCCTTGGCGGCTTTTTGTCGGCTGATCCAGTCCGCCTTTTGGACAATAAAGCGATCAATGGCTCGATCAGTGACCCACAGGGGCGCTTTGACGGCGATTTGCAGATTATCGTCAATGGACAACTCTATGCTTTTGCGCCGGGAGCGGGTAATATGCACGCCCTCCATCAGCGGATCCAAATGGGGTTGGTGAATGCCCAGAAAAATGGTGGCAGATCGGCCACATCCGCGTGGAGATATTTTTCCTCCACCGTGTGGTACAGAGCCCGCATGACCGGGCGGAAGGTGTAGTCGATTTCTGCCCGAATAAAGCCCGGCTGCCGAATTTCAAAATCCAGTTCCATCCGGTCGCTGCTTTGTGCGGCGGTGTGTTCCAGGATCACATCGTTGTTGTTAAACACCTTGATGGTGTGGCCTTTTTTGAACTTTGTCACCGCCACCTTGCCGGTCAGGCCGGGCGCGTAGGATACCGTGTCGCCCACATTGGCGTCCCCTACGGTCAGGTAGATCATACTGGTGCCCGGTTTGTTGGTTACCACGGAGCGACCCTCTCGCAGTGCCTGCAAAACAGCTTCCTCTGTTTTGGCGGTGGTGTGCACAATGGTGGTGGGGTTGGCCAGCAGCTTCAGCGGGCCAATGTCCTTGTGAAAGTCGGAGCCGCCCACCGCTGCAATGTGGTTGCCTTGCAGCAGCTGGTTGTGCCACCAGTTCATATTTTTAATATTATCCGAGTGCTGAATGGTGTTCCACACTTCCACGCAGTCAAAGTGGAAGTGCTCCAGATCCATGTGGAACCCGCACATAGAGCAAAACGGGTGATTGACGGAGATGGTGGCCCCTGCCTCCCGGCAAGGCGCCAGCACCGCGTCATAGTCCTCTACGGTTTTTAAGATGTACGGCGGATCTTGGGGCACCTTTTTGCCCCAAACATTGATGTGACCCAGGTCGTCGGTGATCTCCTGCCCCTGCATGACCAGCAAATTTTTGTCCGTATAGCTGGCCTTTACGGTGTTGTAATTGTGGTCGGTGATAATGGCGTAGTCTAGCCCTGCCTGCTGGCATGCTTCTACCAGCTGACCGGGGGTCAGCTTGCCATCGCTGTTGCAGGTGTGTAGGTGGGTGTCGCCTTTGAGCCAAATGCGGTTTTCCATAATGTTCACTCCTGTATGCGTTGTTAGATGCAATTTATCTGTGTCGGCACCGGCCGATGGGGTTACGATTTGGGGTCGATCAGCGCTTCCAGCCGGTCATTGTCCCGGGCAAAGCGCCGCTGGCTCACCATCACTACCAGCGTGTCGCCTGCGTGGAGAGTGGTGTCGCCCTTAGGGGTCACGGCAGTGTCACCCCGCTCAATGCTGACGATCAGGCAGTGGCGGCCCCAGTCAATATCTTTAATGCACTTGCCGTCCAGAGCACTACCCAGGGGGAGCACATAGGTCTTGAGCACCTTTTCGCCGGGACGGTTGCGGCGCGCTGCCGCTTTGTCCTCCGGGCGCAGCAGATTTTCCAGCAGCGCAGTGTAAATGGGTGTGCTGCCCAGCAGATCTGCCAGCGTGTAGCTGGTCAGGCTCACCACTGCCAGCGGCAGCAGACTGTCCAGGTTGCCGGTCATTTCAAATACCAGGATAATGCCGGTCAAGGGCGCACGCACAATGGCGGCAAAGAACCCGGCCATGGACACCACCACCAGCTCCTGCCACAGCTCCGGCGCCAGCCCAAACCAGGCAATGGCCGCCTCGGCATAGATGGCGCCCAGGTAAGTCCCCAGAATCAGCAGCGGGAAGAAGATGCCGCCCGGTGCACCGGAGGCAAAGGACAGCAGGGAAAATAGAAATTTGCCCAGCAGCAGTAAAATCAGAATTTTAATGGTAGGGTGCTCTTGCAGCAGCAGGGTCACCATGGTGTGGCCGCCGCCCAGCAGTTGGGGCACGAACAGCCCCAGCACGCCGCTGCAAACGAAAACCAGCATCATACGCACCGGTGCTTTGATCTTGCCGATCCATTTTTGACCCAGCAGCATGAGGGCATTGTAGCCCACGCCGGCCAGCCCCAGCACGATCCCTAATAGCAGCAGGATCCAGTAGCTCTTTAACGGAATGTCGGCGGTGGTGTAGTGGAACACCGTGTTTTGACCGAAAAACAGCTTGGAGATATAGTCTGCCGTAATGGTAGACACAATGCCCATGCACAGAATGTTGCCGTCCAGGGTTTTGTGAATCTCCTCCAGGGTGAACATCATGCCTGCCAGCGGGGCGTTAAATGCCGCTGCCAGTCCGGCACCGCCGCCGCAGCTGATCATGCGCAGCTGCGTGGTTTTGTCCGCCTTGGTAACCTTGGCAACCCCTTTGGCCGCCATACCACCCAGCTGAATACTGGGACCTTCGCGCCCCAGGCTCAGTCCGCTGAGAATGGACAGGGTGCCGCCGGCGATCTTTGCCAACAGCACTTGCCACCAGGGGGCGTCCAGGTGACCGCGAATTTCCCCGGTGATTTGGGGAATACCGCTGGAGGACGAAAGAGGCTGCCATCGCACCAGCCAAGAGACCAGGTAGCCGATTCCCGCCAGTGCCGCTAAGAACAGTGCAATGTACAGCGGCTTACCGGCAATGGCGGTGAGTACCGCATGGTTGGCGCTTTCCGCTTTGCTGAGCAGGAAGCGGTAGAGAGCGGACACCAAACCGGCAACCACGCCCACTTCCAGCCCGCGCACAATGAGGAAGAAGGTCTCTGTGCGGTGATGTTCGATTTTGCGAAAGGTAGATTTTTCTTTTTTTCTCATAAATTTGCAGGCAAACGCCTATTCCCTTGTTGAAATTTACTAAATAATTATAGCATAAATTCGCCGATTTGCAAAAAAAGTTAAAATTTGGTGTCAACA
>OHRP01000645.1_pt1 | contig 11367 bp, 10 predicted proteins | sample 1578451 | NCBI WGS metagenome assembly OHRP01 (sample SAMEA3879588, study PRJEB24766) | human gut metagenome | biome: human-associated habitat; feature: feces | place: USA | collected 1985/1987
AAGGTGGAAACAAGAAATGAAATTCAGACGAAAATGGAAACCCGGAGGACATCATAGACGTTCCTTCCGACCGTACCACAGGTACAGAGAGAAGCGGCTTTTGAATAAGCCGCGTATCAAATATGAAACCGAGGAGGAATGCATCCATGGAAAACGCAAAGTGTTACGCTCCGCAAATTCTCGTCGGTACAGAAGGTCTGCCGCGTGAACAATGGCTGGAATACCGGCGCAAGGGCATCGGCGGAAGTGACGCCGCTGCCGTTCTCGGAATTTCACCATTCCGTACTGGGCGGGATCTCTACTATGACAAGCTGAATATCGTCACAGCGGATGATGCCGAAAACTGGGTCCAGTTGGAGGTTGGAACTCTGCTGGAGCCACTGGTTGCCAAGATCTTCGCTCATAAGACGGGCTATAAGATCTACCGCCGGCCTTTCATGTTCCGGCATCCCCAATATCCTTGGATGCTGGCGGATCTGGATTACATGGTGGAGCTGCCGGACGGTACATCAGCCATCCTTGAGATCAAAACCACGAATTATAACGCCAAGGATAACTGGTGGTACAACGGCGAGGAGATCGTTCCTATCTACTACGAATCGCAGGGGCGGCACTACATGGCGGTCATGAACATTGACCGGGTCTACTTCTGCTGCCTTTACGGAAATTCGGAAGACGAGGCAATCATCCGCCGTATCGACCGTGACATGGCCTATGAAGAAGAACTGATCGCTTTGGAACGGGACTTCTGGGAGAATCATGTCCTCACAAAAACGCCGCCTCCCTATGTGGAAGCGGACGGTGACCTGATCCTCGAAAGCCTGCGGCGAAAGATAGGACCGGCGGACAAGGACGCGCCGCCTGTGCTGTTGGGACAGACACAGTTTGGGCAGCTGTCCATGCTTCTTTCCCTGCAAGAGAAGAAAAAGACGTTGGCGGCTGATGTGAACAAGCTGGAAAAGGACATTAAACGGCTGAAGGGTATGCTCATCGAGAAAATGGGCACAAGCTGCACCGCCGTGTATAACGGTTCTGCGGAGAGCTACACCATAACCTACAATCCGGTACGCTCCGCAGGCATATCAAAGGATGCCCTGGAACGGCTGAAGGACGAGCACCCTGACATTTACGATCAGTATGTCACGGTGTCCGAATGGCGAAGATTCCATGTGAAAAAAGTTGCTTTGCAGGCAGCGTGAAAAGAAACGGAGGTGATGTGCTGTGAGCATTGTTGCAGCACTGGACAAGGTACTGTTTTTCAATGCGTCCAGCAAATATTCTGTTCTTCGGATGAAAACGGAGGACAGCAGCGTACCGGCAGAAGCCCGGAGTCCCTATCGCTATCACGACCACCTGATCCGCTTTACCGCCGTCGGCATCGAATTGCCGCAGACGGATACGGTGAAGATCGAGATGGATGGAGAGTGGAAGGACGGAAAATACGGGCTTCAGCTTCAGGTCGATCATTGGCAGGAGATCGTGCCGCCCACATTGGAGGGCGTCCGCAATTATCTTGCCTCCGGTCTGCTGAAGGGCATCGGAGAAAAGACCGCCGACGCGATCATTGAAAAGTTTGGCATCAATGCTCTGGAGATTCTGGAACATCAGCCAGACCGGCTTCTTGAGATTCGCGGCATTACGAAGGAACGGCTTGCGGAGATCAAGGACGCCTATGCGGAAACCAGCCGGATGCGTGTCCTGATGACCCTGCTGGCCCCGTTCAAGGTCACGCCGACGACCGCGCAGAAGATCTATCAGCATTTCGGCCCTGCCTGTGCAGACATCGTGAGACAGAGTCCCTTCAATCTCTGTCAGGTGCCGGGGTTCGGCTTCAAGAGGATTGACGCCATCGTACAAAAATCCGGTGGAGATCTGCGTGATCCGAAGCGCGTCCACGGTGCGCTCTTTTATGCGCTGGAGGACGCACGGACAAAGGACGGACATCTCTATCTGGAGGCAGAGGCTCTGCTCAAAGCGGCTATGCAGCTGCTCAATGAACGGATACCCCTCCCGCAGATGCGCGTCCCCATGAGCCAGGTCGAACAGGAACTGTCTGCCATGATTCGGCAGGACGAGGTGGTATCGAATCACGGCAATGTGTATCTGCCCAAGCAATTTCTGCAGGAGAGCGAAACCGCACAGAAAGCGGTAGAGCTGTTTCTGGCAAAGCCGACGGTGGTGGACATTGCACAGCCGTTGGAGCGAGTGAAACATAGCTTAGGGCTCAACCTGTCCAAACGCCAGTCAGAAGGCGTGGAAATGGTGTTCCGGCATAACCTGTCCATCATCACAGGCGGCCCCGGCACCGGCAAGACCACGGTTCTGAAAACGGTGATCGAAGTGTACCGTCAGCTCTATCCTCAGCAGAAGATCGTACTCGGAGCGCCCACAGGTAAGGCGAGCCGGCGTATGGCGGAGGCAACGGGGATCGATGAAGCACAGACGCTCCACAGCATTCTGGGACTTCACGGTGATTCGGAATCGAAGAAAGACCGGGAACGGAAACCGCTGGAGGCAGGGCTCCTGATCGTGGACGAGACTTCCATGGTCGATATGTGGCTGATCCATCAGCTCTTTTCCCGCTTGCGCCCCGGCACCAAAGTCCTTTTGGTCGGTGATGCAGACCAGTTAGAGAGTGTGGGCGCCGGTGATGTATTTCACGAGCTGATCGGCTCCGGCGTCGTGCCAGTCACGGTGCTGGACGAGATCTTCCGTCAGGCACAGGACAGCCTGATTGCCCACAATGCCCGTTTTATCAACGAGGGCAAAACGACGCTCTACTATGGTGAGGACTTTGCCTTTCATAAGGCAGAGAGCCAGGAGGAGACTGCCGGCATCATCCGTGAGCTTTACCGGGAGCAGATCGCCGCAAAAGGAATCGAGCAGGTGGAGATTTTATCGCCGTTCCGCTCCGAGGGCGAGGCATCGGTCAATAGCCTGAATGAAGCTATCCGCGAGGAGATCAACCCCGCATCGCCGGAGACGCCGGAGATCGTGTACGCCGGAAAGATATTCCGCCTCAATGACCGCGTGATGCAGATGCGGAATAATTACGACATCAAGCTGTATAACCGCTCCGGCAAGCAGGTCGGCGAGGGTGTTTTCAACGGTGACATCGGCACGATCCGCAAGATCAGCGGTACCAATGTCGTGATCGAGTTTGACGGCCGCTATATGGATTGTCCGCAGGTGCTTCTGGATGATTTGGAGTTGTCCTATGCCATTACGATCCACAAATCCATGGGCTCAGAGTATGATACGGTCATTATTCCGTTGCTGGCTGCCCATAATGTGCTCCTGACGCGGAATCTTCTCTACACGGCAATCACACGAGCCAAGCGCCGTGTGCTGCTGGTGGGTGAAAAAAGGGCGCTGTATATGGCGATCCATCGGAGCCGAAAAGGAAAACGCAATACCATGCTGGGCGAACGCATCGCCCTCTACTATAAGGCAGTCACGCGCAAGGCCCTCCGTAACGAAGAGGGCGAGGGATGGCAGCGTGCCAGTTAATGTGAGATGAATGTGCAAAAAAAGGCACAGTCATCTCTTATTTATTTTATGAAGGGAGTATCAAACCATGTCCAGAGAAAGAATTATGCTGACCCAAGCGATTCCTGCCGTGCAGCAGCTTCGCAGGGTGCAGGGCTTTGACCCGCTGCGCTTTCTGAAAAGAAACGCCAACGGCGGAATCGAGCTGGAGCCGCGCTATCAGCGGCTCTGGTTCCGATTGGCCTGCCCCGATGGAAAAATGCTGCTGAACCGGCTGCAGATCACAGACCAAATCGCCGTTTATGAGGCGCAGGTATTTCTGTCCAGAGAGGACAACCAGCCCATTACCAATTTTACCGCGGCGGTGGAAAAGGCTCAGGCTCCTGCCGGACGCTATGTGCAGGCCGCGCAGGATGAGGCGCTGAAAACGGCGCTGGATAATGCAGGCTTCGGCATCCAGATCTGTGAGATCAACCCCTCTGCGGCGGTAGATGCACAGGCCGATGGGAAACAGGAAGTCGCAACGGGCACTGTAAATCGTCAGGAGACTGCTCCGGCGGTAAATGGAGCCGCAGCGCCGCAGCGAGAAGATCCTATCGGCGAAAGTCATCCGGTACAGGCAGTGCCTACACCGCAAGAGGTTCAACCGCAGGAGGCGGCAAAGGTGCCCAGCGTAAATCAGCAGGAAGTCCCACCCACCCAGCAGACGGAAAGCGTTTCAGACGCCATGAGTCTGCTGCAGGCGTTAAGCGGCGGAACTGCGGCTTCTGAGCCTGATCCGGTTATGCCCCAAAAGGCGCAGGAGGTTCCTTCGGAAACAGCGGAGCCTGCGGTCATGGAGCGGGCTGAAACAGCGCGGACGGTGAAGCCTGTCGTGGTCGATATGCCGGCAGCGGCATCGACAGCGGCTGCGCCGAAATATTCGGACGATATGACGGTGGACGAGATCCTTTCGCTGATGACGGAAGGGGAAGCTGCGGAGCTGGTCGTGACCACCGGCGTCAATAAGGGCTGGACGATGGCACAGGTTTCTGAGCAGCGTCCCTCCAGTCTGAAATATTACGCCTATCTCTGTGAGGATTGCGGCAATATTATGAAGGCTGCCGCCATGCTTCTGATGGGCGGTTCGCAGCAGTTAAAGGCAAGCTGACCGCTTTCCATCCGTAAATTTCGCGTCTTGGGAGGGATGCTGGTTTGAATTACGGGAAAAAGCATGATCTCCCCTTTGGCATTATGGATGTGGCCGGGCTCCTCCGCCTGAATATCAGGCGGAGGGCTCCCGGTCAGGTGTATGTGGATTGTCCCATCTGCGGTGACCGCCGGGGGAAAATGAATCTGAACACGGCAAAAGACCTGTGGCGCTGTAACTACTGCGGTGAAGGCGGCGGAATGCTGTCCCTTTACGCAAAGGTATATGGCGTCAGCAATTCAGACGCTTATCGGGAGATCTGCGACGCTTTGGCGGTAAATGGTTTTTCACCGGACTATACGGTTCCGGAGAAAACGGCGCCTACGGAGGCCGAGCAGTCTGACGCGGCTTCTGTTCAGGAAGTGCATCAGACCCTCTCCATGCTGCTGTCCATGCTGACCCTCATTCCGGCGCACCACACACACCTTCAGTCTGTGCGGGGGCTGTCCGACGATGAGATCACACGCTTTGGCTTCAAGAGTACACCGCCCCCTTTCCTGTGCCGCTCCCTGACCAATCGGTTGGTCAAGGCGGGCTGCAGGGTGCAGGGTGTTCCCGGCTTCTATGTGGATGATAACGGCTGCTGGACGGTCAAATTCCATCAGCGGACATCAGGCATCATCATTCCCATCTTCGGTGTAGACGGTCTGATCCGCGGCGCACAGATCCGGTTGGATCACCCGCTCAAGGATAAAGACGATCCACCGGAGAAAACGGGCGTGAAATATCTGACGCTGTCCTCCACGGGAAAGCGCATGGGAACGACCTCGGGGAGCCCCATTCATTTTGTGGGCGACCCCTGCTCCCGCGTTGTATATGTGACGGAAGGCTGCCTCAAGGCGGATGTCGCTCACGCGCTGATGCACAGGACCTTTGTTGCCACACTGGGAGCCAACAACACCGCCAAGCTGGATGAACTGTTTGCGTTCCTGCACCGAAACGGAACGGAGGAGATCATCGAGGCGGAGGACATGGATAAGTACAGTAATGAAATGGTGGGAAAAGGCGCATCGAAGATCTATGCGCTGGCGGCCAGGCACGGGATGCGCTGCCGCAGGCTCACATGGAATCCCAATTACAAGGGCATTGATGACTGGCAGCTTGCGCTGCGCCGCAAAGAACAGAAAATGAAGGAGGATCCAGGAATGACATTTAAGGAGCAATATCTCAACGGGCTGTGCGGGCTGGAAATGCTGGAAGCCTGTACGGAAAAATGGCACACGATGAAGGTGGACAGTATTTCCCTGCGGGACTATCTGGGGCTGACAGAGCAGGAATACGATGCGTACTTACAGACTGACCCCGGCGTTTCTTTTCAGAAGCTGTTGGACAGTCAGCGTAAAACGCAGCGGTTTCGTGTTTATCAGCTGGATCTGGAGCATGGCGAGACGCGCGCATTCGCCTTTGGCGGCATTGACGCGCTGCACAAGGCTGGCTTTCAGCAGCCGCCGGCGGCGGAATACACACTCGTTTACGACGGCGAGCTGATCTGCCCGGTCGGGCAAGATGAACGTGATATTCTGGAACGCATTTTTGCACGCTATAATCAGGCGTTCCCCCCGGACTATCACGGCCGCAGCATTGCCCCATCCGATGTGCTGGAGTTGTATGATGAAAGCGAGCGCAGATACTTTTACTGCGATATGGCTGGTTTTCCGCAGGTGAAATTCTCTCCCGCGCTGGCAAAGAAGGCTTGAATGCAGGCTTTACCGCAGATAATCCATTTAGAAATGGACGAGCAGAAGACAAAGCAGCTGAAAGCCATGCTGGGAATCTGTCAAGGACTTGGGGCGGAGACACGGTATCATCCGGAACACCGTTATTTCACAGCTATGGTCTGGACTGGATGGGATACTCCCTGTGGAATGGGAGAGGCCCTTGCTGTCCAACAGAAAATTCAAAGAACAGCCGCTCAGTACCCTGCCATCGTGTGCTATTGCTTCGACCCGTTCAGCACACTGGTCTATACGGTTTGAGCGCAGTATGTAAGAAGGGACGCCTTGTGCCATTGGCACAGGAGCGTCCTTTTCAAAATTTTATTTAGGAGGAATGTACGAATGGGCGCTTTTTCAAATATGGATTACGAGCTCCAAAGCAGCGAGGCTGCCGTTTCTGACGCCTTTACGGAAGATGATGCTATGGATATGCCGCAGACGGCTCCTGTGGAACCGGCGACAGCAAGTTCTCCGACTGCAGCTCCGACTCCGGCGGCGGCCAGCGAACCGGCAACCGCCCCCAACACCCAAAGCGAGGATGAGGCACGCCGTGCGCACGAAGCGTCTGAAGCCAAGCGCAAAGCAGAGTGGGACGCCAAGCAGGCGGAAAAGCGGCGGGCGGAACAGGCCGCGCTGGAAAGGTTGGATGCCATGGGCCCGGCAGAGCTGCTCAAGGCTGCCGCAAAGCGTGTGTCCGCAGATACGGAGAAGCTGACGCGGCGCAACATGAAAGAGAGCGTTGCCGAGTTTATCCAGACCAAGTGTATTGATGACCTCGGCTTTGCCCGGCTCACCATGCACCCGCGTAAGAGCATGATCCACTGCTTCCAGTATATCAGCCGGAAGGCATGGGATTATGTGCAGGACGAGCTGAAGGCAAACGGCGTCCAGCCGGGCCCCGGTCAGCAGGCATACGGCTGCGATATTCCCGATGATCTCTGCTATCAGTGGGCGGAGGACTATTTCCGTGACCCCGATGCCAAGGAGGATCAGGGGGATGAAGAGGAGTTTGTCCCGCAGCCCTATCGCGGGAAAACATCTTCCAAGTCCGTTTCCAAGAAGAAAAAGGAAGAAAAGAAGAAAGAGCCGGAGAAGAAAGAACCGCCGAAAAAAAGCGGAAGCCGATGATGGGCAGATCTCGCTGGGCGATCTCTCCTCCTTTGGGGAGGCAGCCTGATGTACGCTTATAAAGGCTTTGAGCCGGATCTCTCCTGCCGTGGCTATCGGTTCGTCATGGGAAAGAATGTCACCCCGGAGGCAAACTGCGCCAGCAACGGTTTCCATTGTGCGGAGGACCCGCTGGATTGTCTTTCCTACTATGGCGACATGAATCGCTCCATTTACTGCTTGGTGCAGCCCGGCGGGGATATTGACGAGGACGATCGTGACTCCAAAATTGCCTGCACGGAACTGACAATCCTGCGGCGGCTGACGAGGAAAGAATTCTTTCTTCATGCACTTGCCTACATGGTGGATCACCCAGGCCGCAAGGAGAGTGACAAGGTACAGCGTGAGCACAGCATCAGCCGCAACGGCTATGCCGTCGTTCGAGGCAAGGCACCAACTGCGTGTGGAAAGCTGGGCGATATTCTCGCATTTGCCAGAGAGCAGCGCGAAACCGAAACGATTTGTCAGATTGCTGTTGCCGAAGTAGATGGAGAAAAAATCCAGCCCGGAGTATGGTATGACATTGATTTTGTAAAAAGAGAGGCGGTGCAGAAATGAAAAAGGACAGCCTGTTGAAAATGAAGGATCTGCCTGCGACTGAAGAAATGCTTGCGGTTGCCCGTGAGGATGTGCCGGTCAAGGTCGGTTCGGGCTGGAACACTTCCTATCGATGCCGATACAGCGGTTTTGCACGAAGCACAGTAGAAGATGGCATTTTGAAGGTCACTCTGTATGACCCGGATGCAATGCGCCTTGGCGGAACGCTGCCGGTCTATGAGATTTTCATGGAGAAAGAAAAGCAGCAGTTTCTCACCTATGACCGTTCCCATGACAAATGGCGGACGGCAAAGATCGACTGTCTGGAATGGCAGGCGAAGGGGGCCAATAACGTGTGGATCAGCGCCGTGGATGATGCACAGATCCAGCAATATCTGGCGTCGGATGAAAAAAGCGTATATCGGGCTATTCTGAAATTTCAGCGCGCCGTTCGTGATGCTGAACTGGAACGCCGGCACAGAAAGGAAACCGATCCGTGGGATGCGGAGCTGTCTCAGACACCGCCGCTGCCGAAGGACTGGGAGCGGTGGGTCAATAAGGTGGGTATTCAGGAAAACTACATCTTCTACGATTACCACAGAGGCGGCGCAAAACACGGCTACTGCACCTACTGTGAGAAGGAAGTCGCACTGAAACGGCAGCCTTATCATAACAGAACTGGAACATGCCCTGAATGCGGTCACAGAGTAACCTTCAAAGCAAGGGGAAAGATGGCGGACTATCTGCACTCTCCAACTGAATGCGCATACCTGGCGCAGAAGTGTGGAGACGGGTTTGTGGTTCGCCAATTTCAGGTGAACAGGCAGTACCGAAAGGAAGAGAACGCCATCGTATCGAAAACCTCCTGCTTTGAGAAGCAGCGCATTTTCTACCGTGCGGATCTGTCTTCACATTCGTATTACTGGGGCTGGTACAAACAGCGCCGCACCCGATGGGTGGAGGGCATCGATGAGTACGTCTACACGGGTATGGGCTATTCCTACAACGAGTATTGTTATCAGCCGGGGAGCATCTATGGAAAAACGCTTTCCAGCATTGCACCACTTCTTGCAAGAACCGGATTGAGGGAGTATGTAAGACTTTGCCGGGGCTGTGTAAGCCCCAACTGGTACCTGTTTGCGTGGGGGAGGTTTCCCCGCATTGAGCAGATCTGCAAAGCCAATCTTCCGCGGCTGACCACGGAGTGCTTGGAAAATTTTGGAGCCGTAAAAAGCTGTATCCGGCAGGAGTCTGAAACCAGTCTCGTCAAGGCATTGGCACTTGATACGCACCGGCTTTCGCGGCTCCGGACACTCAACGGCGGCGCCATTATGCTCGACTGGCTGCAGCGGGAGAAATGCAGCGGCAGAATCATCCCAGATCATGTGCTGCGCTGGCTGGAGCAGGAGAAGATCCATGTTTCCGATATCGCCTTCATTCTTGATCGAATGTCGGAGCAGCAGGTCTGCAACTATCTTCAGCGTCAGAAATGCGGCACGCGGGACTCCCTGCGGCAGATTATTTCCACATGGCGGGATTACCTTTCCATGGCGGACAAGCTGGGGATCAACACCCATGATGAGATCGTGTACCGTGTCAAGCTGCTGCGCCAGCGTCACGATGAACTGGTGGAGCAGCTGCGGAAAAGAGAACGGGACATGGAAGCTGCCGCAACAGCAAGAAAGTATCGGAAAATTGCAGGTATCTGCCGCTTGATCAAACCAAAATACGAATACACCGGCGAGGTGTATTCCATCGTCGTTCCGTCAGGTGTACGCGATATTATGCGCGAGGGCGATGCGCTTTCCCACTGTGTCGGCAAGTCAGACCGCTATTGGGAGCGCATCGAGCAGCAGGAGGCATATATCCTGTTCCTGCGCAAGACCGCAGAGATCGACAAGCCGTACTACACCCTTGAGGTGGAGCCAAACGGCACGATACGGCAGAAACGGACCTACTTTGACCGACAGAACGATGACCTCAAGGACGCGGAGCAGTTCCTGAAGGAATGGCAGAAGGTTGTCTCCGAGCGCTTGACAGAGAGCGACCGGGAAAAAGCGGAAAAGAGCAAGGTCCTTCGCCTGCAGGAATTCGAGCAGCTGCGGCAGGATGACATTCGTATCCATACCGGCGACCTTGCCGGTCAGCGGCTGGTGGATGTTCTGGTGTCGGATCTCATGGAAACTGCGGCCTAAGCCGCAGCACAACACATTTGAACGAAGGAAAGGAAGTTGTAGAGAACATGAAAAACGGATTTACGATCACGCAGCGCAACGCTGTGGTGGAGCAGCATCTTTGGTGCATTGACACGGTCATGGCGCAGTACGCCGCGTTTATGCAGACAGAACCCGTAGACCCCGATGATGTGTACCAGTCTTTGGCGGTACGCCTGATCCGGGCAGTCAACAGCTACGATCCCCGTAAAGGGTATCTGAAGGAGTACATCCTCTCTCAGCTCAAGCGGGAGATGGTTCGTATCCGGAGTACGCAGACTGTCTATGGACTGACGCAGGCGCCGGCCAATATCGGCAGCACCATTGTTCCACTCACGATTGCTGCACAGAGGGAATCGTACTGGGAAACCTATATTGCTGTATAAAAGGAGTCATGTGAAAATGAAACAGTTGGGAAACCTCGCGGTTATTTGTGCCCAACGCCCGGAGCTGCTGATGCAGCTCCGGGACGGTCTGGTCTTGGTACAGGCGAAAAACCGTGCGGCGATGGAGGCCGCATGGAACGATGATGTGCGGATCGAAAAGATGATCTATGAACTGAACTTCGGAGCATTCTCCAAGGAAAGGCTGGCGTAAGGAATGGAGCAGAGCAAGCAGCAGAGAATACGGGAATTGACCGACCGGCTGAACCGATGCCGGTATGAATACTACAATCTCAACGCGCCGTCTCTGACGGATGCCGAATATGACGCGCTTTTTGATGAATTGAGCGCGCTGGAAAAGGAAACGGGATTTAATCTGACCAACTCCCCCACACAGACCGTTGGCTGTTATCCCGCTGTCAGCACCTTGGAGAAAACGACGCATAAGATCCCGCTGCTGTCCTTGGATAAGACCAAGAGCAGTACGGAACTGCTGCGTTTTGCGGGAGAACAGATGGTCATGCTGATGCTCAAGCTGGACGGTCTGACGGTGAAGCTGACCTATGAAAAGGGCCTTCTGATGGAGGCTGCTACCCGTGGTGACGGAGATACCGGCGAAAACATCACCCACAATGTAATGGGGATCTCCGGCATCCCGGACAAGATTTCATATA
>OHRP01000666.1_pt1 | contig 11084 bp, 10 predicted proteins | sample 1578451 | NCBI WGS metagenome assembly OHRP01 (sample SAMEA3879588, study PRJEB24766) | human gut metagenome | biome: human-associated habitat; feature: feces | place: USA | collected 1985/1987
GTTGACAAATCAACATTAATGCGCTATGATAAACGAGCTTGTTGATTTGTCAACAAATAGGAAAAAGGAGAATTACCAATGGAGGAGCGCTTTGAGACCTTTACCGTCCTGATCACGCGTATCAGCCGCAGCATCAAGCGCATCAAGGCGGACGAAATGGCGGACTTCGAACTGAAAGGGCCGCATGTGTCCTGCCTCTACTACCTCTCCCAGCAGGATGGCATGACAGCCGCCGAGCTCTGCGAGCGCTGCGACGAGGACAAGGCGGCTATCTCCCGCTCGCTGGACGACCTCGAGAAAAACGGTTACATCACCTGCGCAAGCGGCGCGGGCAAGCGCTATAAGAGCCCACTGCGCCTGACGGAGCGGGGCAAGGCGGTCGGCCGCGCGATCGGGGAGAAGATCATGCGCATCGTCGAGGCGGCATCTGAGGGTCTGAGCGAGGCCGAGCGGCAGACGATGTACCGCGCGCTCGCGCTCGTGAGCGAGAATTTGGAACGGATTTATACCCATAAGAAGACCGCGGGCGACAGAGCCGCCCGCGACGAACAATAACGGAGGAAAAGCATGAGTGTTCAGATCATTGTGGATTCGACGGTCGACATGCCCGAGCGCATGAAGGACCGTTTTCGCATCGTGCCGCTCACGGTGCATTTTGGCGCGGAGGAGTTCATCGACGGCGTGACCATCGACAAGCACCGCTTTTATGAGCGGCTTGTCGAGAGCGACGAGCTGCCGACGACCAGTCAGGCGTCGCCCGCGGCATTCGACGCGATCTTCTCCGACGTTGCGTCGGTGGGCGACAGCGCGGTCGTTGTGACGCTCGCGTCGAAGTTCTCCGGCACGTATCAGAGCGCGTGCATCGCCGCGGCGGAGTACGACAACATCTACGTTGTGGACAGCAAGAGCGCGGCTATCGGCTCTGGCATCCTCGCCGAGTACGCGCTCGAGTGCGCGGACAAGGGCATGAACGCGAAGACCATCGCCGAAACGCTGGAAAAAAAACGCGACAAAATTTGCCTCATCGCGCTGCTCGACACGCTCGAATACCTCAAAAAGGGCGGGCGTATCTCGAAGACTGTCGCGTTTGCGGGTGGACTTCTCAACATCAAGCCGGTCATCACCGTGGTCGACGGAGAGATTCAGGTTATCGGTAAGGCAAGAGGGTCGAAGCAGGGCAACAACCTGCTCGTGCAGAAAATCCACGAGAGCGGCGGCATCGACTTCGACGAGCCGATCATCCTCGGATACAGCGGGCTGAGCGATTCGTATCTCAAAAAATATGTCGAGGACAGCCGCGACATCTGGCAGGACAAGGCGGACTCGCTCGACTCCACGCTCATTTGCAGCGTGATCGGCACGCACACTGGCCCCGGCGTGGTGGCGGTCGCATTCTTCAAAAAGGGCTGAGCCTCTATAAAAATCAGAAACAGCAGGAAGCCGGCGTATCGCACCGGCTTCCTGCTGTTTTTTCTGAAATATTCTCTTTGATCCAGCGATTAAAATAGCAACGGCGCTTTCAAACGACACCGGTACTCGCTGTACCTTGACAACAGACGGCACGGCGAATTATAGTGATTCTATAAAGGTATATTGATATTCAGCGGCTATGTCTTGCGTGAAAGCGGTGCTTTGCGCTGGTATCGGTTTGCCCGTGAAACAGGTTGAATGGGAAAAGGGAAATGCGGCATGCAGTGGACGGACGAGAGCATTGCGTTTTTGCGTGATGCGGCGGCGATGAACCGCTATTATGAGACCTTCGCGGAGAAGATCACGCCGTAGCTCCAAGAAAACGCGCACGTCTGCGACGCGGGCTGCGGCATCGGCGAGCTGAGCCTTGCTCTGAAGCCGTACTGCCGCCATGTCACGGCGGTGGACGCGGATGCGCTGGCCATCAAAACGCTGAAAGCCCACCTGATAGAGGGCGTCATCGCGATCTGCGGCGATGTGGAGGCGCTCACGCCGAAAGAGCCCTATGACGCGATGGTGTTCTGCCTCTTTGGCCGCACGGAGGACACGCTGCGCATCGCGAAAAAGCAGTGCCGCGGGAGAATTTTCCTCGTCAAGCGGGACTATTCGCATCACCGCTTCAGCGCGGGAAAGGTGAGCCTCGGCGAGTACACGGCGGGGAGCACGGAGGCTGTCCTGCACGAAAAGGGTGTCCCATACACGGTGGAGCGTTTCACGGCGGAGTTCGGCCAGCCGTTCCGTTCGCTCGAGGCGGCGGAGCGCTTTTTTGCACTCTATAACCGAAGTAGAAGTGAAACGCTCTCCAAGGATGAGATCAAAGCGCGCCTGACCGCGGGGCCGTCGGCGGAATTTCCCTACTACCTGCCGCACAAAAAGGCGTTGTGCCTGTTCACCATTGAGACGGCGGCTATTTCGAAGGAGGAAGGAGTATGAAACGGCATCTTTTGATCTGCGGGGAGCGCGGCGTCGGCAAGTCGACGCTGATTCGCCGCCTGCTGGAGCATAGCACGCGGGAGGTCGGCGGCTTTGTGACAAAGCGGCTGCCGGTCGCGGATGAGAACGGCTTTTTTCCGATTTACCTCTATCCCACATCGCAGAGTGAGGGCGAGCGGTGCAACGAGACGGCGAATCTTGTCGGGACGTGTGACAGCCGCTCGAGCATCCGCCATCCGGAGGTCTTTGACGGCCTTGGCGCGCAGCTCATTAAGTCCGCACCGAGCGGCGGTATCATCCTGATGGACGAACTCGGCTTTCTCGAAAATGACGCCAAGGTGTTCCAGTCCGCGGTGCTGTGCGCACTGGACGGCGACACGCCGGTGCTGACCGCGGTCAAGCCGAAGGACACACCATTCCTGCGCGCCGTGCGCGGGCATGAGAACGCGGAGCTTGTCTTCATTGACGAGCAGAACCGTGACACGCTTCTTGAAAAGCTCCTGCCGCACATTTTGCGGTGGAATGAAGCTTGAAGCAGCAAGCTCGCCGTGCAATAGAGAAGAAGTTTTCAAGCAAACACTTGTTCGACTGTCAAAACCGTGCTATAATACCGCCATTGAGAAATTTGCAGAGGAGAGGGGACAGCGCATGGAGCATCTGCTTGCGGGACTGAACCGCGCGCAGCACGAGGCCGTCACGGCGACAGAGGGGTATGTCCGCGTCATCGCGGGCGCGGGCTCGGGTAAGACGCGTGCGCTGTCGCACCGCTTTGCGTATCTTGTCAACGAGCTCGGCATCCTGCCGGGGAACATCCTGTGCGTGACGTTTACGAACAAGTCAGCCAACGAGATGCGCCAGCGTATCCACGCCTTGACTGGCGACAACGACACGGGCTATATCAACACGTTCCACGGCTTCTGTGTCTCCGTTTTGCAGGAGGACAGCCACGCCGTGCAGTATCCGAAGAGCTTCCTCGTGCTGGATAATTCCGACATCGACGCGATGCTCGGCATCATCTACGAAGAGCGCGGCCTCACACTGCGCGACATGACCTATTCCGCCGCACGGGACATGATCGAGATCCGAAAGCTCTTTAAGGAGCCGGAGTATTACAAGGACATGATCACGATGTCGCTCGACACGCTGCGCGAAAAGTACGAGCGCGCCGACACGGCGGGGGACATCATCTTCTACGGCTACCTCTACCAGGAGAAGAAGTGCTTCGGGCTGGACTACAACGACCTCATCAAGTTCTCGCTCTATATTTTCGAGCAGCACGAGGACATCAGGCTCAAGTGGCAGCAGCGGCTCGAATACATCATGATCGACGAGTTTCAGGATATCGACGCGCTGCAATATGAGCTGATGGAGGTGCTGTGCGGCTATCACGGCAACCTCTTCATCGTGGGCGACCCGGACCAGACGATCTACACCTGGCGCGGCGCGAACGTCAAATATCTGCTGGATTTCGACAAGGTCTTTCCAAACGTGCAGACCATCATGATGATGGAAAACTACCGTTCCACGCCGGAGATTTTGGCGGCGGCGAACTCGCTGATCGCAAAAAACGGCCACCGCATCAAAAAGGACCTGCTCCCGACGAAGCCCTCGGGCGAGAAGGTCGTCTGCCACTTTGCCGACACGCAGGAGGCGGAGGCACAGTGGATGGCGGGCGAGATGCAGCAGCTGCATGATCGCGGCGTGCCGCTGCGGGATATGACCGTCCTCTACCGCGCGCACTATGTGACGCGCGCGGTGGAAGAGGCGTTGATGCACGAAAAAATTCCCTATACGATCTACTCCGGCGTGCAGTTTTTCGACCGCATGGAGATCAAGGACGCACTTTCATATTTGCGGATGATCGCCTATCAGGACGATCTGTCGTTCCGGCGCATTGCCAACGCGCCGAAGCGGAACCTCGGCAAGCGGCGCATGGCCTTTTTACAGGAGACGGCGGAAAAAGAGGGGACGAGCCTCTATGTAACGCTCAAAAACCACCTCGAAGACAGCGTGTTCAGCGGCACGAAGGCAAAGCAGTTCGTCGATCTGATCGAGCGCTTTTCGTACTCGTATCAGGGTCGGCCCATCTCTGAGGTGCTCTCGGATATTCTGGACAAGAGCGGGTATGAAAAGGCGCTGCGCACCGAGGGCAGTCAGGAGCGGCTGGACGATCTGGCCGAGCTCAAGCAGTCCATCTACGAATACGAGACGAGCTGCGGCGAGGAGAGCACGATGGAGCATTACCTCGCCCACATCGCGCTTTTCAGCAACGGCGATGTCGCCGAGCAGGGCGACAAGGTGAAGCTGATGACCGTCCACGCGGCGAAGGGCCTCGAATTCCCGTATGTGTTCCTCTGCGGCATGAACGAGGGCATTTTCCCCTCGCGCAAGGTGCGAACGCTCCTCGGCATGGAGGAGGAGCGGCGGCTCGCTTTCGTTGCGCTGACGCGCGCGGAGAAGGGGCTTTACCTCTCCGAAGCCGACGGGTGGAATTTTGACGGCTCGCCGCGCTATCCCTCGCGCTTTCTGCTGGATATCGACCGCGAGCTTCTGTCGTTCACGCACGAGGTCGACGAGACGCTTCTGCGTGAAACGGCGGATGACGTCGCGCGGCGAGACAAGTATCTGCGCGAGGACGACGGCGACGGCACGCTGCCCATCGGGCAGCGCGTGCGCCACGCAGTGTTCGGCGAGGGAACGGTGCTGGACGTGGACTTGAACAAGGGCGCGCACGTCATCCAGTTTGACGGCATGGGAACGCCGCGCAGCATTTCGCTGCGCGCGAAGCTCGAAAAGATCGGGCCATAAAATCAATTGACAGATTTATTTTGGAGGGATTTCGACATGAGAAAGAATTTTTGCGCACAGCCCTAGGTCTATCCGCAGCCCGTGCTCATCATCGCAATGTATTTAAGCGGCGGCCACAAGACCGTGAAGAACATTTTAAAGCGCGGTGCGTTCACCGTGAGCATGGGCGACGCAGAGCATGCGGCGGCCTGTGACTATGTGGGCATCGAGTCCGGCAACAGCGTGCCCGACAAGGTGGCGCGCGCGGGCTTCCACGTGACGAAGAGCGAGCATGTGGACGCGCCGGTGATCGACGAACTCCCGCTCGCGCTCGAGTGCAAGCTCGTGAGCTACGACGAGGAGACAAGACTCCTGACCGGCGAGATCGTGAACGTCAGCGTGGACGAGCGCGCGCTCGACGAAAACGGCAAGCTCGCTGTCGAAAAGCTGCACGTCATCACCTTTGACTACGCCAACCATTGGGCGAGAAGGTCGCCAGCGCGTTCGAGGACGGCGAAAAATTCAAGTAAATCCGGCGAAACAGAAAGCGCCGCGTCCCATATTTTCTTCGGGACGCGGCGCTTTTTTGCCGTTTCGGTCAGGATTTCGACTTTGTTTGTGCAAAACCGACGCATTAGTGTTAAAATCTCGTTAAAAACCGTCCCTTTTACTACTGGCACGGGCGCGGGGCAGATGGTATAGTAAACAGGCATGTGTTTTTCAGGAGGATCAATATGTTTTCTGCCTTTTTTCGCAGCCTGAAGCAGGAATTTGCAGGCTACAACTCGAAAAAGCTGCTCGCCGACATGATGGCGGGCCTGACGGTCTGCGCTGTCGCGCTGCCGCTGGCATTGGCGTTCGGCGTTTCATCCGGCGCGAGCGCGGCGTCGGGGCTTGTCACGGCCATCATCGCGGGCGTGGTCATCGCTGTGCTCGGCGGCGCGTCGTACCAGATCTCGGGCCCGACGGGCGCGATGAGCGCGGTGCTCGTCGGGATCGTCGCGGAATACGGCCTGCAGGGCGTGTTTTTTGCCTGCTTTGCCGCAGGCGTTCTGCTGCTGCTTGCGGGCGTCTTCAAGCTGGGTCGCTTAATTAGCTTCATCCCGATGCCCGTCATCATGGGCTTCACCTCGGGCATTGCCATCATTATTGCGATGGGCCAGATCGACAACTTCTTCGGCACGGTGTCGGAGGGCGGCTCGAATTTGGAAAAGATCGCGTCCTATGGCCGTCTTGGCTTCCACCCGAATATGCAGGCGGTGCTCATCGGCCTTCTCGTCGTGCTGGTGATGGTCTTCTGGCCGAAAAAATGGGGCGCGCGTGTGCCGGGCTCGCTCGTCGGCATCATCCTTGCGACGATCGTCGCGACAGTCGCGGGCATGGATCAGCTCGCTGTCGTCGGCGACATTCCCAAGACGCTCCTGCTCGCCGACCGCCTGTCGCTCGGCGGCCTGAGCTTCACGATGCTCGAAAACCTGGTCTCTCCCATCGTGACCATTGCGGCGCTCGGCATGATCGAGAGCCTGCTTTGCGGCGCGTCGGCCTCGCGCATGAAGGGCGAAGCGTTCAACGCCGATCAGGAGCTGATCGCACAGGGCGTGGGTAATATTCTGCTGCCGCTTTTTGGCGGTGTTCCCGCGACCGCAGCCATCGCACGCACGAGCGTCGCGGTCAAGTCCGGCCAGCAGACGCGCCTTACGAGCGTGTTCCATTCGCTGTTCCTGCTTGCCTCGATGTTCCTGCTCGGCGGCGTGATGGCGCGCCTGCCGCTCTCGGCGCTCGCGGGTGTGCTGATGGTCACGGCGTGGCGCATGAACGACTGGGAGGGCATCCGCTACATCTTCCGCCACAAGTTCAAGTCCGGTATCAGCCAGTTTTTGATCACGATGCTCGCAACGGTCGTCTTTGACCTGACGGTCGCGATCCTGCTCGGCGTGGTATACTCCGCCATTTTGTATATGGCGAAGTCGAGTCATATCCATGTGAATTTCTCCGATATCGACGCGAACAAGCTGCGCTCGGTGGAGGGCAAGCCCCCCATTCTTGAGACCTCTGGCGTGGCGTACATCACGGGCGCGCTCTTCTTCGGCGCGGTGGATGAGTTCAACCACCGCATGGCGGAGATGCCGCAGTACGACCACATCATCTTGTCGATGCGCGGTATGCCGAGCGTGGACGTTTCGGGCGCGCAGGCGATGCTCGAACTGTGCGAGTCGCTCAAGAGTCAGGGCAAGACGGTTGCCTGCTGCGGCATGACCGAGGCGGTGCGCAGCTACTTTGACCGCGCGGGCATCACCGAGCTTCTCGGCGAGGAGTCCTACTTCTGGAGCGCCGACCAGGCGATCCTTGACCTGCTGGACGCGGAGATCGTGGAATAAAAGACATAGAAAAGCACTTCCCGCCAGCGGCGGGAAGTGCTTTTTGCTGTACATGGGCTGCGAAAGATTTTATTTGCGCCGGTCACCCTCGCGTGCGATCTTGTCGAGCGATTCCTGCCGGACAGCCTGACGAAGCGCCGTCAGGTAGGGTGAAAAGGCGACGTTCTGCTCGCCGTAGGTGAGCTGGAGGTCGTATTCGTGGTCCTCCCAGGTCGAAATGTCGGACTCGTTGTGGGAGATCACGGCCTCGAGCTTGTCGAGCGCCTTGTAGATTTGGGCCTCCTGCGTTTCGAGCGCGGCCATCTCGTCGTAGAGTGCGCGCATCTCCTCGCGGCAGGGGGAGGGAAGCGATGCGACCCACTGGTAGAGCAGCGCTTCCTCCGTCGATTCGTCCTGTGCGGTCTTGTCAAAGGCGGGGATATCGCCCGTGAAGCACTCGCCGAGGTCGTGGATGAGGCACATGCGCGTCACCTTGTCCATGTCGGCCTCGGGAAATTCATCGCGCAGGAAAAACGCCATCAGCGCGATGCGCCAGCTGTGCTCGGCAACGCTCTCGTGCCGCCCGCCGGAGGTGTAGCAGTGGCGGGTAGTGTCCTTCAATTTTTCCGCCGTGTGCAGCGCGGCGAGCAGTTCGCTTGGTCTCATGCGTCTCCTCCATTGTCGTTTTCTGGTATTTTACCAGAGGCGGAAACGACTTGCAAGGAAAAGAAAGAAGAGAGATTCCCATTCCCAGCGGCATATGATATCATGAATGCGAGAAAATTTGGCGCCCGGTGAAACAAAACGGGCGCGGAATGCGTCTAAATAAGCAGAAGCAAGAAGATTTGAGAGAGACCCTCCCATGCGGAGGGCGGAGAGGAGAATTTATGAAGCTTGCGGCGGATTTTCGGCAGGCGGCGCGCGAGGCGCTGCGCGGCAAGTGGCCCATCGCCATTCTGATCGGCCTTGTGGCGGTGCTGCTCGGCGGCGCAGGGAGCGGCGGTCCGGAGGTCAAATTCAATTACGATGTGTCCTCGGGCGTGTCGACGACGTTTGGCTACGGCGGACAGACGATTTACTCCACAGGCTACGGTTTGGACCCGAAGTGGAGCGGACTGCTCGTCGGCGGTGTGGTCTATCTCATCGTGATCGCGCTCGTGTTGGCGGCGGCGTACTTCATCCTCGGCAGCATCGTGGGCGTGGGGTATGCCAAATATAACCTTGGCCTTGTCGACCGCACGGAGCCGGGCTTTGAGGCGCTGCTCGCCTATCTTCCGAACTGGAAGACGACGACGCTGACGCGGCTTTGGAAGGGCCTCTATATTCTGCTGGGGACGATCCTGCTCGTCATTCCGGGACTGATTATGGGCTACACCTACGCGATGACGGACTACATTTTGGCCGAGCACCCGGACATGGCGCCGGGCGAGGTGATGAAGGGCTCGAAGGCGATGATGGAGGGCAACCGCTGGCGGCTGTTCTGCCTGCAATTCAGTTTCATCGGCTGGATGATCCTCAGCTCGCTGACGTTCGGCCTTGGCAACCTTGCGCTGCGCCCCTATCAGGAGGCGGCATACGCCGCGTTCTACCGCGAGGTATCGCTCGGGTAAAAAGATAGAGAGAAACAAAACGCGCCCCGCGGATGATCCGCGGGGCGTATTTTTGCTGTGATGGAAAGCTTACTTTGCGCTGTCGTTTGCGAGGGCCTGGTCGATCAGCTTCTGGAGCGCTGCCATGTTGTCCTCGTTGTCGATGCCGCCGAGCATCGCCTCACCGACGATGGCGCCGCTGCGATGTCGCCCGCAAAGTCGCCGGCTGCGCTGTCGGAGGGGAAGTAGATGTTCTGGTAGCTTGCGCCCTTGGATTCAAGCAGACTCTTGGCCGTGCTGATCGCATCGGCGTTGCCATCGAGGGTATCGACGTTGATGCCGATGAGCGCGCCGCCCTGCTTCTTGAGCGTCTCGTTGAGGGCGTTCAGATCGCCAAGCTCCGCCACGCAGGGCTTGCAGCCGCTGAACCAGAAGTTCACGACCGTCACAGCGTTCTGGGAGAAGATGCTGCTGTCCACGTCGTTGCCGTCAAGGTCCTTGCCGGTGAAGGTGGGGAAGGTCGGAACGGCGGCGCTCATGTCGCCGTTTTCACCGTCGCCTGCGGGCTGAAGTGCGGCGTACTGCTCCTGCAGGGGCTGGATCTGGTCTTCAAGGTCGCGGATCTGCTCGGAGCCTTCGGTCAGCGTCTTGAGTTCGTCCTCGGTGAACTGATCCTTCACAAGGTCGAGGGCGGCAAGCAGGTAAGCGCCGTAGTTCGATTCATCGGGGATCTCGTCGCGCTTTTCGTTCATGGCGGCGAAGAGCTTCTGCCACAGCTCAAGGTTCTCTTCCATGATGGCGTTTTCCTTGTCGGCGAGCTCCTGGATCTGGGCGTAGATCTCCTCGGCGGTCGCGCCCTGCGCATCGCCATCGCCCTTGCCGTCGCCCTTGCTGCCGCAGGCGGCGAGGGACAGCGTCAGCGTAAAGGCGAGCAGCAGCGTAATGATCTTCTTAAAATTCATGGTTTATTCTCCTTTGTTTTCTTCAATGATCGGTTTTTGAGACAATTTGGAACATGCTCCGCCGCTGCCGAAGGCGTAGCGGAAGCGGACGGCCTCCGTCGGGCAGGCGGTCACGCATTTGCCGCAGCGGATACATTCGCTGTGGTTCGGCGTTTTGGTCACATCCACGTCCATGGGACAGGTCCTTGCGCACTTGCCGCAGGAGACGCATTTGCTCTCGTCAACGTGCATCGACAGCAGCGACACGCGGTTGAAGAGCGCGTAGAACGCGCCGAGCGGGCAGAGCCACTTGCAGAACGGGCGGTAGAAGATGACGCTCAGCACAACGACCGTGATGAGCACGCAGAGCTTCCACGAAAAGAGCTTGCCGAGCGCGGCACGGATGCTGCTGTTGACAAGCGAGAGCGGGATGGCGCCTTCGAGCACGCCCTGCGGGCAGAGATATTTGCAGAAGAACGGGTCGCCCATGCCCGCTTCGTTCACCACGAGCACCGGGAGCAGGAAGACCATCACCACCAAGATGACGTATTTGAGGTAGGTCAGCGGCTTTAGGCGCTTGGTGGAGAGCTTTTTGGTCGGGATCTTGTGCAGCAGCTCCTGAAACCAGCCGAACGGGCAGAGGAAACCGCAGATGAAGCGGCCCAGCAGCACGCCGAGCAGGAGCATCAGCATCACCTGCTTCATCGCGGTCATGATCTGCTCGTTCTCGCCGCTGAACTCATAGCTCACGCCGTCCGGCATCGTCTCGCCCGCGAAGGCCTTCTGCACGGCGGAGGTGACTTTCGTGACGTTGTAGCCGTCGGACACGGCAGCGGTCAGCGTCAGGCAGCGGCGCTGCTGGTCACGCTGGATGGTACTGAGGGAGACGGTCTTTTCCGCCGTCGCCACGTCGCCGAGCCGGAAGGATGTGCTCTCACTGCTGCTGTCGGAGCCGCTGGGCAGCTGGGGAGGTGTGGTGCCGTCGTCGGTGCCGTCGGGCTTTTCCG
>OHRP01000675.1_pt1 | contig 11006 bp, 7 predicted proteins | sample 1578451 | NCBI WGS metagenome assembly OHRP01 (sample SAMEA3879588, study PRJEB24766) | human gut metagenome | biome: human-associated habitat; feature: feces | place: USA | collected 1985/1987
ACCCTCATAGTGATCCAGAAAATGCGTCTTCGCCTTGGCGAATATAGCGCCGTTTCTGGCTGTTCCCTCGTATTTGCCAAAACACTGCTCACGGAGTCTCTCCTCGGCTCTCATAGGAATTCCTGTTATCTCGGATATATGTCTTGCCGTCTCCGAAGCCCTGACCAGAGGCGAATACAGGATCTCATCTATGTGATAATCTCCATTCTTTATCATCTCACCAAGCTGCTCCGCCTGCTGATGTCCAAGCTCTGTGAGTTCAATATCCGTGGCTCCACATATCTTGTTTTCCACATTCCACACGGTCTGCCCATGGCGGGTGAAGAACAGTCTTGGGCCAAACTTCTCAACAAGCACCGCCTTTGCATCGTCATATCCCTGTGTTATCCTCTTCTCAACACCTTCAGGCGAAAAGTCAAGCATGCCATCTATGGCACCACCAAGAGGAATAGACGGATATATATGTATCATCTCTGCATCATCGTATCTGTCGGTCTTCCTCTCATCGAGATGCACCACGACAAATTTTCTGTAGCCCTCATCATAGAGAGGCTGTATTGGCACATTATCTCCCCCAAGGAAGAAGCCTCCATCATAATACTTTGTCTTGTCTATCGTCTCCATAGGGAATATGACCGGTATGGCTGAAGAAGCAAGAAGTATACGTTCTATCTCCTCCGGTTCCATGCCTGACAGCTGGAATCTCTCAGGAGTAGGCTTGCCCTCCACATTGAGACATGTAGCATAACAGCTCATGTCACTGTTCGACACACCATCAAGTACTGGTGAATTCTCCAGTATGTCCATAAGTCCTTCTCTGGAGAAGAAGCCATCCTTTATCCTCATGCCTTTTGCCACAGCATCCAGTCCTATGCACTCTATTGCACTCTGTATGACTGGATTGTCTATGGTCGTGAGCTTCTCCTTGATGGACTCAAACCATTTGTTCCTGTTGTCCTCGTCTATATCCTTGTTGGACAGTATCCTGTCGTTGGTTATGTCGTACCACATCTGTGTAGCCTTATCCAGATCACCACACGCATACAGTGCCGCGTTCAGCGCACCGACCGAGCTTCCTGACACCGCCTTTATATCGATCACATCTCTGTACTCCTCAAGAGCCTTCCACACTCCGATCTCATAGGAGCCACGGCCACCACCGCCACCGAGCACCAGACCGTATCCTTCCTTAACCGGCACATCCGGCTGCCCGTCCTGACCGCCCAGTTCCGTGTAATGCATCTGCTTCTTCTGCGATATAGTCTCCTCTATCGCCTTATGAAGCTCCCCGGCCTTTTCCTTTATCTCCTCTGTTCTCTCCTGAAGCTCCTGTATAACCTTTTCTTTATCCATATATTAATCCCCCTTACTATTCCATAATAAAGCTGCTCTATCCAATTCCTTTTTTCTATACTCATAGTATTTCTTCAATGCCAGTATTTCTGCCTGATTTCTTTCGGTTTTCGGAAGATAGCGTATTCCATTTTCCTCTTTTACTTTCCATTTGTAGCGGTTTTCATTTTTGAAGCATTGCAATTCTCCTTGCGGAAATTTTTTGTCCAATTTTGTTATCTTTTCTAATTCCTTATTAATTTCTTCTATTCTGTTTTTTATATTTTCGCGTGTAGTTTTCACTTTTCCTCCTTCTGCACACTGGCTTCTTGATTTCCCCGGGGCTTATTCTTACTTTTCTTTCTCCTACGCCCCGGCTTCTTGACTTCCCCGGGGCTTATTCTTACTTTTCTTCCTCTCACGCCCCAGCTTCTCGATTTCCCCGGGGCTTATTCTTACTTTTCTTTCTCCTACGCCCCGGCTTCTCGATTTCCCCGGGGCTTATTTCTACTTTTCCTTCTCTCACGCCCCGGCTTCTCGATTTCCTCGGGGCTTATTCTTACTTTTCTTCCTCTCACGCCCCAACTACCTAGAACCCCAACGGCTTATTTTCTTCTCAGATACCCTTGCAGCCGGTTTCCGTGACTGTCGACGGTTACTGTCAGGGCTCCATAGTCAGTGGTGAGGTACCAGGGGACCTTAGCATCTTCCAGGCGCTGTAGCGTCGCGGCATGGGGATGGCCATAGGAATTGTTACGACCACAGGAGATAATGGCGGCAGCGGGGCCGGCGACGGCAAGGAACTCAGAACTGGTGGAATAGCCTGAGCCGTGATGCGCTACCTTCAGGATGTCTACCTTGAAGCCCCCTTGTCTCCGTGATTCCCACAACTCCTGCCGTTCTCGCGGTTCCTGCGATTCCTGCAATTTCTGCGCATTCTGCAAAGCCTGTGATTCCTGCGCTGCCCGTAACGTCTTCGCTTCCTGTAACGTCTTCAACGTCTGCAATTCCTGTGTCAGCTGCTGCTCCCCTTCGCCTTCCACATCCCCTGTCAGGAGAATGCTTAGCTTCCCGGCACCCATGCCGAAGTTTTTCCTTTCACCGGTATCGCCATGACCGGTTCTCTCACCAGTAACTCCGACAGCAAAGCTGCCGTTCTCACCGTAAACTTCGCTAGCAGCTCTTCCGCCCTCTCCACTTGCTTCCATCCCCTCTGCCGCGCCCCACTTCACTGCTTTCGCAAATACCTCCACGTAGAAGCATTCCGAATAGGCATTGGCATCCGCAAGGGTCGTATTCTCCTCCGGGTGCAGACACCGCAGCCGGAGTCGACTATCCCTGATCTCATCGCCACATTTTATGTAACTTACCGGTACTCCGGCATATTCCGCGGCAACAAGCAATTTTTCAAAAGCCTCCCTGCGCTCCGCTTCCGTAATCGCAGGCAGAAACATCTGCTCCACGGTAATTCCCCATTCTCCACCATTCTCCAGCAGTTCCAATATGCCATTCATATGGTCTTCATCTGGGTGCGATACAAACACACCGCGTAGAGACTGGATTCCCCGGCTCTTGAGATAAGGCTTCAACACATATTCACCGATTTTCCTCCGACTGGTACTGCCGCAGTCAAAAAGATATGCCCCCTGCCCGGTCTCCACCACGATACCGTCTCCCTGTCCCACGTCCAGAAAAGTCACACGGCTTCCCCGATCAAAATTGCCGGTCAGTAAACCAACTATTAATACTAAAATCATTGCGGCTACAATTCGGCACATAACTCCGTTCCTATATGTCATCACTCCCTGCCATGTATACCAAAAATTTGCTAAAACATGCCGCCATCTGGTGGTACATATTTCAGAGTACCTGTCAGAGTGCTGCATCTTTTTTCTGTTACTCTCTCTTTTTCTACCCCTACCGCTATCATCCACTCCGCATGTTTCCCGACGCTGCCTTTCTCTTTCAGCGCGGTGTCCGTCTCCATGATTATTTTCCGCCACATAAGCTGCATAAAGTCTTTGCCGCTTCCATTTTTCCGCATAATTCCTGCCAATGATCAACACAAATAGCCCACTATAATAAACGACCATCTGCCACTTTGCCGGGCGGCCCACGCACCATACCGCTCCCGGCAGTTCTCCGAACCGTTCGCAGATCCATTCATACCACCACAGGATCAGACAATCCACCGTCCCTGCAATTCCCAGTCCTGGGATCAATGACAGGATTCCCCCTGCCATCACCACACTCATAAAGGGCAACACCAGCAGGTTCAATAATACCGAGTAGACAGGGATCTCATAAAAGAACCAGAGCTGTATGGGCAGCGTAAAAAGAATAACTCCGGCACTGGCGGCAAAACCGCTTTTAAGTGCTGACACCATGCGCCAAAGCCTTTCATACACCACCTTCCGCCAGCCTTCCCGGTACTTGTTCCTCTCGTAAGCGGAATCACCCAGAATATCTGTCACGGTCAGAAGCCATGCCGGTACTCTAAAACCGTTCCCCCCGTTTCCCAGTCTCCTCTGTTCCGTGTCAAAGTCAGACCTCTCACCAAATCCGCTCTTCCCATCAGTCCTCTTTTTCTCTGCAAAGCCTAATGCCTCACCAAGTCCGCGCTTCCCGTCGGCCCTCTTTTTCTCTTCAAGCCCTGCCACCACACCACTGGCCGTTTCCACACCGACATTATCTTCCCTACCATCCCCGGCAAACACTGGTGTCAACAAGCAGATCCCCAGCACCGCCCCAAAAGACATCAAAAAGCTCACATCCCCAAGCCGCTCCGGTTGCTGCAACACCAGCAATGCCGCCAACAGCCCCACACCTGTCAACATATCGTAAGTCCTTCCCACGAATATCCCCAACATCTGCAGCAGATACATTCCTATGGCACGGCTGGCGGATACACTCATGCCCACCATCATACCGTACAGAAGCAGTGTCATGGCACCTCCCGCTGCTGCCACTCTGACCGGAGCCCCCAGTCTCTTAAGCAGCCGGTAGCATCCCATCCCCAGCAAAGTAATATGCAGCCCTGAAATGCTTAAGATATGGGCGATCCCATTCCTCTGGTACAGCGCCTTTACCTCCGCATCCAGTTCTTCCTTCTCCCCCAGCAGTAATGTCTGCATAACGGAAGCCTCTTTCTCTGGGAATACCTTTGCCAGTCTGTCGTGTAATCTCCTTCGAAAGGCAAACAACTTTTCTCTCAAAAAGCTATAATCCTCCTCCGCTGCCAGAACCTGTGCTTTCCGCACTCTGCCACCGATGCCCTTTCCCGCAGAATAGGCCCGCACGTCAAATTCCCCGTGATTGGTCGCAGCATCGAAGTGCGAAAAAACGCCTTCCAGAACAATATGCTGGCCCAGTCTCAGGCTCTGTACCTCCTGTGTGTTTGTCAACTCACATTGTAATTTTCCAGAATAGGAATATTTTAGATCGTTTTGAATAATAGAAATTGATTTCAGAATAATCGTTTCAGAAGTTCTTGTGTCTATCCGTCCCGTGATCCTCACCGGACTTCCGTCAGGCGGCAGTACGCCGGCATCCCCGGTGTCTGCCCCCGTCAGTATTCTTCCTATGGCGAGCACTATCACGAGACACAGACACGCCATAAAAAGCGGTCGTCTCATTAAGCTCCCTTCCGCAGGCAATCCCGCCTGCCCACAGTCAGGACTGTTCCGACAGTCCAACACAAAAACAGTCCTGTCCCGCATAAATTCAAAATTTACTGTTCCAAAGTCGTTACATAATCCAGATTCCGTTCAAAAGTGGAATTGCTGAAGGTAGATGGCACTTCGCCGTTGACCAGGATCTGTACTTTATTGATATTATCCAGTTCCACCAGGGAATTCACGATGGAGTAAACTGCTACCTCCGTGGAAACATTGTTCACCACGGTCAGGAAGCTGGAATCCAGATTCACATAGCAGATGCCATCTTTGGTCAGGATATTGATGATCTTGGTCTCCGGATTGATCACCGGGTACAGACCCTCAATCTGTCCGCTGGGTCCCGCGATCAGTTCCTCCACCACGAATCGCTCCAACGGGGTATTGGTGGAATAATGCTTTTCTCTGTAGGCCGCGATCAGCTTATCACCGTCTGCATTGGCAAAATACAGCTTTACCTTCACCAGTTCATAGGTGTTGATCTCGTTACCGTCATTATTGATGAACTGCTCGGCATTCATCCAGCCTACCAATTCCCCTGCATTGTCATATAACTGACTGCCTTCCACGGTAATCGTCACATATTTCACATTGGACAGCTGCGTCAGTGTCCTTACAACGGCCGCCCGCACCAGTACTTCTGTGGTGACCGAAAGTTCGGAATATGCCTTATCCACATTGATCACAAGTTTTCCGTCTTCCACATCATAATCCAGAACCTGAAATCCCATGTCAAAAGGCGCCTTATATTCCAGCTTTTCCGGGGTTGTGGAGAGAAATGTCATGGTCTCTTCCAACTGTTCCTCCGGTGTCTTGGTGTTCAGATACTGGTCATGAACCTCAACCTTCGTCTCTGCGGTATTTACATAATACACCGATATCTTTTTGCCGGTCTCCGGCTCTCTCGTGCCACAACCGGTCAAGACTGCCAGCAACATCAGAAGCATACCGGTCAAAACATATTTTTTAACTCTCTTCATAACTACACAATCTTTCTTACAACAGCTCCGTCTAAGAGGCGATATATGTCAGCGGGATCTTCACCAGGAAACAGGAGCCCTGCCCCTCGGTACTCGTCACCGTAAGGGATCCCTTGTGCATCAGGACGGCGCTCTTGGTGATCGCCAGTCCCAGTCCCGTTCCGCCGATCTCTCTGGAATGAGACTTGTCCACACGATAGAATCTCTCGCAGATATGTGCCAGAGCCTCCTCCGGGATACCGATTCCGGAATCACTGACTTCAAAGGTAAAATACTGATGATCCGCATCCAGTATCACCTTCACCCAGCCATGATCCTTATTGTATTTGATGGCATTCTCCACCAGATTCGTCATGATCAGGGTCATCTTAACTTCATCCACCTCTGCCACCACAGGACGGACGCTTTCAAATACCACTTCCACATCCTTCTTCCGGGCGATGGGCCGCAGTCTCTTTAAGATCAGTTCCGTCAGATCATTGATGTTCAACGATACAATATTCAGATCCTGTACCTTTTTATCCATTTTTACCAGTGCCAGCAGATCCGTAATGATCTGGTTCTCTCTGTCAATCTCGGAAGCAATGTCTTCCATGAATTCTCGATACAGCTCCGCCGGTACATTTTCCTGTGCTAGCAGGGAATCCGACAATACCTTGATGGATGTCATGGGTGTTTTCAACTCGTGGGACACATTTGCCACAAATTCCTGTCGGGAATCGTCCAATGCCTTCATCCGCTTCAACAGCTGGTTGAACGCATCTACGATATGTACGGTCTCCACATAATCTGGCACAGAGATCGTCTCATCACTGAAGCCTTCCTTTACCGCATTGATGGCCTGTGTGACTCTGTTGAAAGGTCTCGTCAAAGCTCTGGACAGTATGATAGCCAGTGCCAGGATTGCCACCATCATGATCACTTCCAGAATGTACGCCTTACGATTCAGCACTTCCTTGGCATTTACGATACTGTCATTGGAAATGCTGGTCAGCATAACGCCCCGGATGGCATCCGGATTCCTTTTTCCGTTTTCGTCCGTAGTGTTTGCCGTGGTATCCATGATGGGAGTGGTCATTTCTATGTAACCGTGCTCCGGGTCATAATGGGAAATGTTTTCCCCCTGAAAACATTTGATGACCTCCTCGGAAATGATGGTCTTTCCTTCACTGATGCCGTAGGTATCTTTTTCCACCTTGAAATTCTTGTTGATGATCATAACGCGGCCTTCATACAGATTGGACAGCATCTCCAGTTCCGCATTGATGACTTCTCTGGAATTGCCGGTGTCCTCTCTGACACCATGGCTGCTTAAATAATTGTTGCTGATCAGATGATTGGCCAGGATCATCAACTGGTTCTGTACCACTGTGGTTCGCTGTTCCACCGCCAGATCCTCGTAATTGCTCACGATACCGTGGCGCATGGCAATACAAGGCACCAGGCCGATCACCAGCGTCAGCAGGAAGATCCTCGCCCGCAGACTTCGAAGCGCGATCATGCTCTCCAGCTTTTCCCATATAGTTGCAAAACGTTCTTTATTCCATTTTTTCACAGTATAAAAACCTCAGTTCCGAACCTCTCCACGCCATTCACAAAACCGCACGATAAATCGTGCTCTCCGCTGCTTCGCAGCTACTTTTGTTCATTTGCGTGGCGGTGGCTCTATTCGAGCCACCTTCAAAGATAAGAGAAATTGATTCTTACATGCAAGCATGGCGAATCATTTCCTCTTATCTTTGCCGGTTCTCATAGTCTCACTTATTATTAAAGTAGTACCCGACACCCCATTTGGTATGCACGTATCTGGGCTCGCTGGGATTGGACTCGATCTTCTCACGCAGTCTCCGGATATGTACATCCACTGTACGCACATCACCGGGATAATCCGTACCCCATACCAGCTTCAACAAATTCTCCCTGCTGTATACCTTGTCGGGATTCAGCATCAGAAGTTCCAGCACTTCGAACTCCTTGGCCGTCAGTCCGATCTCCCTGCCCTGGATGTAGGCTCTTTTGCCGTCACGATCCAGCTTCATATCGCCGCTTTCCAGAATACCGGTGTTCTCTGTGGTTCCTTTTTTCGGCTCCATTCTGCGGAAGATAGCTTTGATCCGGGCTTTCACTTCCAGAATGTTAAAAGGCTTGGTTATGTAATCGTCCGCGCCGTATTCCAGTCCCAGGATCTTATCCATGTCATCACCCTTGGCGGTCAACATGATCACCGGTACATTGGAAAATTCGCGGATCTGCTGGCAGACCTCAAAGCCGGTCAGCTTCGGCAGCATGACGTCCAGTAATATGATGTCATATTCCTTGTTATGCGCCATCTGCAATGCTTCCTCACCGTCATAAGCACAATCCACTTCCATGTTGTCCTGTTCCAGACTGAAACGGATTCCCTTCACGATCAGCTTCTCATCATCCACTACCAGCACTTTCTTGCCTGCCATCTTTCCTTAACCTCTCTATCCCTTACTTTTCTCTTCACGGTCCCGGCATAAGCCCTCATTGTACCGTGATCTTATCACACAATTTGTCATACGCGTTCTGTTTGATCCCGGATACCTTCATAATGTCTTCCTTCGTCTGAAAGGCTCCGTTTTGCTCCCGATAGCGCACAATATCTGCCGCCCGGGAAGCTCCGATCCCCGGCAGCGCACACAATTCCTCCGCAGATGCCGTGTTGATATTCACAAGTCCCTCCGCCGTCGCTTTTACCTCGGCTTCCAGAGTCTCCGCTTCCTCCAACGTTGGAAAATACAGCTTCTGACCATCCGTCACTGTTTCCGCCAGATTCACATAAAAAGGATCCGCCTCCGCTGTCATACCTCCGACCAGTCGCAGGGCTTCCTCCGCTCTGCTGCCCTCCGGCACTTCCACGACTCCGGGATCCCGCACTGCGCCACAGACATAGACATATATCATCTGCGGTTCAGCCTTTGCCGGTTCCTGCACTGTCACGCTGCTGCCTGCAGGCTCCGCTGCCTGTTCCACCGCTTCCAGTGAGGGAAATTCCGCCACATCTTCTCCGGATGGAATCAGCACAATGGCCTCATCCTTCCTCTGACAGCCGGTCATGAACATCACCAGACTGAAAAACATTCCGATCAAACCTGCATATTTTGTTTTAAAAAACCTTATCGAAAACATCATAGTCCCCTTTCCATTTTCCTGATTCCTTCACAAAATTTCAGGGGATTGCCTCTCTATGCTGTTAACTTTCATTGTACTGGAATCGCACGGAATTTACAAGCCGTTTTCGCATTTGTGGTCACGATTCAGAACCCATTCGCAAAATTGCCGCTACGAGGATAGCCCTGGATCATTTCCACTTGAAAATCACAATACCCACAATCGCCACGGCCATGCCGATGGCTTTCCGCCACTCCCAGGGCTGCTTCTCCACACCGAACCATCCGAACAGTTCGATAATATATGCTACAGCAAGCTGAGCGACCACAATAAGCATTACCGCTTTGGCCGGTCCCAGGGCATCCATACTGCGGATCACAGTGTAGGTGATAAAGGCTCCGATGGCCCCTCCCAAAAGCATATATCTGGGCTCCACCTGCGCTATCTTCAAGAATGAAGTCCGCTCCGTACACAGCCATGCCCCCAGACATACCAGCAATGCTGTAAACTGCACAAATGCACTGGCGGTCCAGATGCCGGTGGATTTCGTCACCTGGGTGTTGAACACTCCCTGGATGCTCATCAGCGCACCGGAAACTAAAGCAATCAAAAAACCGATCATAGGATTCTACCACCTTTTCTTTTTAGTAGTAGTCTATCCTGTGACCGGTTCGTTCATTCATATTTTATTGTAACGGTTTTATTTCTCTGTACCACCTACCTGTCCGGCTATGGTCTCGTCCAGCTGCTGTACCAGAGTAGTCACGTCGTCACCGTTCCATACCTTGGAAAACAGTACTTCCAGCTGCATCCAGAAATTTCCCGTCTCTAGCATCTTCGGCAATGACACACTGTCCGCATATTCATCGGCAAAGATCATAAGCGCACCGTTGTCTGCATTCTCTGCCGCCTGAAGACTTGCCGGCATTTTGCCGGAGCGTTCATACAGGCCGTCCGCATATCCTTCTGCCAGATACGCTGCGAAGCAGTCCGCCAGTTCCTTGTGTTCCGAATAGCCGTTGATGACTGCCGCTCCCGTAACAGACAAAGATCTGCTCTGCAGTTCGGCGCTGACATCCGGCATACGGGCAATTCCGTAATTAAATGCAAGGCTGCCGTCCGCTTTTGCCTCTTCCAGCCGTTTGACCACATCCGTGGTTCCGATGGTGAACATGGTCTTGCCATCGATAAAGTCCTGGATCACAGAATCATAAGTCACCGTATCGGATTCAATAAAGAAGAACTGGTTCAGTGCCTTGTACACTTCCAGACACTGAATGGTCTCCGGATTATTGATATCAATATCATTTCTGTCATCCCCGGGATCACCGCCTACGATCATGTAGTTGCCTACGATCCAGTAGTTGTAGAAAATATTGTTCACGTCCCATTTCATGACACCTTCCACACCTTCCGGTGCATCAAAGGTATCTGCAATATTCAGCAGATCATCCACTGTGGAGGGAAGTGCTTCCGCGAAATACTGCTCTGCCAGCGCATTTACCGCTGCCTCATCCGCTGTCACCTGTTCCGTGGTCTGGTCTTCCGGAAGAGAATCTTCCTCGATGATCTCTTCTCCTTCCCCTATGGGTTCATCATTCTCACTGCTTCCCGCCAGTTCTTTCTCCGCCTGCTGGGTTGCCCAGGTTCGAAGATAATCTTCATTATATACCAACGCACTGGTATCAAAATAAACCGGGTAACCGATCAGCTTCTGATCATAGGTTACCGCAGACAGAGCCGCCTGGGAAAAATGGTCTGTATTGCAGATTCCCACAGTGTCAGGCACTTTCGATGCCAGTCCTGCCAGATAAGCCTTTTCCAGAGAGTCACTGCTCAACAGGTAGATATCCGGTATCTGATCGGAATGCAGGGTCTCCTGATT
>OHRP01000716.1_pt1 | contig 10633 bp, 7 predicted proteins | sample 1578451 | NCBI WGS metagenome assembly OHRP01 (sample SAMEA3879588, study PRJEB24766) | human gut metagenome | biome: human-associated habitat; feature: feces | place: USA | collected 1985/1987
TCTGCGGAGGCGACAAGGGGGCTTTCCGATCGCCCCCTTGACCCCTTCGGCGCCGACACTCCCAAAGTTGGCTGGCATTCAAGCATTTGATTGCTTTTCCGCAACTATCCCTAATCATCCTATGCACCATCAGCAGGATTTGATGCGCCTTTTTGCGGAATTTTTATCGAATTTATAAAATCCCCTACACAATCCGCAGAAAATATGTTATAATCAAGAAGCGCAAGGACAGGCGTGTGCTATTTACATGCCTATTTGCAGGACTATCATTAGATAGGAGGAACCTATTCGATGCAGTACACCAAGGAAGTTGAAGAAATGGTCTGTGTCGCCAAGGGCCCGAACCACGGCCCGGCGCCCATCCCGGAAGAGGGCAAATGGATTCAGGCCAAGGAGATCAAGGACATCTCCGGTCTGACCCACGGCATTGGCTGGTGCGCGCCGCAGCAGGGCGGCTGCAAGCTGACGCTGAACGTCAAGGGCGGCGTCATCGAAGAAGCGCTGGTGGAAACCATCGGCTGCTCCGGCATGACCCACTCCGCTGCCATGGCGGCTGAAATTCTTCCCGGCAAGACCATCCTCGAAGCGCTGAACACGGACCTCGTGTGCGACGCAATCAACACCGCCATGCGCGAGCTGTTCCTGCAGATCGTTTATGGCCGCACCCAGTCCGCTTTCTCTGATGACGGCCTGCGCGTCGGCGCTGGTCTGGAAGACTTGGGCAAGGGTCTGCGCTCTCAGGTCGGCACCATGTACGGCACCAAGCTCAAGGGTGTGCGCTATCTGGAAATGGCTGAGGGCTATGTGCTGAAGCTGGCGCTGGACAAGGACAATCAGGTCTGCGGCTACCAGTTCCTGTCGCTCGGCAAGATGATGGACGCCATCAAGAAGGGCATGAGCCCGAACGAAGCCTACGAGAAGAACGTGGGCACCTATGGCCGCTTCAAGGCGGAAGACGGCGCCGTCGCTTGGATCGACCCGCGCAAGCAGTAATATAGGAGGTATGCTGAAATGGCTCTGTTTGAAAACTACGAAGGACGCATGCCTCAGCTCCAGCCTGTTCTGGAAAAGTACGGCTTCAAGGATTTTGATGAGCTGAAGGCTTACAACAACAGCAAGGGCGTTGACGCTTATAAGATTGTCGAAGGCATTCAGCCCATCTGCTTCGAGAACGCGAAGTGGGCTTACGAGCTGGGCGCTGCCATCGCGCTGAAGAAGGGCGTTAAGACCGCTGCGGAAGCGGCCACCTGCATCGGCGAAGGTCTGCAGGCGTTCTGCATCCCCGGTTCCGTCGCTGACCAGCGTCAGGTTGGTCTGGGCCACGGCAATCTGGGCGCGATGCTGCTGGACGAGAAGACCGAGTGCTTCGCGTTCCTCGCTGGCCACGAATCCTTTGCTGCCGCGGAAGGCGCTATTGGCATTGCCCGCAATGCCAACAAGGTTCGTAAGAACCCCCTGCGCGTCATCCTGAACGGTCTGGGCAAGGACGCTGCCATGATCATCAGCCGCATCAACGGCTTCACCTATGTGCAGACCAAGTATGACTACCTGTCTGCTGACGTGAAGGAAGACCATGCGCTGACGGTCGTCAAGGAAGTCGCCTATTCCAACGGCGAACGCTCCAAGGTCAAGTGCTACGGCGCTGATGACGTCCGCGAAGGCGTCGCCATCATGTGGCACGAGGGCGTTGGCGTGTCCATCACGGGCAACTCCACCAACCCCACCCGCTTCCAGCACCCCGTTGCCGGCACCTACAAGAAGGAAATGATCGAAGCCGGCAAGAAGTACTTCTCCGTGGCGTCCGGCGGCGGCACGGGTCGTACCCTGCACCCCGACAACATGGCGGCTGGCCCTGCCTCCTACGGCATGACCGACACCATGGGCCGTATGCACTCTGACGCGCAGTTTGCTGGCTCCTCCTCCGTGCCCGCGCACGTTGAGATGATGGGTCTGATCGGCATGGGCAACAACCCGATGGTCGGCGCGACCGTCGCGGTGGCTGTCGCTGTCGAAGAAGCGCAGAAGAACGCGTAATTCTGGCATCTTTCAAGAACCTTCCGTTTCGGCGGAGGGTTCTTTTCTTTGTGGAAAAAGGCGTTTTCGGCAGGCATGTAGATGAACGAACGGTTTTCGCCATTTTTCCCTGCACTTTTGCCGTTTTTCCGCACATTCCGCCCTCCCTCGCCCTTGCGTCCCGTCCGGCAATCTGGTAGAATAAAGTATTCTCTGCTCCCGAAAGGATTGATTCACCCATGTTCTTTGATACGATTGCCGCCATCAACAAGGTCGTCAACGATTTCGTCTGGGGTGTGCCGGCGATGGTCTGCATTATCGGCGTTGGGCTGCTGCTCAGCGTCCGCACGGGCTTTTTGCAAATCCGCAAATTCCCCTTCGCGCTCAAAACCACCATCGGGCGCATGTTCCACAAGAAGGAAGCCGCGGACGGCGCGATGACCCCGTTCCAAGCCGTCTGCACTGCGCTGGCGGGCACGGTCGGCACGGGCAATATCGCCGGTGTCGCGGGCGCAATTGCCATCGGCGGGCCGGGCGCGGTGTTCTGGATGTGGTGCTCAGCGCTGCTGGGCATGTGCACGAAGTACGCCGAAGTCACCCTCGCCGTCCACTACCGCGAACGCAGCGCCACCGGCGAGTGGATCGGCGGGCCGATGTACTACATCAAGAACGGGCTGGGCAAGCGCTGGCAGTGGCTCGCCATCCTCTACGCACTGTTCGGCACGCTGACCGTCTTCGGCACAGGCAACGCGACGCAGGTCAACACCATCACGACGGCGATTAACACGGCGTTTATGCAGTTTCACCTCGTCAGCGACGCTTTCGTGCCGACGCTCAACCTCATCATCGGCATTTTCTGCGCGATGCTGGTGGCAATGGTGCTGCTCGGCGGCATCAAACGCATCGGCAGCGTGAGCGAAAAGCTGGTGCCGTTCATGGCCCTGTTCTACGTCGTGCTGGGCATCGGCGTGGTGCTGCTGAATGTCCAGCGGCTGCCGGGCGTGCTTCAGTCCATCTTCGAGGGCGCGTTCAACCCGGCGGCGTTCACGGGCGGCATCATCGGCAGCCTGTTCGTAAGTATGCAGAAGGGCGTTTCGCGCGGCATCTTCTCCAACGAGGCGGGTCTGGGCACGGGTTCGATTGCCCACGCCTGCGCCGATACGCAGAAGCCCGTCACGCAGGGCATGTTCGGCATCTTCGAGGTGTTTGCGGACACGATTATCATCTGCACGCTGACGGCGCTGGTCATCCTGTGCAGCGGCACGCCTGTGACCTACGGCGTGGCAGCGGGCGCGGAGCTGACGATTTCCGGCTTCATGACGACATACGGCAGCTGGTCGTCGATTTTCACGGCGGTAGCGCTGTGCTGCTTCGCGTTCTCAACGATTATCGGCTGGGGACTGTACGGCTCGCGCTTCGTGCAGTTTCTGTTTAGGAGCAACAAGGTCGTCCGCCCGTTCCTCGTGATTTACTCGTTCGTGTCGATTCTCGGCGCAACGCTTGATTTGGGGCTGCTCTGGGATATTGCGGACACATTCAACGGCCTGATGAGCATCCCGAACCTGATTGCGCTGCTGCTGCTGTCGGGGATGGTCGTGAAGCTCACGAAGGAGCATTTTCCGGGGAAAGGTACCGTTCGGAAAACAGGCGAATAATGCAAAACGGTGCTTCCCGCGTGTGATGGGAAGCACCGTTATTTTCTCTGCGTTCGCATAAAGGAAGAGAGGAGAGACTCCTTCCGAAATCTCCCCTCCCACAGTGCATCGTATTACTCAACCGTCAGGTTCGCCGTCATGCCGCCCACGGTGATCACATGCTCGCCGGCATCGAGGGTCAGCGGGATGGTCACAACGCGGAAGCTGCCAGCAGACACAGCGATCATCTTCGTCGCTGCCAGTTCGCCATCCACCAGCACTTCGACATTGATATAGCCGTCAGCGCCGTTGTTTTCAGCGATGAAGTTGATTTCAAAGGTCTCGCCCGCCTTGGCCAGGTTGAGAACCTTTGTCGCCATTCTGGTGCCGGAAGACGTCTCTTCGCTGACTTCACGGACACCCTGCGGCGCAATCAGCGTGTTGCAGGTAATGTCAGCAGGCTGGTCGTAGCGCATACCGAAGTGCGCAGGATACATCACGTCGCCGAGATTCGTGGGCAGGTCAGCAGTCGGGTTATTGCGAACCACGGCTGCCATGTACAGGCGAGTCTTGGTATCCACGCCAGTGTCAAACTGCAGCTCGCCCCAATCCAGTTCAGCATCTTCGCTCGTCCATGCCATCTCGAACACGGTCTTGCCGCTGGGGGCCTTCACACCGTAGAGCATATCCGCCAGCACGGACGGCAGCGTCTTGTGATAGAAGTTGCCCATAGAAGAACCGTGGTCAGGTGTGCAGTCATAGGTCAGGAACAGCACCGCCGCGCTGCTGTTCACCGCATAGGCATCAGGCTCGTTGGAAACGCCGCCGTCGTAGCAGAGGACAACGGGCTTTTCAGCATCCGCAGCATCCTCAAACAGCAGTTCCGTCGCGTCATCCATCGCGGTCACATGGGCAATAATCACGTCTGCGTCTTCCATGTTGTCCACCACCGTCGCATACGCGGCAATGGCTTCCTTATCCATGGCAACCGTGTCCTTGCTTGTCCCCGCAACATACACCTTCTGCTCCGCCTTGAGCGGCAGAATGTTATCATTCTTCAGCAGGACGGTGGATTCGGTCTGGAGCTGGATTTCCATGGCGTTCATTTCGGCAGTGCGCGCACGATAAACGTCTTCAATCGTCGTCATGTCGAACGCCTGCGCCTTGTATTCGTCAGAAGCGCACAGTTCCAGCGCGTCTTCAAGGTTGCCGTAGGGATCTTCAAACAGACCCAGTTCAAACTTGTTGCGCAGCACACGCTTGGCGTGCTTATCAATCGTTTCCTGCGTCAGGTTGCCCAGTTCCAGCTGTTCCTTCACAGCGTTGGGCCACATGGGCTGCATCATGCCGGGATAACGGGCGATAACCGCGTCGTAGTCCACAGGCACATCGTCTTCCACCATGAAGAAGCAGCCAACCTGATCAACGTCCGCGTTGAAGATGGTCGCATACAGTTCGCCGACAGAAGCAGTGCTCAGGTCAAGTCCTTCAGGCGTCGTGCCGGAAGCAGAAGGAACCTGCATCCACATCGGCCAGTCGGTCACGACACAGCCATCATAGCCCAGCTGCTGGCGCAGCACCGCCATGGACTCGGAGTCGTAGCAGACATTGCAGTCATTGAGGAACTTGCCGTTGTTCAGCATGATCCAGCCGGAGCCGTTGTCGATGACAGCGCTCTTCCAGCCAACCAGCCACGAATCCACCAGATTCGCGGGAGACTTCGCATTGAAGTAGTTGGAGCGGCCGCCGCGCGCCACAAAGTGCTTCGTGCAGGCATTCACGCCGTTTTCTTCATACGCCTTGGTTTCGATGCCGACCATCTTGGCGATGTAGTTCACATCGTCGCCGTACCACGAGCCGATTTCCACGCCATAGGAATGGAACGGCACATGGAAGCCGATGGCGCGCTCTTCCTTCGCGTACTGTGCAACAAGGTTGTACAGCAGTTCCGGGTCATGCGCAATGCCAACCGCGTAGTTCGGCATGTTGACCATGCCAGCCCATGTGTTGTAGCTGCGGTCGCAGGACAGCACAACGGGAATGCCCAGACGCGCCGTTTCCGCGATTTCCTGGAACGCATTGTTTTCATAAATCAGCGTTTCCGGCGTACCATTGACGTTGTGCAGGTACGTCGTCACGTTATCGCTGATAATGGAGTGATACATCGGAACGTAGCAGCTGCCATCCGCGGCGGTATACGTAGGTTCGTTGGAATAGAGCCATTCCTCCGTGTAGGGATACATGCTGGTGAACGTACCGCCGGTAGAGGCGTGCCACAGCAGACCGATTTTCTCATCCAGCGTCATCTGGCTGAGCAGATCGTCCACGCGCGCGTCCACAGGCTGCCGCCAGTCTTCGTACACGTCCAGCGTGCCGTTGCCGTTCAAATCCTTGAACTTCAGTCCATCAACCTCGATGATGTTCTTCACATGCGCTTCCAGCGCAACCTGCCCTGTCGCTTCATCCGCCGGAACGATGACTTCGTTCACGGTATAGGGCTTGGTGAAGGTATGCGGATCAACGAATTCCCCGCCTCCACCGTTGTTAAAGTACTGCTGTTCCGCAACCGCGATCCCGCTGAGCAGCATTGCCAGCGTCATCACGAAAGACAGTGCCCTTGAGAACTTTTTCATACCGTTTTCTCCTTCCCATAGTTCCCGCATTGCATTGCCAACCGACGTAAGGCAATCGCCTTATTGATTTCATTATACCACCGCAGCCAAAAAGAAGCTATGGAAAATTCAATCCTCACTTTTGTAAATTTCAGCACAGACTTTTGCTCCAGTTTCGGCAGGAATATACAAAGCGCATCAAAGTGCACAAGTAGCGCCCGGCGCAGATTTCCCCCGCGTCGGGCGCTTTCTATTGAATTGTGGATTGGTTTCGCTTATTCCTTCTCCACCGCCATGGCGACGAGCTTCTGGCTCCGCTTCAGGAACGCCGTAATCTCGTCCGCTTCCAGCGGCTGGGCGCTCATACGCGCCAAATCGTAAATCTGCTGGCAAAGCAGCTGCGTCGTCTCATTCTCCGGATCGCGTGCCGCCAGTTCCTGAATCGCCTTGTTGCGGCGGTTCAGCACGAGCGTGAAGCGGTCGGGCATGTCGAACGACTGACCATACAGGCGGCTCATTTCCTTCATGCGGCGAATCTGCTCGTCCTCGGTGACCATCGCAGGCAGCTCCGCGTCGGACAGGCTCTGCAGGTTCACGGGCAGGTCATCCTTGCCCAGCGCCTTGCGGAACATCGCCTGAATCATCTCCTGATTCAGCTCCTTGCCCTCTTCGGAATCTTCCAGCAGACCGGACACGTCCGCGTCCACACGCGCGAAGGTCAAGCCTTCCTCGCCGCCGGAATATTCCATGAAGGACTGGAAGTTGCCGTCGATGATGTGATCCATCACCACAACATCAATGCCGCGGTTGGTGTACAGCGCGACGCTCGCCGCCTGACGCTTCGGGTCGTTGGTGTAGTAGACCTTCTTGTCCGCCTTGTCGGCGTTGCCGGTCTTGTACTCTTCCAGCGTCAGATAGCGGCCATCAGTGGTCTTGTAGAGGATCGCCTTCTTGACCTGCTCGTAGAACTTCTGATCACGCATCGCGCCGAACTTGACGAAGGGCGCAATGTCGTCCCAGTATTTCTGATACGTCTCGCGCTCGGTGTTGAACAGCCCACAGAGCTTATCCGCCACCTTCTTGGTGATGTGCGCAGACAGCTTCTTGACCGTGCCGTCATTCTGCAGGAAAGAACGGCTGACGTTCAGCGGCAGATCGGGGCAGTCGATAACGCCCTTCAAAAGCGTCAGGAATTCCGGAATGACTTCCTTCACGTTGTCCGCCACGAACACCTGACCCGCGAACAGCTTCACCTGACCTTCGTACTTGCCGAAGTCGTTGCGGAGCTTCGGGAAATACAGGATGCCCTTGAGGTTGAAGGGGTAATCGACGTTCAGATGCACCCAGAACAGCGGATCTTCCCAGCCGAACATCTTGTGATAGAAGTCGATGTACTCCTTGTCCTCGCACTCGCTCGGCTTTTTCAGCCACAGCGGTTTGGTGTCGTTAATCAGGCTCGGCTTGGGTTCATCGACGACCTTGCGCTTCTTGGGCGTGCCGTCCTCGTTGGTTTCGCCGGGGATTTCTTCCTCGCGCTCCACCGGCTTGGCGTTTGCATCCATCAGGTAAATCGGATACGCCATGTAGCCGCAGTAGCGGGTCAGCACTTCGCGGACGCGGTAGAGTTCGAGGAACTCCTTCTCTTCATCGGAGATGTGGAGGATAATCGACGTGCCGTGCGCGGTGCGGTGACCTTCGCTGATGGCGAAGTCCATGCCGTCCTTGGATTCCCAATGCACCGGCTCCGCGCCCTCCTGACAGGACAGCGTTTCGATTTCGACGTTCTCAGACACCATGAACACGCTGTAGAAGCCCAGCCCGAAGTGGCCGATAATGTCGCCTTTCTTTTCGTCGCCCTCGAACTTCTTCATAAACTCGGACGCGCCGGAGAATGCGACCTGATTGATATAGCGCTTCACCTCGTCCTCGGTCATGCCGATGCCGGTGTCGCTGATGGTCAGGGTCTTGTTCTCCTTGTCCACCGTGACCATGACGGACATTTCGCTCTCGTCATCCGGATTCGTCATGCGATACTTCGTGATGGCGTCGCAGCCGTTGCTGACCACCTCGCGCAGGAAAATGTCCTTATCGGAATACAGCCAACGCTTAATGACCGGCATAATATTTTGGGCGTCAATCGACACAGAGCCCTTTTCCATTTCAATCGCCATACATCATTCCTCCTCGGAAAATAAGCGGTAATAATTGTTGCAGTCTTTCTGACCGCTGGATGTATTGTAGCACGATTTCCATCGAAATGCAAGCGAAAATTAGCACTCAGCGCAAAAGAGTGCTAACAATTTTCAGATTGTTCACTTTTTTCGCCCGCGAAACCCTCCCCCATGCGCGTGAGACGCCCCCGTTCCCCTTGCAAACCCGCGCGCAATACGGTATAATAGATGAAACAACTTTTATGCCAAAGGAGCTGACGAGCCCATGTCCGCGATTCATGAGCATGTCCTGCAAAACGGCATGACGCTTTTGTGCTGGCCACAGCGCCACCTGCACGGTCTGGAATTCGGGCTGTATTTGAAGGGCGGACCGCTGTACGAAACGGAAGAAACACAGGGCATCAGCAATCTGCTGGAACACCTATGCTTCCGCGGGCTGGGCGGACTGAACCGCGAAGGATTGCTGCGCGAACTGAACCGCTTCGGCACGAACCTCGATGCCGCGACATATGCCGAGGGGCTGGTGTTCCGCCTGAAGTGCCTGCCGCGCTTCTTTGACGCGGCGCTGGAATACTTCCTGCGCTTTTTCGCGAATGTACCGTGGACGCCGGAGCAGATTGCCGCCGAGAAGCAAGTCGTCCTGCGCCAATTGGAAGCGGACGGCGATGGCGATCTGTTCGACCGCGCGGCGTGCGATTTCCGCAAGACCGAGAACGGCGCATTTCCCCCGCTGGGCACGCCGGAGAGCCTGATGGCGCTGACCGAAGCGGACATTCAGCTTTGGCAGGAGATGATTTTCCAGCCGCAGAACGCCTGTCTGGTCATGACGGGCAATTTCTCCGACGGCATGGAGCTCGCCGCCATCGAAGCGCTGAGCGAGCTGCGCAACACGACCGCTCAGCCGCCATTCACGCAGTCGCTGCCCATCGGCTTCTGTATGCGCGACGAGCAGAGCGACTTGCTGGAAGAGGTTGAAAGCGATTTTGCGAGCGTTCAGCTGGCGTTTGACGTGGACAGCGAACAGGTCTACCCCGTCGCGGCGGAGGTTCTCAGCACCATCACCGCCGGGAACGACGACAGTATGCTCTTTCAGGCTTTGCGCGAGGAGCAGGCACTCGTTGCGGAAATTGAGTCGCAAATCAGCCGCGTCGGGCAATTCAGCCGCCTTGTCATCCGCTATGACGTGCGGTCGGAATGGCTGAAAGACACGCTGACAAAGGTCTTTGCCTATCTGCACCGGCTGACGATGTACGTCCGCCCCGCGCGATTGAATCAGCTGCGGACGCAGTTCACCACCAACAACGCCATGCTGACCGACGACACCGCCGCGCTGAACGACCGGCTGGGCTGGGCGTGGATGAGCGGCGACACGGCACAGGCGGATTTGGATGCTGCCGCCGCGCAGTACAACGAGCTGACCGCCGAAGAGCTGCTGGACGCGGCGCAGACCGTTTTCCGCCCGGAAAACCTGACGATTGCCGTGCAGTATGACCCGGAGACAGTCGGCGATTTGCGCCCAATGCTGCAAAAGCTGCGCGAAACCTTGTAAGGAGCGACCCATGCCCTCTCAAATTTACGAGATTCTCTCTCTGATGATGCGCTACTGGTTCGCCGCGCTGGGGGTGCTCATTGTCCTGCGCGCGTTCTGGTGGCTGTGGAAAGACCACCGAAGCCGCGAGAAAAAGCGGCGTTCCCTGCCGGACGCGGGCAGCATCGGGGAATTTGTGGTCGAAAGCGACTGCGCCGCACTCCCGCAGGACACGCTGCTGCCTGTCCCGGCGGACGGGACGCTGGGCAGCGTGCGGAGCTGCGACATTGTTGTCCCTGCGCGCGGCGTATCCCCCCGGCATCTGGATGTGATGTTCCGCAACGGATATGGGCTGTATATCATCCCGTGGCGCGGGTGCAGCTGCATTGTCGATGGGGAGACGGTGGCGAGCCGGCGGGATGGGATGGCGCATCCGCTGCAGCATAACAGCATTCTGGAGGTCGGCCAGGCGAGATTGCGCTTGCGCGTGTTTGCGGGACTGGATGTGGAGGATGTGCGCGCCTACGCCGAGCGGCGCGAGGATGGGGATGATGAGCAGGAAAATCCCCAATACCCCGATTGATGGAAAACGCGCTCAAGCCAGGCGGCAAAAAAAAGGGTCAAGGGGCAATGCCCCTTGCGGAGTCCAGAGGCGGCGCCTCTGGTGGGGTTTGG
>OHRP01000720.1_pt1 | contig 10609 bp, 5 predicted proteins | sample 1578451 | NCBI WGS metagenome assembly OHRP01 (sample SAMEA3879588, study PRJEB24766) | human gut metagenome | biome: human-associated habitat; feature: feces | place: USA | collected 1985/1987
GAAATTACCAGCAGTCCGAACAGGAAAAAAATGCCGGCAATAATTCCTATCGTGAGGATTATTTTTCTGGTTTTTCTTTCATATTCTTCAAAACGGGTATTTTCGTTCATTGTATTCTGACCACACTGCAAAAGATACCGTTACGCCCAAGCTGGCTACAAATATTATCCCCTTCATCCAATGATTTGACCGGCCCGACGCGAAGATGGAACACTTCTCTTCCCTGGCCATCGGCAGGCGTATCCACCGAATAAAAAGGCTGATATTTTCCTATAGCGGCTGAATAATTTTTGGAAATATCATTCCACAACTTTTCAAGATTATTCACGTCTTCATCCGTTCCCAATTCAATAGAAATGTTGCTTTCATCGACATTGGCAAAAGCCTTGCCGTCACGGAATTCTTTCAGCAAAGCTTCCGTTTCTGCGGAAACAACGGCGTTTTTATCAGCGGCATCTTCTTTGGGCGTAATCAGCACCGGGCTTGAATTATTGGACGAATTCCCCACGGCCGGTGTTCCTGCCGCCGGAGTACCCTGAACTTTATCTTTCTGATATGTTATCGAAACATCCTGTTTCCCGTTGTATTCCGGCGTAACAAGTTCTGCACCGCCACCAGCCTTGACGTCATATTGCCCGGACAGAGACGGACGTTGAGCTGTTGTATTATCCTTTTTATTCTGTACCGGAGCAACAACAGGCGTTGCTTTCGGAATAGAATTTAATGCGGAGGCATCGTTTAGCGAAATTTCTCCTGAAGATGACTGCCTGCCAGACCGATTTGTATTGCCGGCCGGGACTTTTTGCCCGCTTATGATGTCTTCATAGCTTAAGCCGCCATTATTTTGTGTCGCATTTTGCGCCCCAGAAAATGAATTATTTTCAAAAAACGCAGCACCGGCTCCTGATGTACCACTATTTCCGGGCGCACTGTTATTTCCCGGCGTACTATTATTTCCCATGGTCGGCCGAGAGGTTCCGCCATTACCGTACACATCCTCATACTGCCCGGTTTCAAGGCCGTTTTCAGGTTTAGAAGCATGCGCCGACTGAAGATCCCACTCGTTCGTTTTGGCATAAACGGTATTTTCCAACCCGTCAGAATCTGCGCGACGGAGCTTCAGGCAAACAATCCGTTTTCCGCTGCGCAAAACCATATCACCCATGCCTTCAACAATAATCAAACGGTTGTTCGGCCCGGCTGTCCGGAAACCTACGGGTGTTTCGGAACGCTCGACAATCAACGTAACAATCGGCCGTTGTACAGCAGTCAGAGCTTTGTCTCCCAAATCAATATATGTGAATATGTTATCACGCCAAACGCGCTCCGGCGCAATAACAATATCATCGGGATTGGGAACATATACTTCAATATCAAACCTGAATTTCGTCGGATCGACAGGAATTTTTTCAATCCAGTCTTCTTTTTGCAAATTACGCGTAAATGTTGCATCCGCACTGGTTCCGTCCTGACTGTAACTGTTGGCGTTTATGTGGCCGCCGCCCGTTCCTGCCCCGATAACCGCAGAGCCGTTGGCATTCTGGCGGTTTTTAACAACTTCTATATCAATAATAGCATTAGTAATGCGGTCGGTATTTACCGTTTCGCTTTGAACATAAAAAACATATTTATTACCGGAACGACCAAAAACAATCATATTGGTATCCACTCCGACAAACTGCGACGAATCCGGATAAACCATCAAGCTTGAAGGCCCTTGTATTTCCGCATTAAATGACTGTCCGTCGCCGATATAGACATTCTCAATAACTTCCCAATTCGGAAAATTAATCAGAGTATACATTCCTTCGCGGACTCTGACCGGCAAAACCAACTCCGGTGTCCAATAATATTTGGTATACCCCGGCCGCGTCTGCCCTTCTCCCATGTGCTGCAGAGGATCTTTCCACGCGCTCTGCATCATACCAAGCGATCCGACGCCCCCCAGATAATTTAAATTGGTAGCTGCATAATTCCCCTGGCTTTGATCCGCGTTCTGATCCAGATTATCCTTGGTTACCTGAGCCTCGGCCAAAGTTGCAAGTGCCCCCAACGATAAAATTGCCGCTGATAAAATGTTCAATACTTTAGTCATTATGCATACCCTAAACATTCAATTAATTTGTTTTGCGTTCAACCTGTTTATAGTCAAGAACGGTAAATCCCAACGGATTTTTCAGCCTTTCGCCAAATTTAACCCGTTTGGCACGGTATCTTATCTTAACGGAAGCCACCCACACGCTCAAACGGGGCGTTTCATATTCCGGCATCATATCTTCAACCCGAAATTCCACTTGCCACCAAGTTTCACCGTTTACGCCGCCAACCTCGGTTACAGAAGAAATTTTTATATTACGGGTAATATTATGCTTGCGGATAAGCTCAATCGCCGCATCGGCAAATTCCTTACGGAATTTATCATAAACTCCGGTTGTAGACATCTCCTGTATCGTACTGCCTGTCCCCCAGCGCTGCTCCATTTCGTCAACATCATTGACAAACGTATTACGAAGGAGAACATATTCCCTGACAAAAATTTCCGTCAAATATTTATGTTCATAGATATTTTTCACCGGGTGGATAGTATATATCTGATCTTCTTTGTTTGAGAAGCTGAACAAATACGGTTCAATCCGATACAGCGGCATTATGGCGAATACGACATACGTCAGAATCAAATTACAACACAGGCTGACGGCAAAGATGATGGCAAAAGCCCGTGCCGTCCACAGATAGCGTTTTTCCGTTGCATTCTCGACAACAATATCTGCATTTCCGGAACGCCGATGCGGGCGTGCCGGACGGGGCTGCGGCGCCGCTTTGGCTCCTCCTCCCTCCAAGAGCAGTTTTTTTGTATTGTCAGAAGAAATCTGTTCAGCCATCAGCCGTACCTCTAATTCAGCTCATTGCCCGGAACCAGTCCGGCAGCGTCTTCGGCAGTTCCACCTCTATACAGGCACAGGGGGAAAGCTTAAGTTCGTACACGTCTTTACCTATTCCGACGGGTTCAGGCTCGTAATAACTGCCGACCAGATTGCAGGCGGCTAAAATTAAGACGGCAAATACCAAAATCAGCGCTTTATACATGGTTTTTCCTCTTTTTAAAATAACCCTTTTATATAATTAGAACTTTTAATTTTAAAAGTCTAACGAGAAAACAAATTGCCGCAACTTATCAACAGGCTAAATTGCACCATGTTTAGTATAGCACGAAAATGTTTAACAATATTTTAAATCTCGATTTCGCTTTGAAAATAACTATAGACGACAAATCCGAGAGGATTTAACAGGCGGCGGTATGCCGTTCTCCGGTTCGGGTCGACATAACCGCGGATATTGGCGGTCCAATACCTTTCGGTAATTGTCGGCGTAACGCTGGACCGGCGGCTCAACCGATCGCTTTTAAACGTATAATCGTAAGTTTTGAACTCAATTTTCCAAGTATTGCTGTTTTCACCGCCGGTTCGTTCAACCGACAGAATTTCCACCGAACGGCTGGAATTGTTTTCTATCATCTCCGCCCGCAGTTTTGGAAACACTTTTTCAAACTCCTTGTAAACCTTATACGTTGACAAATACGACACAAGACCACCCCAAAGCCAGCGGTTATTCATTTCCCGTTCGTCTTTGATATAGGTGTTTCGCAGTTCGACATATTGTTTCATAAAGTTAATCATCATTTTTTCCCGCGAATCCATCCGGCGGTTAATATGTTCTCTTTTGACAAGCGACTGCGAATCAGACAGCTCAACAAACATCTGCGGGTCAATGACTATTTCCGGAGCCAGTTTTAAAATAGATAATGTGGTACAAACGCCGTAAAGAAGCGAAACAGTGGCCAACATCGCCATCAATCGCGATATCCATTTGTAATAAATCAGCTTTGCCCGACGAACCTCAACAACATCTTCCGTAATGAATGCAGGAGGTTCTTTGCTTTTCCCTTTGTCGGCAATGCGCAAAATCTTTTGATTTATCAAATTGGCCATTGTCTGCTTCTTTACCTCTTAACCTGTGCGGCCCCTCTTAATATACCGGGCAGTAAGCTACTGCCTGGCTCTGATTATCCATTGAGGTTATGCCTTCCTCTTCCGCCGCACGCGAAGCTTCCCAGTTGGCCTTAGCCTCCTTGACGTCTTCGGTTACAGACGCTTTCGTTGCTTTCGGCTGAATATAAGATACTTCATCGGCATCGGCTTCAAAGGCTCCGAAATAATCCTCAATTTCCTGAATGCGCTCTTTAACCCTGTCAGAATCCGTAGCAGAAGCTTCCCCTTTCAGACTATCGAAACCGACATAGGTAACCGTAGTGCCATCGCTGTTTGTTTCGGAATACCCCTGATGGGCTTTGGCAATAGCCTCATCTTTCAGGTCATTCAGTTTGCAGAATATCTGCTCGTAATAGGAACCGCCGGAAGATTGGGCACAATCAACCTCATATTTGTCATCAGCCGCATTTTTCGCCAAACCTCCGTTGTCCATAATATAAGCTGCACACTGTTCTGCAATCTGATCAGCACAGGTACTGTCGCTTTCATCTTCGCAGGCCTCACCGTTGACACTCTCACCGAAGTTATGCAGCTGCGTGCACAAATTCTTCAAAGAATTAACAACGTCTTCCTTATTGTTATCCAACGTCTTCTGTGCATTATGTTCGGCATTCACTGCTTCCAGGAATCCACCGATAACGTTACGCTTAAATGTCGCCAAATCACCGCGCTGGCGTTCAATGCTGTTATCCTGGTTATTTTCATCCAGCAAATAATCATATATATTCTTCAGCATCGGACGATATTTCAAATCACCGTTCAGGAACTGCCCTAATTCGCTGTAATTCGTGTACATCGGTTCGGACGTACTGCCCAGACTTCCCTGCAAGGCTTTTGACTTGCCTTCATCCTTAGCATTGTGGTCCGCAAGCAGGTGCCGGACGCCGTTCTTATGCAGCGCAACTTCCTGACAGGTTTCGGCAACTGCTCCGGCGGGCAACGAACTGCGCCGTTTGAAGCTCATATTGCCGACACCGTCGCCACCACCCTCGTCAATTACCGTACCGCCAAGCTTGCACGGATATACGCCGGCACGTCCGATTATTGCACGGTAGTGTTCTTCTTTGCCACCGATATCCTTATTGTTGATATAGTCTTTTAACTTGTCTTTGCCATAAGACCGTTCAACAAACGTCTGCTGATATTTCGGCGTCGGTTCATTGCGCATATTCGGCGTTGCGAGAAGATATCGCCAGGTTTCCGGCAAATATTCTACAGGTTCAACGCCCTCGGTATTTTTATATTTCCGGTCAACCAGTGTTGAAAGCGACGGCGCGCCGTTTTCCTGCGGAACATCGTCATAGTCCATAGCACTGAAATAGAACACTTCCCTTATCGGCGCCAAATTCAGCAGCGGCCGGTGCGGCGCCATATAATCGCGCCCGTCATTTTCATCAAACTTGAGTTTTTCAGGCTGTTTGCCATATGACGGAACAGTTACAGTATACGCACCGCGAGCAGGCAACCCGGCAAAGAAGTCGTCGTCGGTTATGATACCGGACGGGATACCGAAACTTTCTTCCAGCTTTATCCCGGCAGCATTCAACTCTGACTGATGCTCGGCCTGTTTCAGCTCGTCAATCAGTTTGTAATGGCGTGCAGTTACAGCCTGTCCGCCGTCACCTTCACCATTGCCTGCATAATTTGCATGCTTGTATATGGCTTCATTCGGTGCTACGCCGTCTTCTCCGGTTACGCCCCATTCTTCCATAACAGTCGTGATTTCCTTTACCGCCGAATCAACTTCATCTTTGATAATTTCATCGGCTTTCGGAATATATCCGCCAGCTCCCGCAAGCGCATCAACAGCTTCTTTCATCGCCTGTTTCTTGACTGCCTGAGCTATCGTTTCAGGCGTATGAACGCCGTCTGCCACGCCGTATGCACTCAAACAGCCGTTGGCAACCACAAACTTACGAACAACACCGACACTTGACAGCTTCCGCGGATACTGCGACCAGTTGTTTTTGAACCAGCGTTCGTCTATCGTATCATTGACGATTCCCGGCAATTCACCGTCTACAGCCCCTTCGCTGTTTGATGTACCGTTGCCGAACATAACTCTCGCCATCGTCCATTTAAGGTTGTCAAATTTATATTCGTGGCTGTATTCCCTGCAGCCAATTCCCAAGAAACCGTCTTTTTTGCACCAACGGCGGTTATTATTAACCATACGGTCAGGTTCACTGCCGTCATCCTTGGTTTCAAGCTTGTCTTCAAATTCTTTATTGACAGCTTCAATTTCCTGCTGTCCCTGCTCCGCGGCAGCCAGATATTCCTTGGCAAAGCGGGATGCGCGCTCCCTTATCTGTTCGCTAAGGCTGTCAATCTGATCCTGAAGCACATCCAGCATAGACTGCGCACTGTCCATTGTTACCTGAGCCGTTGTTATGGTATTTTCCAACTCGGCGACATTTTTGAAAATATCGTCTTCGTCTTCAATATTTTCATACGGGTCATATTGGTTAGACTTGCCGCTGTACGACGCACATTCCTTGTCTTTTTCCGGAGCCTTTTTGCAGATATAGGCAAGTTCTTCTTCCAGTGCCGGAATCTGGCCGATTTTCTGCGCAAGGGTCGGATTTTCATATTTTTCCAAATCTTCACCGGCGCCGGTCAGGATAGAATCCAAATCCTTTTGCAGTTTTTCAGGCTTCGGATCTCTACCGGCAAGACGTTCCTGCAAGGCCGGGATACGGTTGTTTTTCAAATCGTTAACCTGATTTTCAATCGCAGTTACCCTTTGCAGAGAACGCTGACGCTCCTGTACGGCTTCATTTTTGGTATCCGTTGCCTGGCTTAAGCGTTCACTGTGCGATTTGCGCGCTGCAATAGTTGACTTCAGCTGAGCCTTCAGCGACTTCATTTCACTCTCATACTGCGTAACCATACTCTGAAGCCTTTGTTCCACTTCTTTACGCTTTTTCAGAATATCTTCAAAGCGGTCAGAAGCTACTACCCGTCCGGCTGCATGCGTATTGTCAAACAGATGGGTAGTTTGCGAATCCAGACTGCCCGGGCAGGTGCTTTCAAAACTGCCGCCATTTTTCCAGCTGCCAACAACGGCCGGCATATATTTCTGAACAAGGAATTTCGTACTGAAATCCCACGTTCCCGGACATTTGCCGCTTTTGTCTTCCAGCGAAGCCTCATAGGTGGTATTTGCTTTCGGGAAAGCGCAGCCGCCGGAAAGGGATTTTATACGCTGGTCATATTTTATCGGGACCGTCGTCGGTACACACCCTTCCTCTTTGCTTCCCGTAATCCACCCCGTATCATTGCTGCCGCTGATACTGCAGTGCAGCGTCTTGGAGCAGCTATAGGGTTCACCGTCGCTGTTGTAGCAGGTACACATTATGGTCTTGGTACCGGAACAAGATGCGGTATCACCGCTGACACTACATCCTCCGCTGAAATCACCACATTCCTGATTCCAGGCATCTTTTGTTGCATCGGTTGTTAATTTACACGCGGTAACAGCAGGCAACACTTTTTCAATCGGCCCTACTCTGCTATATTTCTCCGCCTGAGTCTTAGCCACGCGATAGGACATCATACCTTCGTCTACGGCTTTGACTATCATCCGCATATTCCGATATTTATTGCGCAGATATTCGGATTGCAGATTTTTCTGGTCGTTCCAGGGTTCAAATTGCAAGGTTCCGTTTTCAGTCAGTTCCATAACGTGATTGTACCCTATGCGCCAGCCTTTTTCGGCCTTTACACGGTTATCCGTCTGGATATCATCGGCCTGCGTTCCGTCTATCAGAAAATCGGTATCATTATATTCGCGGGTATTTTTCAGTCCTTCCATTTCATAACTTTCGGCCAATTTTGGTTCAAAGTCTACGGCCGGCTGTTCTGACTCTGTATCTGACGTAACTGTATCCAATACGCAGGCAAACATGGTTGAACTGGTTACGGTTTTGCCCGAAGCGTCTTCGTATTGGCAAGGATTGGTTTCATCCAAGCGATACCCGTCGGGGCAGCTTTCATAAAACCCGTCACATTCACTGCTTTTCGTTCCCAATATCGTATCCGTCGTATCTTTCTGGTACTCTTCTATTACAGTACGGGAAAGCCCGGAACGACTGTCATGGTCGTTAGCTTTGGCCGGAGCGCTGCCGCCGTACCAGATAGATGCCCCCTGACCATTGCTGTAACGGTCAAAGAATCCGGCCGTGCACTGATCGCTCTTTTCCAGAACTTTCAGCATACGCTCATGAATTTCTTTAGCTTTCAAATATTTACGGTACTGAGACTTATATTCGCCAAGCTGAGCCTTTAAGTTATGCAGGTTCATCGCCTGGTTAATCTGCTCGTCAACCGGCTGCAGTTTTCCTAAAATTGCCGTATCGTCCGCATTTTTGAGCTCAGCCTTATCTTCGTTCAGCCCGGGGCAGTTTTTGCCACCGTTTTTGCATTCTTCGCTGCGAATGTAGTCGCCGCCAAGCATCGTTCCTTTAGCATGGGCATAGGTTCGGCTTTCATTATAAGCAAAACGATATCCGTTATCAAGATAATCTTCGGCCGAACTCTGCTGGTCATCAGGATTTATCGGGTCAACCATATCTATCTGCTTAGCGGACATAAACTGCGCTTCCGCCGCCGTCAAGTCTTCTACCATACGCATCAGGCGGTCATATACCGTCGTTACGATATAGGCGTTCATAATTTCGCCGTACTGACCAGGGTTTTCACTATTTTCCGGATCACCTTCGGGCTCGGCCTTTTCCGGCTCGACATAAGCCATCTGCAAACCGAAAAAGACGCAGTGTTCGGCCATTTCTTCCTTAGTATACAGCCCTTTCTGGCAATTATCCAACCGCTCTATGGTCTTTTCTACCAACCCCAGATAATCTTCCGTTACCCTTCCGGTCAGATAGGTTTCCATTATTACATCCTGCTTATATTCAATCGCCTTGTGTTTATATGCCGTCTTCACCGCCGGATAATTGTCCGGATAGTCGCTTTCGGGAGGATAGGTGAAAAACAGCGTATGGAAAGCATTGAAATTTTCTTCTTCATCAAGGCCGCCTTTGCTGATGCCCAATTCGGCATTGTTTTGTAATTTTCCCTTGCCCGGGGTTTTATTTTTACCGCCTTCGCTTTTAAGTTTTTCGGATACAAAAGCAAAAACCTGTCCTTTTTTAAGAACTTCAAGCTTTTGGCTGTTCAGCTCGGACTTAATCGTCTGAAGCTGGCGGTAATAAGCCTTCAGATTGGACACCACCTTATTGGCATTGCCGGGGATATCGACTTCAATGTCCCAAGGCATCGGCGGCAATAAAAAGAATGCATCTGCCTTTTTTACCTCTGCACCCAAGATGACGACACTCAGGAGCAGGCATTGCAGCAATCTTAATTTTTTAACCATTGGTAGTCCTCCCCGTTAACTTTGTAATTTTCTTCCACCGCGGTTACGGCATTGTTTGCCGTATCAGCCTCTTTTACAATCTTATCAACATATTCCTTAGTCAGAATATATTTTTCCAAGTCAAAATTCTTATAGGTTCCGTTCGGCGTTTTTACACCGTTCAGATTCAGCAGTTCTCTTGCCGCCATATACTGCAAGCGGGCGCTTTGCAGTTTGGCATACATCAGCAGAGCCTTCATATTTTCTATTCTGGTTGCCGAATAAGACGAAATTGCCTCCAACTCGCCGGTAGCTTTGGGCGTGTTCTTGAACATTTCGTCAATTACTTCGGTTCGCACCGGAATCTCACGCCGCAGTGTTGCCGTTACCTGCAAAAGATGCGCCGCCGTATTGGTCAGCAAGTATTTCCGTTCGCGCGCAACGGCATCAATTTTTGTCTGGTGCATAATGCGCCCTTCATCGCCCGACGCGCTGTCCAACTCTTCCGGATCATAAAAATAACGTTCAATAAATTTTTTATAGTCTTCTTCCGTCGGCGTAAATTGATTGACGATATCTGGATTGCTCTTCATGCTCCATTCAATATCTTCCTCATCCGCCACTTTGCTGACAAAAGTCTCGTCTTCTTTATCAGCATCCAATTCTTTCAGACGGGTTTGATACGATACATACTGCGGGTCTTCCGAAGTTCCGACTTTGGCTTTTTCATTTTCCAGCGTATCGCGCTGGGACTCCAGCGTTATAGCCAAAGTATCCAGTTCTGTACACGCCGCAACCAGCGCATCATATTCCATCTGGGCTGTCATATATTCATCCTGCGCTTTTTCAGCCTCACCGGGAATATGTTTAACGCTTTCATATTTGGCTTTCTTTTGCTGGACTTCCGCCCTTTTCTGGTCGCGCTCGCTTTCTTTTGACTGATCTGCGCGCTTTTTGAACTTCAACGCGCTGTAAAGGAGTTTTTTGCTATGAAGAATCCTGTTTTTACTGGTGCGGGTGTTGCCATCATCACCCCGATGTACGAGGACGGCAGCATCAATTTCGATGAGCTGGGCCGCATCGTTGAGGATCAGATCGCCCGCGGCACCGACGCCATCGTCATCTGTGGCACCACCGGCGAGTGCTCTACCATGACCGACGAGGAGCAGCTGGCCGCCATCAAGTATACCGTGGACCTCGTGAA
>OHRP01000725.1_pt1 | contig 10587 bp, 10 predicted proteins | sample 1578451 | NCBI WGS metagenome assembly OHRP01 (sample SAMEA3879588, study PRJEB24766) | human gut metagenome | biome: human-associated habitat; feature: feces | place: USA | collected 1985/1987
ATCGTTTTAATGGAAAGTTTAAAATTAATCCCTTATCCTTAATCCCTTATCCTACAAATATCTGTTACTGTTGGGCAACACACTATCTTCAGCATGTTTCAGGGCATCTTCCACCACGTTGATTTCGAGGAAAGAAGTGCGCGTACCGGCTTTACCGCTACTCAGGTAGCCCACCATGTCCGTAGGACATAAACGGCCTTCCTTCAACAAGCGGCGCAAGGCTGCAAAGTAATACTCCTGCCCGTTGGCAAGTTCGGGCATATAGATAGCTTCCACACCGTAGGAAAGGGCAAGGTGCCGCATGGTCTTTTCCTTGTAGCAGATGGCCAACACCGGATATTTGCCACGGAAAGCGGCAAGGTTACGGGCAGTACGGCCGCTGTAACTGTCGGTGATGATTGCACGGATTTTCAGTTTGGTGGTAGCCTTTACCGCTTGTTTGGCCAGGAACGCAGTCACGTCGTTGCTGTTCTCGTCCAACGGAATACGGATATCGTTGTCAGACAGCTTGTCTTTCTCCGCTTGGGCGGCAATCTTGGTCATCGTCTTCACCGCTTCTACCGGATACTTTCCATAGGCGGTTTCACCGCTCAACATCAAGGCATCCGTACGATAATAGATGGCATTGGCAATGTCCGTTACCTCCGCACGGGTGGGACGCGGATTGGAAATCATGGTATGAAGCATCTGTGTGGCAACAATCACCGGCTTCTTGGCAAGAATACACTTGCGGATGAGCACACGCTGGATGCCCGGAATACGTTCCTGCGGAACTTCAATACCGAGGTCACCGCGAGCTATCATCACACCGTCGGCTACTTCCAGGATTTCATCGATATTATCAACGCCTTCCTGGTTCTCAATCTTAGCAACAATACGGATATCGCTGTTATGAGCGTCAAGAATCGCCTTGATGTCGAGTATATCCTGCTTATTGCGCACAAAGGAGTGGGCAATGAAGTCTATGTTCTTCTCAATAGCATAAAGGATATTGGTGCGGTCCTTCTCAGTCAGAGAAGGCAGATTGATGCGGACGCCGGGAACGTTGACGCTCTTGCGGCTGCCCAGAGTAGCCTCATTCTGTACTTCGCAGAGCAGGTAGTCGGGGGTCTTCTCTACAACAACCAACTCCAAGTCACCGTCATCAATAAGGATATGGCCGTCCACATTCAAGTCTTTGACGAAATGGGGATAGGATACCGAGATACATTCACGGGTAGTCTCCTGCTCCGGGTTGCCTACCACCTTCACGCGGTCGCCCGCCTTGAAAGGAATGGGCTCAGCCAGAACCGTCGTGCGGACCTCCGGTCCTTTCGTATCCATCAGGATAGCGATGCGGTTGGAAACCGAACGCACATTGTTAATCAACTTCTCGGCACCTTCACGGCCAAGATGTGCAGTATTCATACGTACAACATTCATACCTGCATCGAACAACTGCTTTATAAAATCAACATCACAGCGCTGGTCAGAAATCGTTGCGACAATCTTCGTTTGCTTCAATAACATAATCTATATACCTATTTTATTTAATAATCTTTTAATGCCTACAAAGCCAAACGGTACGAATTTAGCCCAAAGCCACAAATCACTCCTTTACAAGCACAAGCAATCATCGATACGTGCCGAAAAGACTCGCGACTATGCACATTGGAAATATGCACCTCAATCACCGGAGAAGTGACCGAACGGATAGCATCTTGCAGAGCGATGGACGTATGGGTGTAAGCACCCGCATTCAAAATGATGCCGTCCACAGCTTCTTTGCAGATATTTTCCAGCGTGGCCTTGCCGGTGTCGAAGCTCGCTCGAATGAAACTGCGTTCTGGGATGGTCACACTGTCCACCAGCATATACATCCACTCGTAGTCCTCATTCGGGCGCGGGTCTTCTTCGCCGCCGCTCGGATGCTTTTTTGCATCATGTTTTTCCTGCTTCTTCCTGCCGGGGGCTTTCTGGGGATGCTTTCTGTCGCGTACCAAAAAGCCATAGCCGGGAGAAATGGGAATAAACCGCAGGTCATTGAATTTGCGGGGACTGCCAGCATTCTTTGCTTCCATATTTAACGGAATAGCCAGATGCTTGACATTCTTCGCACTGATCGTCGCTCCATATTCATGCACACCGGCAATCATCAGGATGTCGCTTCCCGCGTCTCCCAGAATGCCCACATGAATACTCACGCCTTGCAGTGCTGTCAGCTCCCGCTTGATGCGCTCCATATCTGCGCGAAATCCATCTTTAAGGATTTTCATGTTACCACCGCTGATACTTTGAAATCACGGACTGCCATGTTTCGCTGATATTCTTATCGAAAGTCCAGCTCACATCGGAGATAGAGAACGCCGACAGCCCGGCGGCATCATTTTCAATGATGGCCCACTGCTGGGCGATCATGTACCAAACAATGGCTTCCAGATCTGCCGGGAGCGTGGCCGGATGGTCTTCGGTGGCATCTTTCGGCAGAATATACCCGGCCACATACTGCACCTCCAGATATTTTCTGGGGGCAATGTAGTCATAGGCCAGCCCGCCGATGTGCCCGCGGTATGTCCATCCATCTTCACGGAACAGAACCCCGATCTCGCCGGTTTCGTTGAAATCGAAGTCCGTAATGGTTTCCCCGGTGAACGTGTCCGTGATACGTTCCACACTGACAATGGGATACTGCTCCAGCGACAACATCTGCGTTCCAGTACCGCAATATTTTTGCCGGTAGGTGCTTTTCCCCAGCTTTCTTCCCAGCTGAGTTTCCAGCCACGCAGATGCCGCATTGATAAGCTGCACAAGGGTTGCGTCCCGCTGTGCATCTTCTTCCTCCGGGTCGATGCCGAGCGAGGTTTTCAGGGCATCCAGAGTGGTGAGGGCATTTTCTCTCAGTGTTACGGCCAACACGACACCTCCAAATAAAAGCCCTCTGACAGGCTTTCCCCATCAGAGGGAAACTTTACTGAGCGCCCTTTTCCGGGGCTTCCTGCGAAGCCGCAGGCGGGGTTGCGGCGGTCTTCCGCTCCTTTGCATGAACTGCTTTGTTCTCAGCAGGGCGCGGGGCGGACTTGGGCGGTTTGAACATTCTCGCCATCATGCAGCCCTCCATCAGATACTTTCCTTGACCGGGCAGTTGGTGGCATCACCCAGCGCCAGCGCACCGATAGTGCCGTTGGTGGCGGTGATCTTGACGCAGGACTTGCAGCCAATCAGGTCAATGTCGAGGTTCGCCACAGCCTGAGCTTCGGCTTCGTTCTCGATGACGGCCTCGCCATCCTCATTGACCGGGTTGTCAACGAAGATGCGGCTGTCCTTGACCGGCTCATACGGACCGGCGGTGCTGTCGGCGGTTTCGACCTTGATGGTGGCCGTCTGGGATGCTTCCACAGTAACAGCCAGCACGGCGCTCTCATAGCCGGTGCGGTCAACCACATTGCCGCTGGCAAACGGCAGGACGGTGACAGTATCAAACAGTGCTCTTTTCATAGCAGTCTTCCTCCTCAGATAACCTTGATATTGTGGACGTAGGCGAAGCTCTCAACATGCCGCACGCCAATGCCATCGTACTTCAGCGCACGGGTGCCGGTCAGATTTTCCTCAAAGGCGTTGTGCTGGACACCGTTCTCATCCGTCCAAGTACCGTCCAGAGTAGTGTAGGTCTCCAGACCCATCTGATCGCCGATCATCAGGTCTGCCCAGTTGCCGAAGAACATTTCGGTGCAGCCGGTCTTGCTGTCGGTCGGGATCTGGTTGGAAACCTTGTACGGCATACCAAGGAAGTTGCCAGCGTTCATCTCATCGCGGTAGATGTAGTCGCCGGTGGTGGTCTTGATGTTCTTGAGATAGCCCTCCATAAAGGAGTTGAAAGCCCAGCCCAGAGCCTGATCGTCCACGTTCTTGCTCACAACCAGCGACTTCACATAGACCGGGAAATCGGCGGTCAGCTTGCCGTCTGCGGCATACTGGGCATCCATCTTCTTTGCGTCGATCTTCTCAACGCCGGGGGTGTTGGCAATGCCGGTGGGCTGGAACTCGCCGCCGGTGCCGTACAGAGCGCCCCAGTCAAGGCCGAGCTGCATACGGCGGGACAGATCAGCGGCGAACAGTTCATCGGCGCTGTACTTGGTGCTCATCAGCAGTTCGCGGGTCTGGGGCACAATGGCTTCCAGACGCTTTGCAGACAGGCGCAGATTGCCGAATGCAGGCTGGGTAGAAGCGATTTTTCGGCCCTCACCGCCCCACATAGCGCGGGTGCCGGAGGTCATGCGCGGGATGTTCAGGTTGCCGTTCTCCAGCGGAATGGTGCGTGCGCCCAGTTCCTTGATGACGGTCTTGCTGTACAGCAGTTCAATGACCTCATCCAGATAGACTTCCGGGATCAGGAAGCCACCAGCGGTCGGGTTGGTGGCAGACATGGCCTTGAACTCGCGGGCCATGGACATATCCTCGTAGTACTTCTTGGCGTAGAACTCAGCACGTTCCGGGTCATGCCGGCCGAAGACATCCAGACACTTGATGGCGCGGGCGAGATTCACCAGCGGGGGAACGCTCTTCTGCTGCTTCTTGGCAGAAGCGGTGCCGCCCATAAACAGGCTGGAGTACTTACGTTGGGCAGGAGCGGTGCCGGACTTCACCTGACGGCGGAATGCAGCGGACTTGCGGCGCTTGGCATCATCCTCAGAAGCGGCTTCGTCGTCATCCTTTTCATCAGAGTCAGCCTCATCGTCATCCTTGCCCTCAGGATCGGCTTCATCATCGTCCATACCCTCATCTGCGGTCATGGAATCGATGATCTCAGCGGCTTCCTGAATGACTTCATCAGCCGTCAGGTCGCCGACTTCCTCACCGGCATCCTTGCGGGACTTGCGCTTTTCGTTGGCACTGTCCACGGCCTGTTCGATAATATCGGCCATGTCCTCTGCGGTAATGCCATCCAGCGCGGCGGCAGTATCACTGCCATCATCGCCGGTATCGTCCTCCTCGCCCATAGCTTCCTTGACGGCGCCCTTGATGAGGTCTTTCAGCTCATCGGTGCCCACCTTCATAGACTTGATGGCGGCTGCGGACTTCTTTCTGTTCTTCAGACGCATTGATTTTTCCTCCTGTGTCAAAAAATAATTTCTACAGTTTTCTTCGGAGCGGATTTCCGTTCCACGGACTTGTGTGCGCTTACCGGGGGATGCCCCTTGCCGTTGTCACCCTGCGCTTCCGAAATGATCTTATCCAGCAGCTTTGTGGCTGTTTTCATGGATGTGCAGGCATCCTTGAGGGACTTCATGCGGGAAGCGGAAATTTTGCGTCCGGCCTTTACTTCGGTAACGATGGCCTGCGCTTCCGCTTCGATGCGGGTAGCCGCATCATCCGATTTGTGGTCCGTAATGACTGCCTGTTCGTTCATGGCCCATGTGACAACGCTGATTTCCCAGAGTTTGACTTCGCGGAGGTGGCGGATGCCGTTCTCATCGTAGTCAAACACAACCGGGTCATAGCCGATGGAGAGTTCGCACAGAACGCCGTCATGGATCAGCGTCTTCACATCCCTGCCGAGAGTGGTATCACTGATTTTGGCGCTCATAAAAAGGCCTTTTGCATCCTCGCGGAGTTCGGTAGGAATGCCGATCGGCAGCAGACTATCGTTATGCCCGGACAGGATTTTCACTCGTCCGATGCCCTCGGCGATGGTCTTCGTGAAGGCACCCGGCTCAATAATGTCGCCGCCGCTGTCGATATTGGAGAACACAGCACCATAGCCGGAGAATGTGCCCTCTTTATCGTCAAAGCCCTCCAGTTCAAACTCCACGGTTTTATACTCGGTCTTTGCGCCCTTGTGCTTTACTCCCCGTGCAAGGGAGCGTTCCCATGCGCTTTTCCCCACGCGCTGGGAATAATAAGACGGCGATACCCGCAGATTTGCAACTGCCAGCTTCGCCGTCATAGTGGGGTCATCGTGTGTAACATCGGCCGTTCCCGCCTTGGTACCGTGCCGGGCAAGCTCTGTGTTCATGCCGTTCAGCAGGTCTTCCAGCTGGAATGCTTCCTTTTTGAAGTCAATGCCGATGTTCTGTGCAGCACGAGCTGCATCTTCTCGCGTGAATACCACTCTCACGCCCTCCTTTATCTGTTGTAGGTGACATAGCACCTGCATTTGATAGTTTCGCGTGCAGGCCCCTCCGGGTCGCAGGGATACCGCAGGCCATTGGAGAACCGGGCATCAATCGGCACGGTCTCTCCGTCCATCTTGACATGGTTCGGACCGCCATCGGAACCATCACGAGGGTTCTTCTGCGGGCGGTGATGCCACGTTTTCGTGGTGGCACCGCTTTTCTGCATCATGTCATAGTGGCCGGTCTCCAGCGTCATCACGGTTTCCTGATCTGCAATGAGCCGCGCCCTGCTCCGGGTCTGGATCTCATATTCCTGCAAAATCTCATCCGCCATCTTTTCACGGCCAATACCCGCTTCAATGCCGTTGGCCACGATGCGGGAGATATTTTCCTTGGTGGTCTGTGTCACATGACGGACACGCTGCCCGCCGCGGAGCTTTGCCTGACTGAGCAGTTCCGGGCGGTCAACACCGCGGATATTGTAGGCCTGTTTTGCAATCCGGGTACCCTCATCATAGGTCTGCTTCCAAAGCGGCTTGAAGATTTCTTCCATTGCCGTTTCTTCGGACGGCCAGTTGACAAGGCCACCAATGAACTGCTCCACAAGATTTTTCTGCTCCTGCTCACCGAGGGCAGACCATGCGGCGCTGTCTTCCACATGGTTTTCCGTGATGTAGGGCATCAGGACATCCCACACGCTCCAGTCTGCTTTCTCAGTGCCGCTCAGAGAGCCGGAGAGCCGTTTTTGCTGTTGCCGGAAGAACTTCATCGTGGCAACTTCAAACTTAGCTCTCTGGGCTTTCTGGGCGGCCGCCAGCAGATTACCGATGTTCTGCGTGCGGGATTTTTCTTCATGCTCCCGGCGGTCACTCATAGACAGCATCCCGCCGGTATCTTCATCGTCCGTGACCTCAACTTCCTCTGTGCTTTCCTGCATCAGGTCGGTCGTCACTTCCGCCGGGTCATCGTTGGAGCCGATGAACATATCGGAAATGGTAATCTTGAAGCAGTCGCCGCCGGTCTTGCAGGGTTCCATGCCCAGCAGTTCGCGGGCTTCATCCTTGGTCAAAAGCCCGGCATTCCAGCCGTCAATGCCTTTGGCCTTGTCGAACTCCTGCGAGCGCGGGACCACATCATCAAAATGCCATACAAGATCATTGCCATAGAACGGCAAAATCTGTGTATTGATGGCTTCTTCCCGGCGGTTGAGCCGTGGCATGATGACGTTCTGGGCGTAGATGTACTGAGCCGCTTCGCTCGTGGCTCTGTTGCTGCTCTCCGTGATGCCCATGATTTCACGCGGAACACCAAAATGCTCAAGCACGGCATCCCGGAGGAACCTTCGCCCCTCCGTCATATCCATGTCGCGCATGTTCTCGGCCAGCTTTGTCACGGTCACGTTGCCGTCCACCGTGGCAATGCCGTGGGAGTTGAACGGCCCCCGGAAGCGCTCATTCCATTCAGATCTGAAACGGTCACGCTGATCCTTACTGCTTCCCGGCATCGAGATCAGCGTGGTCGGAGTGGCATCGTTGTAGAAGAACTTCTTCTGGAATTTTGCCGCGTACTCGTCCGTCTCGATCTCATCTGCAAGGGACTCTGCCGCACCGAGACCTCTTTTGTAGGGGTCAAGCGGGTTCAGTTCTTTCATGCAGAAAATATCGTCCACCGGGATTTGCCGGATGAGTCCGCCGGTCGTTCTGATTTCATAGTAGGGGTAGCCCACATAGGGGGTCTGCTGCACCCAATGCGTAGGGAGCGGCCACAGCTCCACCGGACGACCGAGGGCATCAAATTCATAGACGAAGTAGCCCTCGCCCTTGAGTTCCAGATAGATCTGCTGCAACCGCCAGCACGCACCCGAAGTCATTTCATAGAGGGGGTTCGGATGCGCCATGAAATTCAAAAAGGGATGGTCCGTGATTTCCACTTCTTCCCCGTTTTCATCCTTGCGGTACAGCTTACCGGCGCAGGTGGACAGGTCGGAAGCAATGCGATCCACAACCGCCAAACGCGGGTTGCGGCCAAACATTTCCAGCCAGTCCCGCGTATTGCGCTCAGGCGGCGTAGTGTACCGGGGCAGCATAACGCTGACGTTTCCGCCATTGTACTGCCGCCCAACGGCATTGCGCCGTCCGAATCCAAATACTGCCATGTTTCTGTTGTTTCCTCCTATCCGATTTCCCATGTGTAGGTGACGGGCTGATACAGGGACAGCGCCACGGCATCCGCCCGGTCAGGGCTGGGCAGGCCGCGCCGCTTCATAATGTCCTTGCTCTCCAGCTTCAGCTTCGGCGGTGTTCCGGCAAAAGCGTACTTTCGCGTGGAAAGCTGGGCAATCAGCTCTGTATCATTGGGCAGGTGCAGCCGCCCGCTCTGTGCCATGTCACGAACCAGTGACCACATCCATGTGGATATGTCGGCATAGTTGGCGGCTGCATCCTCCTGCGGCACGGATGCGCCGAAGTTCACCGGGATAACCTCAAGCTGGTTCAGCCCTCTGGCTTCCCTTTCATGGCGCAGAATATCGGTCACGCCGCCGCCCAGACCGGTATCATCAATGATGGCATAGACCATGCCGGGGTACTGCGGGTACTTCTCCAGCAGGAAAAGATACTCAAAGATGATGTCCTCTGCCGTTGCCCACAGATCCTGTCCGTTCCGAATTTTCAGTTCCTGAACGTCAGCATCTATGTTGGGGGCAATGACGGTGCAGTCATCACCAAAACGGGCAACGTCACAGCCGATGGAGAGTCGCACCGGGCTGTCATGCGGAAGCGGCTCATTCATGGTGGCCTTTTCCGCAATGTAGCTGGGTATGAACACATCACTGTCCGCGACCGGCGGCAGGCCGTCTACACGGACGCGCACCACATTGGAATTTTTGCCGTACTTCTTTTCGAGGGCAGCTATGTTTTCCTTGCTGGTGCGGGGGCTGTCACGGCTTGATACCGTCATGCAGTACCAGTCCATGCCGTCCCCTTGGAAGCTCTCAGCGAAGCCGCCAGTCGCCTTTGTGGGGTTCCCGCAATAGAGAAGCCTGTTGTTGGCACCGGTCAGAGTGCCGCCGATGGCATCAAGGATGGGGTCAGCAACGCCGGATGCTTCGTCCACCACGAAAAGCATATTGTCTTCGTGGAAGCCCTGCAGAGACTCAGGCTTTGTGGCGGTACGCGGGACAGCAAACCAGCGGCGGTCATAGCCGTTCATGTACACGCGGGTCTTCGTCCATGTGAACATCATTTGAAGCACCGGGCTTGCGTCCAGCCACTTTGCCATTTCTGCCCACAGGACGTTGTCCAACTGTTGCATCGTGGGTGCGGTGCAGACGATGCGCGGGTAGGAAAAGCAGGCAATGAACCACCACATAAGATTGGCTTCCAATGCCGTTTTGCCCACGCCCTGCCCGGAACGGATGGCAACACGCCGATGCTGTGATACCGCCACAGCCGCCTCCCGCTGCCATGGATCCGGCTCAAAGTGAGTCACTTCCTTGAAAAAAAGGAGCGGGTCTTTGCGGTACCGCGGTATTCTTCTTTGGAAAAACTCACGGCGTGTCATCGTCCATCCCCTCTGCGGCCTGAATGGCTGCTACCCAGTCGTCAACCAGTTCGCTCTTTCCGCCGCCGCTCATATTGCGCAGTTCGGCCAGCTGTTTGATGCACTGGGCTTTCTGCCGCTGTACATCGGTCAAGAGCTTGTTCAAGCGTTCTATGATGAGGTAGGACGCTTCCAGAGTGGAATTTGTCAGGGTTTCATTGCCCGGCAAACGCTCCCCGGCGGCTACTTTGGCATCAATGGCTTCCACATAGGCCTGCAAATCGTTCTTTTCCTTTTCAGTGTCACCATCCAGCCGCTTGAAGTTCCTGCTTCTCTTGGATGTGGTCTGCGTCTGAACATAGGCTCCCTCTTTGGAATAGTGGGAGATACGCTCCAGCAGATAGCCCTCGCGGGCGGTCAGCAATTTCAGCTCATTTATGAGCAGTTCTTCTGCATCCACATCTTCGTCACAGGCATCCAGCAGCTGACGGTGTTCCTCTGTCCAGCTTCGGAACATCAGTTCAGACCACCCACCATGCTTGACGGCGTTGCGGTTGCCCTTGGGCGCACCTGCTCCAACGGCATTGACATTTCCCGGCGGCGCGCCCTGTTTTGGTCTTGTTTCAGGGTCAGGTGCGGCGGGTGCATCCTCTGGGTGCAGGGTGCGTTTTGCGGGTGCATCTGCACCCTGCGTCCAGTAGCGCTTGCGCCATGACTTTACTGTGTTGATAGACACATCCAACTTCTTGGAAATCTCGGTGCAGGACAGCCCTTTTTTATACAGGGTGTAGCCTTTATCCCGCTTGTCCATCTACATAGTCACCATCCTCCTTTGTTTGTTTCTGCTCAAACTGGCAGGCGGAACACAGAGCGCACGCTACACGATGCCGTCAGCGGCGTTCTGCATTTCTTGTGAAGAAATAGAAAAAGGGAGTATCCAACAGAGCCAGACAGG
>OHRP01000726.1_pt1 | contig 10569 bp, 8 predicted proteins | sample 1578451 | NCBI WGS metagenome assembly OHRP01 (sample SAMEA3879588, study PRJEB24766) | human gut metagenome | biome: human-associated habitat; feature: feces | place: USA | collected 1985/1987
TGAAGCGGATGGACGTGGACGCGCTGGGTCTGGACGAGCTGGACCGCAGCCTGCTCCGCGCCATCATTGAGATGTACAACGGCGGCCCTGTGGGCCTGGAAACGCTGGCGGCGGCGCTGGGCGAGGAGGCCGTGACGCTGGAGGACCTGTGTGAGCCCTACCTGATGCAGATGGGATTTCTGACCCGCACCCCCCGGGGCCGCTGTGCCACCCGCCTTGCCTATGAGCACCTGGGCCTGAAAGCCCCCGAAACCGGAAGCCCGGAGGACAACGGCCAGCAGAGCCTGTTCTGAGCCGTTTGAAGAGAGAAAGGAGGACGCTTATGCGCCCTGCAGATAGTTGGAAAGATTACGAGCTGCTGGATGCCACCGGCGGCAACCGCCTGGAGCGCTGGGGAGAGACCATCCTCATCCGGCCCGACCCGCAGGTGGTGTGGAAAACCGAGAAACAGAGCCCGCTCTGGGCCAAGGCCGATGCCATCTACCACCGCTCCAATCAGGGGGGCGGAGAGTGGGAGTACCGCCGCCGTCTGCCTGAGAAGTGGAAGATCTCCTGCGGCGAGGGCGAGGACAAGCTGACCCTCATCGTTAGCCCCACCGGTTTCAAGCACACCGGCGTGTTCCCGGAGCAGGCCGTTAACTGGGCCTGGTACGCCAGAAAGATCCGTGCGGCAGGCCGCCCTGTCAAGGTGCTGAACCTGTTTGGCTACACCGGCGGCGCAACGCTGGCCTGTGCCGCTGCAGGTGCTACCGTCTGCCATGTGGATGCTTCCAAGGGCATCGTAGCGTGGGGCAAGGACAACGCCGTGGCCAGTGGTCTGGCTGACCGGCCCATCCGCTGGCTGGTGGACGACTGCGCCAAGTTCGTGGCCCGGGAAAAGCGCCGGGGCAACACCTACGATGGCATCATCATGGACCCGCCCAGCTACGGCCGCGGCCCCGGCGGCGAGATCTGGAAGCTGGAGGACTGCATCTACGACCTCATCAGCCAGTGCGAGGAAGTGTTGAGCGATACGCCCCTCTTCTTTGCGGTCAACAGCTACACCACCGGCCTGTCCCCCGCGGTCATGGAGTATATGCTCAAGACCACGCTGGTGCCCCGCTTTGGCGGCAAGACCAGCTGTGATGAGATCGGCCTGCCCGTTTCCGCCACCGGCGGCGTTGTGCCCTGCGGCGCAACGGCCATTTGGGAAGAATGAACTCCCTCAGTCACGGCTGTCGCCGTGCCAGCTCCCTCGGGGAGGGAGCCTTTGGCATGGCGGGAACATTGACCGTTTGCCGGAAAACTTCTCGGTTGCGCCAGAGGCCCCATCTCAGAGGGGGCTGTCTGCGAAGCAGACTGGGGGAGTGTCCTGACGGCAGCCATTCTGAAAAAATGAAGAAGAACCAAGAATGGGGTACAGCCCTTTTGAGAAGGGCGCACCACCGGAAAGAGAAAACCTATGGAAGAAACGATTTTAACTGCGAAAGATCTGAAGTTCCGCTATGACCCGGAACAGCCGGACTACGCCCTGAACGGCGTGTCGGCTGAGGTGAAGCGGGGCGAATTTGTGGCAGTGCTGGGGGCCAACGGCTGTGGAAAATCCACGCTGGCCAAGCACTTCAACGCCATCCTTCTGCCGGAGAGCGGTACTGTGCTGGTGGAGGGGATGGACACCAAAGACGAGGACAAGATCTACGATATCCGCCAGACCGTGGGCATGGTGTTCCAGAGCCCGGACAACCAGATCGTTGCCACCGTGGTGGAGGAAGATGTCGCCTTTGCGCTGGAAAATCTGGGCGTGCCGCCGGAGGAGATGCGCCGCCGCGTGGATGAAGCGATGAAGATGGCGGGCATCTATGAATACCGGGAGCGTGCGCCCCACAACCTGTCCGGCGGCCAGAAGCAGCGCGTTGCCATTGCGGGCGTAGTCGCCATGCGGCCCGACTGCCTGATCCTGGACGAGGCCACCGCCATGCTTGATCCCCGGGGCCGGGAGCAGGTGATGCAGACCATCCACCATCTGAACAAGAACATGGGCATCACAGTGGTGTCCATCACCCACTATATGGAAGAAGCTGCTCAGGCCGACCGCGTGCTGGTGATGAGCAAGGGCAATGTGGTCATGGAAGGAACCCCGAAAGAGGTATTCAGCCAGACCGAAAAGGTGCGCGCCCTGCGGCTGGATGTGCCGCAGGCTGCCGAGCTGCGGGATGAGCTGGTCAAGGCCGGCATCCCCATGCCCGAGGGCATCATCGACACCGGCGCGTGCGCACAGGCTCTGTATGAGCTTTTGAAGTAAGGGAGGGGACGGAAGATGGGAAGCATTATCAAAGTAGATCACCTGAGTTATGTCTATAACCCGGGAATGCCCAATGCCGTCACCGCGCTGGATGACGTGAGCTTTGAGGTGGAAGAGGGAGACTTTGTGGGCATCATCGGTGCCACCGGCTCCGGCAAGAGCACCTTGATCACCCACATGAACGGCCTGAACAAGCCCACCAGCGGCCACATCATCATCGATGGCCGTGACCTGTGGGCCGAGCCGGAAAAGATCCGGGAATTCCGTTTCCTCACCGGTCTGGTGTTCCAGTACCCGGAGTACCAGCTGTTTGAGGAGACCTGCTATAAGGATATCGCCTTTGGCCCCAGAAACATGGGGCTGGACGAGGCCGAGATCGACAGGCGGGTGCATGAAGCAGCGGACTTTGTCGGCCTGGATGAGGCGCTGCTGCAGCGCAGCCCCTTTGAGCTGTCCGGCGGCCAGAAGCGCCGGGTGGCCGTGGCGGGTGTGATGGCCATGAAGCCCCGCATTCTGGTGCTGGATGAGCCTGCCGCCGGTCTGGACCCCGAGGGCCGGGACGAGATCCTGTCTGAGGTCAAGGAATACCACAAAAAGACCGGCACCACCGTGCTGCTGGTCTCCCACAGCATGGAGGATATTGCCAAATACGCGGACCGTGTGCTGGTGATGAGCAACAAGAAGATCGCCATGTACGACACCGTGGAGAACGTGTTCGCCCGTGCGCCCGAGCTGCTGGCGCTGGGCCTGAGCGTGCCGCAGGTCACAAAGATCTTCCTCAAGCTGCGGGAGATGGGTGTGGATGTCCCGGCGGATGTTTACACCGTGCCCTATGCCGTCAAGATGATTTTGGAAGCCAAGAAGCGCCGGGACGCAGGCGAAAGCCTTGTGCTGCCCCGTGTGGATGCAAAGAAGGGGGGCGCTGCCACATGCTGAGAGATATCACCATCGGCCAGCACTTCCCGGGCGACAGCCTTGTGCATAAGTTCGACCCCCGCATGAAGCTGGTGCTGACCATCGTCTACATCATCCTGCTGTTTGCCGCGTCCAACCCGCTGGGCCTGACGCTGTCCCTTGTATTCCTTGTGGCTATGTACGGTGTGGCAAAGATCCCCTTCAAGCTGATCACCAAGAGCCTGAAGCCCATTTTGCCCATCATCCTCTTTACCGCGGTGCTCAACCTCTTCTTTGTTTCGGGCGAGGGCGAGCCGCTGGTGCACTTCTGGGTGCTGAACATCTACGCCGAGGGCCTGCGCTATGCCATCCTGATGGCGGTGCGCGTGATGGCACTGATCGCGGGCACCAGCCTGCTGACCTATACCACCAGCCCCATCGTGCTGACAGATGCCATCGAGCAGCTGCTCAAGCCTTTGGGCAGGCTGCACTTCCCGGTGCACGAGCTGGCTATGATGATGAGCATTGCCCTGCGGTTTATCCCGACCCTGATCGAAGAGACCGACAAGATCATGAACGCCCAGAAAGCCCGTGGTGCCATGCTGGACAACGGCTCCATGATGGAGCGCGTCAAGGCGCTGGTGCCGGTGCTCATCCCGCTGTTCATCTCGGCCTTCCGCCGCGCCGATGAGCTGGCCATGGCCATGGAGTGCCGCTGCTACCGCGGTGGTGATGGCCGCACCCGCCTGAAGGTGCTGCGCTGCACCCGGCAGGATTATATCGATCTGGCGGTGTGCATCGTCTGCTTTATGGTGATCCTGAGCTCGAGACTGGTGTTCCCGAATTTTTAAAAACTCCCCCAGTCGCCTGCGGCGACAGCCCCCTCGAGGAGGGGGCCTTATAGCCTCCCTCTTTGAGGGAGGTGGCACGGCAAAGCCGTGACGGAAGGAGTTCCATGCAGAACTATCTACTTACCCTTGCCTACGACGGCACCAACTACTGCGGCTTTCAGGTGCAGCCCAACGGGCGGAGCGTGGCCCAGACCTTTCAGGATGGGCTGGAAGCGGTGCTCCACAGCCGCCCCGATATCAAGGGGTGCAGCCGCACCGATGCCGGTGTCCACGCGCTGGGCTTTGCGCTGAACTTCCACGCGGAGACCCGCATCCCCCCCGAAAAGCTGCCGTTGGCTATCAACCAGCACCTGCCCCCGGATATCCGGGTACTGTGCGCCCGGGTGGTGCCGGAGGAGTTCCACGCCCGCTATGCCGCCCATACCAAGACCTACCTGTACCGCATCCACAACCACCCCATCGATTCGCCTTTTGATGAAAAATATTACACCCGGGTGCCCCGGCGGCTGGATGTGGATGCCATGCAGAGGGCGGCGGAACAGTTTGTGGGAAAGCACGATTTTCTGGCCCTGTGCGCGGCGGGTTCCTCTGCTGCTGCCCACGGAGATACCGTGCGCACCATCACCGACTGCCATGTGACCCGGAAGGGCGACGAGGTGGACATTGAGGTGACAGCGGACGGCTACCTCTATAACATGGTGCGCATTCTGGCAGGCACCCTGTGTGAGGTGGGTGCGGGACGGATGCAGCCCGATGCCATCCCCGGCATCCTTGCCAGCCGGGACCGCAGCCAGGCCGGGCCGACGCTGCCCGCGAAAGGGCTATTTTTGGAGAAGGTGGACTACGACCTATGAGAAAAAATCGCAACCGTCCGGAGAGTGACGAGCCGCTTTCGGAAGGGCGGGTCGAATATCTGGAAGCTGCCCGCCAGCGTGTGCGGAACCGGCGCATCCGCCGCACGGCGGTGCTGCTGGTGCTGCTGACGGCGGTGGTGCTGTTTGCCACCGGCATCGCGGGCAGCTCGGTGGCGGCCCTGAAGGACCTGACCGATACGGCCCGCATTGCCCTGCTGCCCGGCTCCGGCTGGCCCCAGCAGACCGGTGTGGCCGAGCTGGAACAGATGGCCCCCCTGACCGGCAGCTTTGTAGAGCTGGGGGACGAGGGCTGTGTGGTCTGGTCGCGCACCGGCAAAAAGCTGAACAGCATCCAGAGCGGCTATGCCCGCCCGGCGCTGGCCGCGGGCAAGACCCGCTTTGTCCTCTACAACCGCTCCGGAAACGAGCTGCGGGTGGAGAGCCGCACCCAGAACCTCTACACCAAGCAGCTGGAAAACAGCATTTTCCTCTGCGCCATGTCGGACAACGGCACGCTGGCTGTGGTCACGGAGGACCAGACCAGCATGGCAAAGCTGCTGGTATACAGCCCCTCCATGGAGCAGCAGCTCAGCTGGAGCATGACCTCCAACGACGGCACCCCCCTGCGGATGGCCTTTTCCCCCGACAGCCGGAAGCTGGCGGCGGCAGCCGTCACCGTCAGCGGGGGACAGGTGATGACCAACCTCTACCTCATCAATCTGGCATCGGGCGATCCCGTCAGTCTGGTGAATCAGGGCGGCGTGCCCCAGTGGCTGGGGTGGACCTCTGCTTCCACGATCCTGGCTGTCTACGATACCAGGGCCGTGCTCTACAATGCGGGCGGCGGCGAGCGTGCGGTCTATGATTTTGCGGGCACGGAGCTGAAAGATGTTTCGGTGGACGCGGCAGGCAATGTGGCCCTGCTGCTGGCATCGGGGCAGGTCTCTCAGGCTGTGACGCTGGACAAAAACCTGAACGTCCAGTTCAGCGCCGCTGTCTCGGCGGCAAATTCCATTGTCCGGGCGGGGAACCTGTTCTATCTGCTGGCCGATAACGCCGTGGAGTGCTTTGATGCATCCGGCACCCAGCAGTGGAGCCAGAACCTTGACACCAGCCCGCAGGCATTGCTGGCCAACAGCAAGGATCTGCTGCTGTTCAGCGGCAACACGGTGCAGAAGTTGGAAGCACCCGCTGAATAGCCCTCTCCGTCAATGCTTGCGCATTGCCACCTCTCCCAAAGGGAGAGGCAATTGCGGCTTTGAGGAAAAAGAGTGCAATTTATTTTGTGGCTTCCCCTGTCAGAAGCGTTGGCTCCCCCTTTGGGGGAGCTGGCACGACGGCAGTCGTGACTGAGAGGGTGAGCCAGTTCGGAATAAGGTTAAACGTATGTTCAAGAATCCGTCATTTCTTTTTGATATTATATGCACGATGATTTGGCTGCTGCTGGCTGTCCGCTACGCCCGCAAAGGCTTTCTGGCCTCGGTGGTGCAGCTGACGGGCAGCCTCATCAGCCTGTTCGGTGCCAGAGCCTTTTCAGGCTGGGCAGCCGGGCAAGTGTTCGAGCGCTTCCTCGCCGGAAGCTTCCGGGACCAGATCGCTGCCAATATCGCCGCCGGGGGAGCCGTCAGTCTGGATGGCATTGCCCAGCGGTACGCGGGCTTTCTGCCCGAGGCGTTCCGGGCATCCATCGTGGATGCCTGCGAACGCTCCATCTCTGCCGTCCTCAATGACAACGCCGTTGTGCTGGCGGATACCATCGTCCAGAAGGTGCTGGCTCCGCTGCTGACCCCGGTGATCTCGCTGGTGCTGTTCTTTGTGGCGTTTGCCCTGCTGCGGATGCTGGTCAGCCTGCTGGTCACAGTGCTGGGGCTGGTGAACAAGCTGCCCGTGATCGGTGCAGTGAACCACTGGCTGGGCTGGGGCGTGGGCGGCATTGCCAGCCTTGTGGACATCTATCTGGTGCTCTGCGTGGTCTGGGCGCTCATTGTGATCACCGGCGGCAACCTCACCATGCTCAACGACACGGTGATGAGCGGCAGCCTTTACTATAAAGTATTCAATGTGTTCAACCCGTTTGTCTGAGCGGGGAGGGAAAAGGAGGAACAATGGTCTGCATTCGATGCCAGAAGCGGCCTGCCATTATTTTTGTCCAGCGGATGGAAAATGGCCAGATGAAAAACGAGGGGTACTGCCTGCACTGTGCCCGGGAGATGCACATCAAACCGGTCGATGATCTGATGAAGCAGTTCGGCATGTCCGACGAGGACATGGATGCCATGGAAGACCGGATGGAAAACATGATGCAGGAGATGGGGGACATGAGCAACATGAACCCCTTCTCCATGATGATGGGCATGGGCCAGCCGGACCAGAGCGAGGAGGACGGCGACCTTGTGCCCGGCTCCAGCGCCACCTTCCCGCTGGGGGTGAACGGCGGTGCCCAGAACGGTAAAAACGAAAAGAAGGCGGGCAAAAATGAGAAAAAGCCGCCCCGCCGCAAGTTTTTGGATACCTACTGCGAGAACCTGACCCGCAAAGCCCGGGAGGGGAAACTGGATGATATTATCGGCCGCGACCGGGAGATCTACCGCACCATCCAGATCCTGAGCCGCCGCCAGAAGAACAACCCCTGCCTCATTGGTGAGGCGGGCGTTGGCAAGACCGCCATTGCCGAGGGCATTGCGGAGCGCATTGCCAAGGGGCAGGTGCCGGCAGGGCTGCAGGATAAGGAGATCTTCCTGCTCGACCTGACCAGCCTTGTGGCAGGCACCCAGTTCCGCGGCCAGTTCGAGCAGCGGGTCAAGGGCCTGCTGAGCGAGGTCAAGGCGGCGGGCAACGTCATCCTGTTCATTGACGAGATCCACACCATTACCTCTGCCGGTGAGAGCGAGGGTGCCATGAATGCGGGCAACATCCTGAAGCCCGCCCTCTCCCGCGGCGAGATCCAGGTCATCGGTGCCACCACCTTCAACGAGTACCGCAAGTATATCGAGAAGGACCAGGCGCTGGAGCGCCGGTTCCAGCCCGTGCGGGTGGAGGAACCCAGCGTCGCTGATACGCTGGCCGTGATGGGCGGCATCAAGCATTACTACGAGGAGCACCACCATGTGCAGGTGCCCGCCGATGTGCTGAACGCCACCGTGACCCTGAGCGAGCGGTATATCACCGACCGCTACCTGCCCGACAAAGCCATCGACCTGCTGGACGAGGCCTGTGCCTGCTGCAATCTGGCCCACCCGGTCATCTCCGAGTACCTGACCATGCAGAAGGAACTGGAGGCCCTCAAGCAGGAAGAGGCCGACATGGAAAACGCCGATGTGAACGAGCCCATCGATTACGAGCGTGTGGCAGAGCGCAAGACCCGGATGGCACAGCTGGAGCGGGAATTGCCCGCCAAGCAGGCTGCAGCCGGGGAGATCCAGGTGACCATGGACGATGTGGCCAAGGTCATTGAGCTGTGGACGGGCATCCCGGCGGTGAAGATCCGGGAGACCGAGTATGCAAAGCTCGCCAGCCTTGAGACCGAGCTGAAAAAGAAGATCATCGGTCAGGACGATGCCGTGCATCTGGTGGCGCAGGCGGTCAAGCGCAGCCGCGCCGACCTCTCGGGCCGCCGCCGTCCGGCCAGCTTCATCTTTGTGGGCCCCACCGGCGTGGGCAAGACGGAGCTGGTGAAGCAGCTGGCAAACCAGCTCTTTGACGGCCCCGACCCGCTGATCCGGCTGGATATGAGCGAGTATATGGAGAAGTACGCGGTGTCCCGCATGATCGGTTCCCCTCCGGGCTATGTGGGCTACGAGGAGGCGGGTCAGCTGACCGAAAAGGTCCGCCGCCGTCCGTACAGTGTGGTGCTGTTCGATGAGATCGAAAAGGCCCACCCCGATGTGATGAATATCCTGCTGCAGATCCTGGACGAGGGTAAGATCAACGATGCCCAGGGCCGCACCGTGGATTTCTCCAACACCGTCATCTGCATGACCTCCAATGCGGGCAGCAGCGACCAGACCACCGCAAGTCTGGGCTTCAACCGCAGCGAGGAGGAGCGGAACGAGGAGAAGAGCCGCAAGGCACTGAGCCAGTTCCTCCGCCCTGAGTTTTTGGGCCGCGTGGATGAGGTCATCACCTTCAAGCCGCTGAGCGAGGAGACCCTGCAGGGCATTGCCGCCCTGATGCTGGACGAGTACAAGCCCAGCATGGAGGCCAAGGGCATTGCCTACAGCTATACCCCGGCGGCACTGGCAGCGCTGGTGCACAAGAGCCAGGGCGGCAAGTTTGGTGCCCGCGACCTGCGCCGCACCATCCGCAAGGCTGTGGAGGACCCCGCCGCTGAAAAGATCATCGACGGCACCCTTGCTTCCGGCTCCACCTTGACCGTGGATGCTGAGAACGATGAGATCGTGCTGAAATAAAGAGCAAACAGAAAGCCGCTGCACAGCGTAACAACTGTGCAGCGGCTTTTGTAGTGTAAGATCGCTCCGTCACCTGCGGTGAGGCTGATGGGGGAGATCAGTCCACGCTGACCGGCTCCTCCGGCTTGTTGGTGGTACGGGCGCTCGTGCGGCCCTCGGGAATGATCTCGCCTGCGGCGGTCAGGCTGAGCTTGGCCAGGGTCGGGCCCACCAGCTCGTACACCAGCACCGAGAAGAGCACCACGTTGCGCACCATGTGGCCGTCGGAAAGCTCAGCGGCCTCGGCTGCCATGCCCAGCGCCACACCAGCCTGCGGCAGCAGGGTGATGCCGAGGTACTTCTGGATGTTGTAGCTGCAGTGGGTGGCCCGGCCGCTGACGAAGGCGCCGGAAATTTTTCCCAGAGAGCGGAAGGTGATGTACACCACGCCGATGAGGAGCACCAGCGGGTCGGAGAGGATGTTCAGATCCAGCTCTGCACCGCTGAGCACGAAGAAGAGGATGTTCACCGGCGACACCCAGCGGTCGAGGCGGTCCATCAGCTCATCGGAAGTGGGGCAGATGTTGCAGAACACGGTGCCGGTCATCATGCAGACCAGCAGCAGCGAGAAGCCGCAGTGTATCGGCCCGATGTCGAAGGTGACCATGGACAGGCCCACCGTCAGCAGCACGAAGGCCACGGAAAGGCAGATGAGAAGCTGTTCCATGCGATATTGCGGGCAGCAGCACGATACCGACGCGCAGCCGCCCTTTCCTCCTTTTTCTCAGTCAGGCGCGTTTCCTTGCTGCTTGCCAAAAGCCCAAAAAACACAGCACAGTAATAAATTATACTATTCCACTTTCTGAAAAGCAACATCCTTTCAGGCGGCAAAATTGAAGATTCCTTAACAAATGACCGAAAAAGGCAAAAAAACAGGGCCGCTGCCTGCGCAGCAGCCCTGTTGTATGCAACAATCGTGAATTTAGTTGAACTTGAAGATCTTCCGTGCGATGCGGTAGCCGCCCACCACGATGGCGTCGCCCTTGGGGAAGGGCAGGTTGGTCACGCCGCCGAAGCCGAAGCGGATGGAGCGGTAGACTGCGGCGCTGGTGTGCTCGCGCAGATACTGCCACAGGCCCTTCTGCTTTTCTTTCGCCTCGGCGCTGCCGTCCAGCAGCAGGAAGATGTCGCTGACGGCCATCATCATGGAGAGGTAGTGGAGCATATAGGTCCGCAGTTTCTTCTCGCCTTTGAGGGCGTCGAGGTCCTGACAGTCGATCATATGCTTGGTGACGCGGAGC
>OHRP01000730.1_pt1 | contig 10519 bp, 10 predicted proteins | sample 1578451 | NCBI WGS metagenome assembly OHRP01 (sample SAMEA3879588, study PRJEB24766) | human gut metagenome | biome: human-associated habitat; feature: feces | place: USA | collected 1985/1987
AATGTGGTTGGTCGGGTGTTTATAAGGTATAATTTTATATTATAGCATGACTCGCTTTTGGCTATGGAATAAGGCTATGATTTCTGTTTTAAGTTTTGAAGGTCTGAGACACATGGAAAGTCAGGAAACATTATATGAAATATGTATTTACCAATGGAAAAATCTTAAACGGTACAAAAGACATGCAGGTACAGGAGGGGCAGGTTATTCTGGTGGAAAATGAGAGGATTACAGAGCTTCTGCCAGCGGAAGAAGTCGGGAAACGAAACCTGAAGGCTTCCGGATATGAAGAAATCGACTTACAGGGAAAATATATCCTGCCGGGGCTGATCAACATGCATGTCCATCTGGCAGGCAACGGAAAGCCCCAGAAGAAACAGCGTGACAATGAAGCACTGGTCAAAAAGATCATGAGCAATGGCCTGACAAAGGCTATCGCCTACAATATGGTCTGCGGTTTTGCAAAAGACGAACTGTACAGCGGTGTGACTACGATCCGTACTGTGGGTGGACTGGGAGATTTTGACACCAGACTGCGGGACGACATTGCCGCTGGTAAAAAGCCCGGCCCCAGAATTCTGGCTGCCAATGAAGGAATCTCTGTGCCCGGCGGACATATGGCAGGCTCTGTAGCTATCGCCGCAGACAGCGTGGAAGAAGCGCTGCAGCACTTAGAGACTTCGAAGGCACAAAAGGTGGATCTGGTGAAACTTATGATCACCGGCGGCGTGCTGGATGCGAAGGAAAAGGGTGTGCCCGGCGAACTGAAGATGGCCCATGAAATGGTAAAGGCAGTCTGTGACAAGGCCCACACCATGGGGTATATGGTGGCAGCCCACGTGGAATCTCCGGAGGGTGTAAAGGCAGCTCTGAAAAACGGGGTGGGTTCCATTGAACATGGTGCAAAAGCAGATGAAGAAATGATTTCACTTTTCAAGGAACATAATGCATTTTTGTGTACCACATTGTCTCCAGCACTTCCTTATGCATTGTTTGACCGATCCATTACCAATACCTCTGAAGTGGAGCAGTTTAATGGCAATGTTGTATTTGAAGGTATTATCGACTGTGCGAAGGCGGCCATTGCCAATGATATTCCGGTGGTGCTGGGCAATGATGTGGGATGCCCCTGGATCACCCAGTACGATTTCTGGCGGGAGCTGTACTATTTCCACAAGTATGTGGGAGTATCCAACGCTTTTGCACTGTATACCGCAACCTGCCGCGGCGCCGAGATGGCGGGCATCGGAGATATCACCGGTACACTGGAACCCGGCAAATGCGCGGATATGATCGTGGTGGAGAAGAATCCGTTAGAAGATCTACGGGTGCTTCGAAATGTGGATATGGTCATCGTACAGGGAAAAGTGATCCGTGCTCCCAAGGTGAAGAAAAAGCAGATCGTAGAGACGGAGTTGGACAAATTTCTGAATTAGAATGGAACGGCAATGTCTGTTTCCGTAGAATAGAATTGTATTCTGATGCGTGAATATTGTATAATAAAAACTATGCAGGACAGGAAACCTCCGCTGCATAGTTTTTATTTTTGACAGATTATGGGAAATTATAGGAAAAAGAAAATGACATTTGAAAAATTAGAAAAAAACCTCATGGATGTGGTTCTGGAGGAACAGGCAAAATTAGGCTTCCGCAGAGAGAAGATCCGCGTTATCTACACTGAATCACTTGCTGGGTACACAGGATACGGCGGAACAGATGGAAGTTACACTGGCAGGACAGCCGGAGAGCATGACAATAAAGCTTGGAAAACTGGCTGTGAGCCGTAAGGGAGACCGTTTCTGCCTCTGTATTCCGGAGGAAGGCAGTGCTTATGTCCATGAGCATTTTGCAGAGAAGGGATTTATCTATGAACTGATCCGCCTGATCGGGCAGCATGACTGTAAGATGGAGGATATCCGACAGTTATTTTTGCGGTACAGTGAGAATATTTATGTGGAAGAGATGCGGGGCGAGGACTTTGATGTCATGATCCGTTTCCCGGAGGAAATGGGAGATCCCTATTGTTATTGTTTTCGGGATGAAGGGTGCCATGTGATCTATCACCGATTCCTGCCGGAGGATTACGCAGACCTGATGAAAGCATGAGACAATCATGGTAAACGAACGATAAGAAAAGATTATGTGTATTTTACGATATGGAAATACGATGGAATCTATGGTAAGATAAAAAGGTTCTACGAAGAAAAATGTCGTAAAAGGCAGAAGGCGAGGGGTAAAATGATCTTTAGATGTAAAAACTGCGGCGGTAATGTAGTTTACAGCCCGGAGAGAAAGAAGATGTTCTGTCCTTTCTGTGAGAGTGAGGACAGCGAAGAACGCGAGGACGGTGTGATCGAGACAAGCGGTGAGGAAAACGGCACTGCGGAAGGAACGGTCCAGGCAGCGGGAGCCGGACAGCCGGTCAGCAGAATGGCAGCAGCCGAGGGTGCTGCGCAGAAAAAGGTGACAAAGGTATGTCCCAACTGTGGTGGCGAGATTCCCATGACGGTAAACACCTCCGCTACACAGTGTCCTTATTGTGACAATTATGTGATCGTGGATGATCAGATTTCCGGTGCCTACACACCGCATATGCTGATTCCCTTCCATATGGGCAAGGAAGTCTGCAAGAAGCTGATCCGTGATAAATTTGAGAAATGTATTTTTGCACCGACGGATTTTCTGTCGGAAGTAAGAATGAACGGTATTTACGGTGAGTATGTACCGTTCTGGTTCTACGATTACAATACCAACTGCACGTTCCACGGTGAAGGTACCAAGGTGCGTAGCTGGACGACCGGCAATACACAGTATACCGAGACCTCATATTATGATATTGTCCGTGATATGGACATTGATTTTGTGAAGATTCCTGTGGATGCTTCCGTGGAAATGCCGGATGATGTCATGGATCTGATGGAGCCCTTTGATTACAAGGAACTGCAGGAATTTAAGCCAGAATATCTGTCTGGATTTCATAGTGAACGCTACAATATGACTTCCGATCTGGTGGAGAGCCGTGCCAAAGCCAAGATGCAGGAGGATGCACAGAAGATGCTGCATGACAGCTATTCTGGATATTCCAGTGTCCGCAAAATGGGAGAAAACATCAACGTGACGGACAGTTCTGTAAGTTATGGTCTCCTGCCAGTATGGAAGTATGACTATAGCTACAAAGGCAAAGAATATCCTTTCTATGTAAACGGACAGACCGGTAAACTGGTAGGTACTGCACCGATTTCCAAAGCAAAGGTGTGGGCTTATGCGGGAACACTTGGTGTGACACTGGCGGCAATTCTATGCATGGTGAATGCAATCGCCAGTCTGGTGTAGAAATTATGAGGGAAGGATAACGGGACAATGGAAAAAGATATTAAGAGAGAGGCACTGAGACGGTACCTCAAATATTTTAAGGTATGGTTCATTATTGCCGGCATATTGGCGGTGATCACCATAGGAGTGGCAGTCGTTCATCTGCTTACACCGAAGACTGTCCGGGGCAACAGCCAGGATCCCACAGAGCGTGTGTTTGACTATGCGGATATGCTGACAGACGAAGAGGAGCAGAGCCTGCGGGAATATATAGCAGAGTGTGAGGAAAAGATCCAGGCGGACATCGTGATCGTAACGATCTCCGAATCCGTAGAGTATGATTTGCAAAATCCGGATCTTGCGGAGGCATTTCATGCGAAGGAAGTCGGCAGTACCGACTGGAGTACAGCCATGAGAGATCTGGCGGATAACTTCTATGATTACAACAATTTTGGTTATGACAAGGTACACGGCAACGGAGTTCTGCTGCTGGACAATGCCTATGAAGGACAAAAGGGAAGCTGGCTGTCTACCTGTGGAAATGTCTATGATTATTTTGGCGATTACGAGATCGACCAGGCCCTGTACGCAGTGGATGATTACATAGACGAAAGCCCCTACAAAGCGTATAAGAATTGTATCAGTTATGTGACCCGGACCATGGAGGAAAGTAAGGAAAGCATGCCGATGACCTTTTCTCCCTGGATCCTGACAGGTCTTGTCGTTGCACTGATCTATGCCGCAGTGAACCTGCATCAGAGCAAAGCAAAGGATACTACTACGGTCAATCAGTATCTTGATGGCAAAAAGCCCAAGATCAACAATACCAGAGACCAGTATCTGCGTAAGAACGTGGTGACCCGCAGGATCGAGACCAGCAGTAGCAGTAGCGGACACAGCGGCGGACACAGCGGCGGTCACGGAGGAAGTCATCGGAGCAGCAGCGGTGTCAGCCATGGCGGCGGTGGCCATAGAAGATAAAATAACAAGTTCCATTCCTGGAACAAGAGATCCGGCGTATCGGGTGCAGACAGACACTCATACGCCGGTTTTTTCGTTTTACGGAGGAAGGAGCGACGGCGGGAAACAGTAGTGGAAAAATTTTCCATGGGTTGACAGGAAGCCTGCAGACAGGTATAATCAGACTTGCGATGTAACAATTCTGTAATATATTTGTAAAAGGATTTTAAAGAAGAATTTATGATAAAACATACAAGAGAAAAACAAGTAAAGATCGTAGCCACTGGCCTGGCATTGTGTATGCTGGCGGCACCGCTTTCCGCTTCCGCTGCAGAAAGCAGTGTCCTCATGGCATCCGGCGGTGTGGCTTCTGTCCTGGAGACGGAGCGTACACTGGAGGAATACATCCAGATCGCACAGGATGCCCAGGGAGCTTCCTGGGGCTATACCAATATCGGTGTGGCCAATGTGGAATCCGGTAATCTGAATGTGAGAGCGGTATCTTCCACAGACGGTAAGCTGGTAGGTAAGCTTCCCAAGGATGCGGCCTGTGAAGTGGTCGAGACCGTAGATGACTGGGCACATATCAAGTCCGGTGAAGTGGAAGGTTATGTCAGCAAGGAATTCCTGCTGACTGGACCGGAAGCCAGAATCCGAGCCATGGAACTGGTTCATACGGTAGCCACTGCCAATACCGATGGCCTGAATGTACGTCAGGAGCCCAATACCACCAGTGAGATCGTGACTCAGGTGGGACAGGGAGAAGAGATGGAGTATGTGGAGACCGGTTCCGATGGCTGGGTGAAGATTTCTATTGATGGCGAAGATGCTTATGTATCCCAAGATTATGTCACAGTGGAAGAAAAGCTGGATACCGCCATCACCATGACAGAGCTTCTCTACGGACAGGGGGTATCCGATGTCCGCGTAGATCTGGTAGAATATGCAAAACAGTTCATAGGTAACCCTTATGTCTGGGGAGGCACCAGCCTTACCAAGGGTGCGGACTGCTCCGGTTTCGTTCTCAGCGTATTCAAGAAATACGGCATTACCCTGAGCCATTCCTCCAGAGCACAGGCCAATGAGGGCACCAAGATCAGTGCATCCGAGCTAAAGCCCGGTGATCTGGTATTCTATGGTAACGGCAAGGGTAATATTAATCACGTAGCTATTTATATCGGTGGAGGACAGGTAATTCACGCCAGCAGCCCGAAGACCGGTATCAAGATCAGCAGCTATAAGTATCGTACACCTGTGAAATGTGTCCGTGTCATTCACGACTGATAAAAAGCATTGCTTTCGCAAAAGGGCGGGGCAATGCTTTTTTGTGTACAAATCGAGTAGGAGACAGCCTGCTTGATTATTCGAAGATATGCGCAGGATCTTTCTTTTACAATTGCGTTTCCCAGGGAAGTATGATACTATTTTTGTATACATCAGCGGTCCCTGACAGGAAAAAAGGGGGCTTCGTACAGAGACGAAAATGGGTGAGGAATATGCGGAAAGTAGCTTTGATCACCGATGGCTGGAGAAGGTTGTTTACCTATGCCTGGCCGGCAGGTATTTTGCAGAGAATCAAAGAGAGGGACGAAGAAGTAAATTTATATATTTTTAACAGTACTGGCAACTGGAGCAGAGATGCTGGGTACAACAGGGCAGAATATAATATTTTTAACCTTCCGGATCTGTCAGAGTTCGACGGCATTATTCTGGAATTGAACAATATCAGCTCTCCGGCAGTGCTGGCGGAAGTGATCCACAAGGCGAAGCAGTCGCACCTTCCGGTAGTCTCTATTGCCAACGAGCTGGAAGATTTTTATTATGTGGGTATTGACAATTATTCTGCCATGAAGCAGGTGATCGCACATATGCATGAGGTGCATAACTGCAAAAAATTCTGGCTGCTGGTGGGGGCTGACAGCAATTATGAGAGCAGCTGCCGACTGCAGGGAATGCTTGACTATGCCAAAGAACACAAGATCAAAATAGATAAGAATGACATCTGGTACGGCTCTTTTGACTACAAGAGCGGATTGGAAGGCTACAGGCATCTGTGGGATACTCACAAAGAGCTGCCGGATGCTATTATCTGTATCAATGATAATGTGGCTGTAGCGGTATGCGAAGCGGCGGCCCAGATGGGATTTACAGCACCGAAGGACTTCCGTATCACAGGCTTTGACAACTTCGACAAGGCCGGATTTTACACGCCGAGTATTACCACTGTGGGACATATCAGAGAGGAAGCTGCATACAAGGGAATGGATATTCTCCTGAAAATCTGGGCGGGAGAAAGTGTCCCCCGGTACAATTTCACCAATACTGAGATGCTGTGGCAGGAGAGCTGTGGCTGCGGCAAAGGAAGCAGCAGGGATGCCAGAGCCCATCTGAAGGATCAGATCATGTACAGCGTGGAAAGTGAGGAATTCGACGAGGAAGTCCTGTCCATGGAGGCAGAGATGATGCAGTGCAATACCGTAGAGGAAATGATGTACTGCATTCCCCAGTGCATTCCGTCCCTGAAATGCGATGCCATGTATCTGGTGCTGGACGATCACCTCAATGCCTATAAAAAAGAAACGGAGAAGAGTATTCATCTGGATGCCACCCCTTCGGACGAGGGATTTTCCTTGCATGGTTATCCGAGACAGATGCAGATGACCTTTGCATACGAGAGGGACCAGAGACTGGATCTGGACAGACAGGAAGTGGATGGCATCTTCCCAACCTTCGATTATCCGAAGCCGGGACAGGACTTTTTGTTCCTGCCGTTACATTTCGGAGAGCGTACCGTTGGCTATGTAGCTATCCGTAATGCGGTATACCTGATGGAGAAACAGTACCTGTTCCAGATCATGAACGCACTGACCCGCTCCATGGAGAACCTTCACAAAAAAGAAATGTTGGCCTATATGAACCGCAAGCTGTCTTCCCTGTATATTATGGATACGCTGACAGGTATGTATAACCGTATGGGCTACCAACAGCTGGGAGAGGAGTCCTTCCGTATTTCCGGTCTGAACAAACGCAAACTTCTGATCTTGTTCGTGGATCTGGATCGTCTGAAATACATCAATGACACCTTCGGACACGAGTATGGGGATATGGCCATCTGCGCTGCAGCCAGAGCATTGATGCAGTGTAGCAGCCGGGACGCTGTGCCGGCCAGAACCGGCGGTGATGAATTCGTCCTGATCCAGAGTTACCAGTCCGATGAGGTTTCCAGAGAACTGGTGCTGCGCATCCGCAGAACACTGGAGGCGGAGGGAAAAGCCCAGAAGCTTCCGTTCCCGTTGTCCATGAGTATCGGAACTGTCGTGACGGATCCGGAATCCGCACTGTCTTTTGCAGATTATGTAAAAATTGCAGACAGCCGGATGTACGAGGAAAAGGTACAGAAGCGGGCCGCAAGAAAATAGAAAAATATATTTACAACCGATAGAAACTATGATATATTGAAATAGTATGATTAGCCGATGCCCAGATTACGGACACTCCGACCTTAGTCTTGGTATCTGGCGTTTAAAAAACAGGAGGAAAAAGAAATGATTTCTAAGGAAAAGAAAACAGCCATCATGAACGAGTATGCAAGAACCCCCGGTGACACCGGTTCACCTGAGGTACAGGTAGCAGTCCTGACCGCAAGAATCCAGGAGCTTACCGAGCATCTGAAGGAGAACCCCAAGGATCATCATTCTCGTCGTGGTATGCTGAAGATGGTAGGTCAGAGACGTGGTCTTCTGGAGTACCTGAAGAAGAAGGATATTGAGAGATATCGTGCATTAATCGAGAAGCTTGGCTTAAGAAAATAATGCTGACTGGTGAGCGGGGTCTGCCGATTACATCGGCGCTCCGCTTCTCTTGTTTCTCATTACATCCATATGCACGGTGAAAATCTAATTCACCGCGCCTGAAAAGGTAACACACGGGATGGAAGTGAGCCCCGAGACCGCTGAAAAGATTATGTTGCGGATCATGGGAGCGACATGGAATTTTCAGTAGTTTCGGTAATCCTCCAGCCCGTAGAATAATAATTCATATCGTAGCGTGGCACCAAAGATAACAGTCACAGTACGATGGATAGGAGGAATTTATGTATCAAAGTTACAAGATGGATCTTGCAGGCAGACCTCTGGTGGTTGATATCAACCGTGTAGGTAAGCAGGCAAACGGATGTGCATTCATGCACTATGGTGATACCACGGTTCTCTGTACCGCAACCGCTTCCGAGAAGCCCAGAGACGGTATCGATTTCTTCCCTCTGAGTGTAGAGTATGAAGAGAAGATGTACGCTGTGGGTAAGATCCCCGGCGGTTTCAACAAGAGAGAAGGAAAGGCAAGTGAGAATGCTATTCTGACCAGCCGTGTCATCGACAGACCCATGCGTCCCCTGTTCCCCAAGGATTACCGTAATGATGTAACCCTGAACAACATGGTAATGAGCGTGGATCCCGAGTGTCGTCCGGAGTTGGTGGCTATGATCGGTGCAGCTATCGCTACCTGCATTTCCGATATTCCTTTCGATGGCCCCTGCGCTATGACCCAGGTAGGCATGATCGATGGCGAGTTCATCATCAATCCCAGCCAGGAGCAGTGGAAGAAAGGTGATCTGAACCTGACCGTTGCTTCCACCAGAGAAAAGGTGATCATGATCGAGGCAGGAGCGAACGAGATTCCTGAAGCAACCATGATCGAAGCAATTTATAAGGCTCACGAAGTGAACCAGACCATCATTGCTTTCATCGACAAGATTGTAGCAGAAGTAGGCAAGAAGAAGCATGAGTACACCAGCTGTGCAGTGCCCGCTGAAATGTTCGAGGAGATGAAGAAGATCGTATCTCCCGCTGAGATGGAAGAAGCTGTATTCACCGATGATAAGCAGACCCGTGAGGAGAATATCCGTGTAATCACCGACAAGCTGACCGAGGCTTTCGCTGAGAACGAAGAGTGGCTGGCTATCTTAGGTGAGGCAGTATACCAGTATGAGAAGAAGACCGTTCGTAAGATGATCCTGAAAGATCACAAGCGTCCCGATGGACGTGCAATCACACAGATCCGTCCTCTGGCAGCAGAAGTAGACATCATCCCCCGTGTACATGGTTCCGCTATGTTCACCCGTGGACAGACCCAGATCTGTAACGTATGTACTCTGGCACCTCTGTCCGAGCAGCAGAAGATCGATGGCCTGGATGAGAACGAAGTAAGCAAGAGATATATGCATCACTATAACTTCCCTTCCTATTCCGTAGGTGAGACCAAGCCTTCCCGCGGACCCGGAAGACGTGAGATCGGTCACGGCGCTCTGGCTGAGAGAGCCCTGATCCCCGTACTGCCCAGTGAGGACGAGTTCCCTTATGCAATTCGTACCGTATCTGAGACTTTTGAATCCAACGGATCTACCTCCATGGCATCCACCTGTGCTTCCTGCATGTCCCTGATGGCAGCAGGCGTACCCATCAAGAAGATGGTAGCAGGTATTTCCTGTGGTCTGGTAACCGGCGAGACCGATGACGATTTCGTTCTGCTGACCGATATCCAGGGACTGGAAGACTTCTTCGGAGATATGGACTTTAAGGTAACCGGTACTACCGAAGGTATTACCGCGATCCAGATGGATATTAAGATCCACGGTCTGACCAGACCTATCGTAGAAGGCGCTATTGCGAGATGCCGTGATGCAAGACTGTTCATCATGGATACCTGCATGAAGCCCGCTATCTCTGCTCCCAGAACAGAGGTTGGCAAGTACGCTCCCAAGATCATCTCCATTCAGATCGATCCCGACAGAATCGGTGATGTAGTAGGACAGCGTGGTAAGACCATCAATGAGATCATTGCCCGTACCGGTGTGAAGATCGATATCACCGATGATGGTAAGGTATCTATCTGCGGTACTGACAAGGAAATGATGGATAAGGCTCTGGAGATGGTGAAGATCATCACCACCGATTTCGAAGAGGGCCAGATCTTCAAGGGTAAGGTAGTCAGCATCAAGGAGTTCGGTGCATTCATCGAGTTCGCACCCGGCAAGGAAGGCATGGTACACATCTCCAAGATCGCCAAGGAGAGAATCAACCGTGTAGAAGATGTTCTGACTCTGGGCGATGTAGTGACTGTAGTATGCCTGGGTAAGGATAAGATGGGCAGAATCAGCTTCTCCATGAAGGATGTAGCACAGCAGTAAGCTGTAAGAACGCAAGGCATAAGAATATAAGATATAAAATAAGAAAGGATCGCTGCATAGTGT
>OHRP01000740.1_pt1 | contig 10401 bp, 5 predicted proteins | sample 1578451 | NCBI WGS metagenome assembly OHRP01 (sample SAMEA3879588, study PRJEB24766) | human gut metagenome | biome: human-associated habitat; feature: feces | place: USA | collected 1985/1987
GAGCTGCTGCACGGTGTTCATCACCGCTGAGCCGTCGGCGTTCATCGCGGCCGGCAGCTGGTTCAGCGCATGCGTCTGGTTAGGCACGAGCACGAATCCGGATGCGGCCATGAACAGCGCGTAGGCGATCGCGACGGCCCATTCATGCGCGCCGCCGAGCATCATCACAATATCCATGATGGCCACGCCGACAAAACCACAGGCGATGAATTTCGGCGGAAAATGCGCTTTCAGCGCACCTCCGATCAACGGCGCGGAAATCGCGCCGACCACGGCTCCCGGCAGCAGAATCAGGGCGGCGATCATGCTGGTGTGGCCGAGTCCGCGCTGCAATAGAATCGGCAGCAGGAAGTTCACACCGAGCACGCCACCGGACGACATCAGCAGAATCAGCATGCCCAATGTGAATCCGGGGAATGCGAACGTGCGCACCTCGACCAGCGGATGCTCCATCTTCAGCTGCACGGCGGCGAACACACCCAGCACCACGATCGCGCCGACAAGCACCGTCCAGAAGCGCCAGTCGCCGTTCCACTGCGCGAAGAAGCTCGCCGCCACGATGATGCCGGCCAGACCGGCCGCCACCAATACCAGCGATGGCACCGACAGATGCCCCTTCCCGCCGTGGCGGATGTCGGGGACGGTAGCGCATCCCAGCACGAGCGAGATGAGCAGGAACGGGATCATCGTGTAGAAGATCCAATGCCAGTTGAGGAATTCCATGACGAGCCCGCCGAACACCGGGCCGATGGCCGGGGCCGCGCAGGTCACCAGACTGACCAGGCCAAGCATCATGCCGCGTCGGTTGAACGGCGCTTTCTCGAGGATGATGTTGGTCAGCAATGGCAGCGAGACGCCGGTGCCCAACGCCATGATGAGCCGCGCCGCGAGCAACATCGGAAAGTTCACGGCGAGCGCGCCGACCACCGTACCTGCCGAGAACAGCGCCACGGCGGTGACGAACAGCCCCTTGGTGGGGAATGTGCGCACCATGAACGGTGAGGTGGGGATGGCTATGGACAGGAGCAGCAGATAGCCGGTGGTGAGCCATTGCACCACGTCGGCGGAGATGGAGAACTCCCCCATCAGCGTGGAGTAGGCGATGTTGAGCGACGTTTCGGATAGGATGCCGAGGAAGGTGAGGATGGAGAGCGCCACCACCACGATAGTGAGTCTGCCTTCGCTCATGGTGCCGGCGGAGCTGGCTGCCGGTGTTGTCCGATGGTTGTGTCGTTCGTCGTGGATGCTCACGGTTCTCCTTGTCGTGTTGGCGTCGTCGGCGTTGACGGCCGCCGGCGATATCCGCATATCGTATTGCCTCGCCTATATCTAGGGAGGAAAAGTTACGCGAAATTGCATGCGCGTATTCGGACACGCCCCCGATTGCGCCAATGCTGCCTATGATGAGATGAAAGCGTGCCGATTACGAAGGGGGCGCATCAGTATAAAGAGAGACTGATGAGAAGGACACCGTTGCTTGTGTTGCGCGGCGGCGGCCGCGGCCGTCATGGCGCTGGGCGTCACCGTGCAGGCGCAATGCGCCGAACCGTATCCGTCCGATACGCAGCAGCCGGATTACACGGCATTGCTCACCGATTTCACCAATTATTACCAGCCGGATCTCACCGCGCCTTCCACGGAGCTGCGTGGACGCGTGGTCAATGCAGAGGTGCTCAAGGAAAACAGCGACGCCACGGTGTCGGTGAATCATAAGGCCAATGAGGGGCGGACCAGTGATGACGATCCGCTCAATCCTCAGCAGCAGCGCGCATTGAAGGACAGTGATTCGCTGATCGAAAACACGTACTCCGATGCGCTTGGCCCGGTTTTGGGGAGGTTTCTGAGCGAGGGCATCAAGCAGGGTGATCTGCCACTTTCCACAACGTTGTTGGTCAAACGGCCCGGAGAAAGCGACATCGGCACGGAACGGCACGCGTTGCTGTCACGGTATGTGAACGATTCCGCCGTGAAGAAGCAGTATGTCCATCCGCGTCCGTTCACGGATCGCACGAATGGCGGCTATGTGGCTGCCGGTCTGCCGAAGACCGAGAATATCATCCATCTGCCGGTGTGGACGGACGATTCCGGCACGCAGCACAACCCCGGCTATGACACGCTCGCCCCCACTGGTTCGTTCCCTTCCGGTCACACCACCGTCGCCTATTCCGGCGGTATCGGCCTGGCCACGCTGCTGCCCCAGCTCGCGCCGGAGATCATGACGCGCGCATCGGAGGCGGCCAACAATCGTCTGATCGTGGGCGTGCACTATCCGCTCGATCTGATGGGCGGGCGCATCATCGGAGAGGCCGGGCTTGCGACGCGGTGGTCCGATGAACAGTTCCGCAACGACAAGTTGATGCCGGCATATCAGGAAATGCAGGCGTATATGGCGAAGCGTTGCGTGGGCGCCAATATCGTTGCCCGCGCGGCGGATGATCCGACGACCGTGCAGAATTGCGTGACCGCGTTGAACGCGAATTCCGCCGATTCCTCCAAGCCGAGCGGCGGATACACCAACGATTTCACCGACGATTTCAGTACACAGCCGGTGACCAACCGCGCGTCGGCATTGGCCGCCTATCAGGCACGCATGAGCTATAGATTCAAGCCGACCTCCGCCACCGGCAAGGCCGCCGTCGTACCGGAAGGCGCGGAGAATCTGTTGACCACCGCGTTCCCGACGTTGAACGCCGAACAACGGAGGGCCGTGCTGGCCGCCACGGAGATTGATTCCGGCGAACCGTTGGACGCAAGCTCGAACGGCTATCAGCGGCTGAATCTCGCCGCCGCCTACAGCGCCAAAGTGACGCTGTCCGCAGACGGTTCCGTGGTCAAGGTGGAGCCGGGGCAGGCCGTCGCCTCCGTGGTGCGCGAGGGCGCCCCAGCTAAGCCCGGCTCATCCAGCGGAAGGAGCGATGCCACTGCCAGCACCACCAAAACCATTGCGAACACCGGCTCGGACATGCTGGCTCCGGCAGGCATGATGGTCGCCTGCTTCATGCTTGGCATCGGATTGATGCTGACCCGCCGACGCGCGTAAGGCAATAGGTCGGGTCACCCTATGGGAGGCCCGACCTTCACTCACCTATTGAAACGGCAACGACGCCGATGCTCATTGCAACCTGTACTCCAGATACACCTGCTCCTCTTCCATGAGCCCTTGGAGCAATGCGGCCCCCACCCTGCGATGCGGAATCCGCACCGTTGGCACAGGCGTTTCGCCGGCTCGTTATGCGCATAGGTGTCGAGGCGGACGACCGCGTAGCCGTGCCCGGCCGCATATTCCTTCGCGTATTGCACCATCCGGCTTCCATACCTGTGGCCCGCGAACCGCGGCGGCACGCACAGCGTATGCACGACAAGCACATCCTCGCCTTCGCCGGGATACTGCCATGCCACGTCGTCGTATTCCGCGGGCTGGGCATTTCAATATCATGCTGGCACGGATCTCACCATCCTCTTCCAGCACGATCATCTCCCCCTGCGGGCACGGCGCGCTTCGGTACAGCGATCGTCGGGTATACGCCCAATTCCCAATGGGAATCGCCTCCATGCTCCTGCTCGTAAGTCAGCAGGTCCTCGTAGGTCGCGGCGATCGCCGCGATATCCGCAGATGTTGCCTGTCGTATCATGCTATTTCTTCCTTTTCGAACCCCGGTGAACCGTAACCGATGTGTCATGGCGAGATTCCGTAGAGGGTTTCACTGTTCCGTAGGTGGTCGCCGGTGGTATCGGGGATGAGGAACGGCTTTATTCAGGCCATTCCTTCGGCAGGCATTCAGCCCCAACCACCTACGGAACCCGAAAACCGCCTACGGAAAGACCGGACCTTGCCGTGACTCCCGGCCCGTATGCATGCATGGAGCCGATACCGCAACCAAGAAGTCATTGTAGAACCGCCCACACGAGCAATGTCCGCCAAATACGACATGCGCTGCGGCGACTTGTGAAATTACCTGAATCATCGTAAAATACCAAGTGGTAATTAAAGGACACCGCTTCAACGAGGAAAGTGAGCAATCCATGACCAACACCACCGACCTGCCATACAAGAATCCCAACCTGCCTGCCGAAGAGCGCATCGCCGATTTGCTCGGACGCATGACCCTCGAAGAGAAGGTCGGCCAGATGATGCAGCTTGATGCTCGCAGCGGCGATCTGGATGACCTGATCGTCAACAAGCACGTCGGCTCGATTCTGCACACCTCCCCCGCGGACCTGCCCCGCGCGGTCGAGACCGTGAACACGAAGACCCGCCTCGGCATTCCGCTGATCATCGGCGACGACTGCATCCACGGCTATTCCTTCTGGCCAGGCTCCACCATCTTCCCATCCCAGCTCGGCATGGCAACAAGCTTCGACACGGCCAAGGTTCAGGCCGCAGGACGTGCCACCGCCGAAGAGGTCTCCACCACCGGCGTGCATTGGACGTTCTCCCCCGTGCTGTGCATCGCCCGCGACACCCGTTGGGGCCGTGTGGACGAGACGTTCGGCGAGGATCCGTATCTGATCGGCGAAATGGCTTCGTCCATCGTCAAGGGATATCAGGGCGGAGCCAAGGCCGGCGAGCCGCTCGCCAAAGACGCGATCCTGGCCTGCGCCAAACATTTCGCCGGCTATTCCGAAACGCAGGGCGGCCGCGACGCGTCCGAAGCGGACCTGTCCCACCGTAAGTTGGAATCGTGGTTCCTGCCGCCGTTCGAACGCGTGGCGAAGGAGGGTTGCGGCACGTTCATGCTCGGATACGAATCCATCGACGGCGTGCCGGTCACCTTCAACAAGTGGCTGCTGTCCGACAAGCTGCGCGGCGACTGGCACTACCAGGGCACGCTGATCACCGACTGGGACAACGTCGGCCGTTCCGTGTGGGAGCAGAAGGTCAAGGCCGATTACGTGCACGCCGCCGCGGACGCGGTCAAGGCCGGCAACGACCTGATCATGACCACGCCGAAGTTCTACGAAGGTGCCATCGAGGCCGTGAAGACCGGCCTGCTGGATGAGTCGCTGATCGACGAAGCCGTGTCCCGCATCCTCGCACTCAAGTTCCGCCTGGGCCTGTTCGAAGATCCGCGTCTGCCGGACCAAGAGCGCATCAAGACGGTTATCGGCTCCAAAGCCCATCAAGAGCTCAACCTGCAAATCGCACGCGAATCCGTGGCGTTGCTGAAGAATGACGGCGCATTGCCGTTCTCGGCTGCGGCGGGCAAACGCATCGCCGTGGTGGGCCCGCTTGCCGATGACGCGCAGGAGCAGTTGGGCGATTGGGCCGGCAATTCCGGTCAGGTCAATTGGATGCCGGATGGCCAGCCGCGTGAGATGATCACCACCGTGCTTGACGGGTTCAAGCAGCTTGCGCCCGAAGGATGCGAGGTTGCGTATTCGCGTGGCGCGAACATCATCGATTTGGTGGACGATCCGGAAGGCGAGTTCTATCCGGACGGCCAGCCTCGTCCGAAGCTCGCCGTCTCCGCCAAGTTCGACCAGCAACTGCTGGATGAGGCGGTGGACAACGCGCGTCATTCCGATCTTGTTGTCGCCGTTGTGGGCGATGTGGTGCAGTTGGTCGGCGAGACCTGCTCCACCGCCACACTGGAACTGCTCGGCGGGCAGAACGCCATGCTCGAGGCGCTTGCCGACGTGGCCCGCGAGACCGGCAAGCCGCTGGTCGTGGTGCTGATGAGCTCCAAGCCGCAGGTGATGCCGGCATGCGTGATCGGCACGAATGGCGTGATCGTGGACGAATCCAGGTATGAAGGGCGGCCAAGCCATCGCGGAGATCATCCTCGGCGAAACCGAGCCGAGCGGACGTCTGCCGATCACCTTCCCGCGTCATGCGGGCCAACTGCCGGTCTACTACAACCAGATCCGTGGCCAGCACGGCAACCGGTACGCCGATCTCACGCAGGATCCGGCATTCGCGTTCGGCGAGGGTCTGGGCTACACGACCTTCGCATATGGCGAGCCGACGATCACCAACGCCCCCACCTCCGGCACGTTCACCACCGACGACACCGTGCACGCCGAAATCACCCTCACCAACACCGGCGAGCGCAAGGGCACCGAAGTAGCGCAGTTGTATATCGGCGATATCGTGACGTCCTACAGTTGGACGGACCGCGAGCTCAAGGCGTTCCAGCGCGTGGAGCTTGAGCCGGGCGAGACCAAGACCGTTGCGTTCGATATTCCGGTTTCGGGGTGCACCATCGTCGATTCGGATGCCAACCGTATCGTCGAGCCGGGCGAGTTCGAGGTGTTGATTGGCCATTCGAGCCGTCGTCGCGATTTGAAGCGCACCACGTTCACTGTGGCGTAGTTGTATGCGATAGTGCGATTGCGTTGCGTAACCACATTGCGTAATCGCACTATTCAATACCCCTTTTCGCTCACGCAAAATAAATCAAGCCGTCAATATACGCATGTGAGCGAAAAGGGGTAATCGTATGCCATTATGCAAAATCGCAAATGGCGGAATTCCAACGTTTCCTATTTCTAAAATCAGATAATTCAGCGCACGTATGCGCAAAAACGCACTTTTCCGCAATCCGTGAGCAAAAGGGTGGCTTGCGATTGGACTCGTGCAAGCCACAAACCACCAATCAAATCGCAAATCGCAATCCGTGAGCAAAAGGGTGCCTCACGCAAGCCAAACCGCAAACCGCAAACCAAACCGCAAGTCCAAAAACCGCAGGTCGAAAAACGAAAGCAGATAGACAATCATCAGAATCACGCAATCGCAACCAACCGGCGGAACGGACACGACCAAATCAATAAATCCGAATCAGCGGTAGGCGTCCCACAGGGGCTCGGGGAACAGCAGGTTTTCCATTTCAGCCCATTCTGCGCATAGGTCGACTTCCGGTTCGCGCAGCCACCACAGCTGGATGCCATCCATGATTTCCATGGCCTTGCGCACCACCGGCCGCATGCTTTCCTCCCATGAGCCGAGTTGCGGCGGAACCAACCATGGATAACGGGAATAATGTGCCCAGATGTTGTCCATTCGTTCCATGAATTCATCATGCAGCGGATGGTCCGGGTTCAGGGATTCGGCCGACAGCACGGTGAACAGCTGCACCATCATGCGGCGGCGCGAGTTGTGTTTCACCAGGTAGCGCAGGTATGCGGGGAAATGCGGCGCGGATGGGTCGCTGCCCGGCATGCCCGATGAGAAGAAGTCCTCCGGCGTGCCGGTCTGCCCGTAGTATTCGTCATATACCAGCGCCAGCATCTTGTCTTTGTTTTCGACGTATCGCAGCACGCCTTGTTTGGAAATGCCGACCCGATCGGCCACGTCCTGGATGGAGATGCCGTTGAATCCGCGTTCGCTGATGAGCTGCACCGCCGCATCCAGCACTTCCGCACGACGCTCTTGTGGCGATTTGCGGGTACGTTTCGAAGTCTCTTCCTCTGCCATGGTTCCGAGTCTAATGCACCTTGCGTCGATTGCCGTTGATTGACTGCCTATATCACGTCATCATGAGGGACATCCGTCCGAATCCATCCATGACGCCATACGCGAGTCAGATCCCATGCTTCGAGATTGCCGCCGTTGCGAGGGTCCCGCGGCGGTTTTCCTTCGCCGCTGCCTGGTTTCGCGGAACGCGCAAGCTGGTAGCTCCAATAGACCTGCCCCGCCGACGCATCCCATGCCGCGCGTTGCAATCGCGATACTTGGCGGTATGCGTCCGCCCGGTTTCGGCTGTGCAGGGCCCACCGGTTCTCCACGCACCACTCGCCCACAAGTACAGGGATATGGCGGGCCGCCGAACGGATGGCGATTTCGCGCGCACCCACCAGCATTCGGTACAGCCATGGCAGGTGCCGCGATTGCAGGTACAGTCGGCGTGCCGGTCCCGCGAACAACGGTTCCTCCATGGCGATGAGATATTGGTGGGTGTCGAGCATGACGTTGCGCATGCCGGCGCGACGGAACCAGTCGCCCCAGCGGAGCAGTCGGAAGCCGTCATGGAATACGATTATGGTTTCCGGGCGCAGTATGGCGCGCAACCGAGCGTAGGCTTCGCGGTAGAAGCGCTTCAGAAAGCGCAGTGGGACATGCGTGCTGCCGGAGGCCTCGCGGACGTCCTTCGCCGTATTCGACGTGCCATGGAACACCGACCAGCTCACCGGTTCGTTGAGCACTTCGATGCTGTGTAGGGTCGGCTCGTCACGATATCGGCGGGCCAATCGTTCCAGCACATTCAACGCGTATTCCACCAAGTCCGGATTCTGCGCCCATTTGCACACGCCCGTCAGGCCGCCGTTGTCGAAACCATTCTGTGAGCCGGGCACGGTATGCAGGTCGATCATGATCTTCAGTCCCGTCTCCCGCGCCCAACGGAACGCGCGGTCGAGGTATGCGATGCAGCCCGGATGTCCGGGCCAGTCGCCGAAGATGAAATATGGTATGGGAATGCGCACGAGATTGAGCCCATGGTCGGCGATGATGCGGAAATCCTCCAGGGTGATGTAGGTGTCGCGGTGCCGGCGCAGTTCCTCGGCGAGATTCCGCTCGGACCAGAGGGCGCCGTGCGTGCGATGCATCCAGATTTCGTCATCTTCGGCAGTGCGAACGAACGGTTCCGGATCCATCCATTTCTCCAGCACCAGCCAGTTACCGAGGTTCACGCCGTTGATTCGCTCGTCGATGCCCAGCACCATGCGTCTCACCGCCTTTCTGTGCGGGGTTTCGCCCGGCTTGTCGTTTCCGCCCATTCAAACTCCAAGACCACCCGAGCCCAAACCCCATTTCAGCCCAATGGGCCAAGGAACCGCACCGTTCGCAACGTTCCTTGGCCCATTGTATGCGTCCTGCAATCAGCCACGCGGCCGGTTGGAATCGGACCACGGCCGGATTGGGGTTTCGGAATGATCGTGGCCGGCCGGGCGGGATCAGTCGACCGGCTTCGTCTCGTCCGCCTCGTAGTCGAAGAAGTCGAAGTCGGCGGTTTTCTCATGCAACGCGGCATCGGTGACGGCGACGCCGACCATGGTGTCGGTGAGCAGCTTGTAGTTCCAGTAGTAGAAGCCGCTGCCCTTGCTCCATGCGGCGAGCTGGGATTCGGCCACGCCCTGGTACAGCGAGCGCTTCTGTTCGGCGGTCAGGGTCTCGGCCTGCGCGCCTTCCTCGCCGTTGAGCACGCTTTGGCCGCCGTGGGTGTCCACGCCGCAGCCGACGGAGTTGAACAGGCACCACTCCCCCACGATCACCGGGAAGTATTCGCTCATCTCGGCGATCATCGGCGCGTAGGTGTTTCGCACGAAGTCGTCGTAGCCTTCCACGGTCTGCGGGCAGCCCATCATTTCGGCGGTCATGAGGTACTGGTGGGTGTCCACGTTCTCGAATTCCGGCGCAAGCCTGCCGTCATCCCCGCGCATGAAGTCCTTCCACTGTTCGATGTCGAAGCCGTCGTGGAACACCACGGCCTTGTCCGCCGGCAGCGCGCCCTTGTCGGCGTCGCGCAGACGGTGGTAGGCGGTGATGTAGAAGTCCTTGAGCCAGTCGAATGCGATCGGGCCGGTGCCTTCGGCGAGCTCCGGGTCGACCGCCTTGTAGCGTTCGGTCATGTTCGCCATCGGCCAGCAGGTGGTGGTGTTCGGCTCGTTGATGATTTCGATGCCCATCAGCGCCCGACGATGGCCGTACCGCTTGGAGAGGCGTTCGAGCACGGACAGCACGAATTCGACTTCGTCGGGCAGCTGCGCCCACTTGCACACGCCGGAGATGCCGCCGTTGTCGAAGCCGTTCTGGCTCATCGGCGCGGTGTGCAGATCGATAAGGATGGTCAGGCCGTATTTCTCGGCCCAGTTGAAGGCCTTGTCGAGTTCGTCGATGCAGCCGATCAACGGTGCACGGTCGCCGAAGATGAAGTACGGCACGGGGATGCGCGGAGTTCAGCCCCCACGATCTGATGGTGGCGAAGTCGCGTTCGTTGATGTATTCGGCGCGGTGGGTTTTGATGCGGGCCTCGTAGACGGCCGGGTCGAGCTGCGTCGGCAGGTAGTATTCGTCGTCCGCGGTGGTGCCGTCGAACAGCGCCGGGCTCATCCACTTCTCCAGCACCAGCCAGTTGCCGAGGTTCACGCCTTTGATGTAGTCGGGATTCATGTGCACTCCTTCGTACGTCATGCAGTTTCTATTACTTAGTAACTACTTAGTTATAGTCTAATACATTTCCGTCCCACACGCAACCCAACCTCGGCGGCACCCCATCTCCGCCATCGACCTTTATATTTGAATATATAAGATCGATTGATGGAGGTGCCGGAATGCGATACGTGATGCGGATCTTCGACACTCCGCTGCTGGAGTTCGAGGCATCCTACGGCGAGGGGCTGCAGGCCGGCTGAGAAGGAACGCACGACTTCCCCATGCCGTCGATTTCCACAAGATAACACGCC
>OHRP01000767.1_pt1 | contig 10181 bp, 12 predicted proteins | sample 1578451 | NCBI WGS metagenome assembly OHRP01 (sample SAMEA3879588, study PRJEB24766) | human gut metagenome | biome: human-associated habitat; feature: feces | place: USA | collected 1985/1987
TTTTAATTAGAGATTAGTCTTCCAGTCTACCATGGTCACAGCCAAGTGAGAGATAATGCTCAATTTCATCACCCAGCACAAGTTGGGCATACTCCAAAGGCTTATTATATAGTAACCAATCCAGTTCTGCTCGCTGCGCAGGGGTGTTGCCGTATTCGTCCTCAATGGCGATACAATCAATGGAAAGGGTGGTGCCATCTTCAAATCGGGCTTCCGCCCGGTTGGTGTCCATGTTGTAGCGACAGGAAAGCACTTTTTGAGAGTGATTATGGTCGAAATTCTGATTTCGTTTCATTTGAATAGCTCCTTTAATGATTTTGAAATTTGATTTTTGACGAGATGAGGTCTCTTTTTTCTTTCTCTTGAGTCACCTAACCGCACTACCCTGCATCGGTCGCAGCGGTCACACTATCTACATCCGGGCGGTTCATCAGCTTTTTCAGGATGCCGAACTGCTTTTTGGTGGACGCAGACATAAGGTACTGCCACTTTTTCGGCAGGATGGGCAGGTCGGCCACGCTCCACTTGACGAACTTTTCATCGTACACGTTGGGCGGAGCAAGCTCCACCAGATGCCCGATGCACCAGCTGACAAGATAACCGTTTCCCTCCCAATAGCTATCTTGGCGGTTTGTCGCACCGAGAACTTTTGCATAAGCAGCCCCGACTGAGGGCTTTTCTGCGATTACCAAGCGATAAGACAATAAGCATCAACTCCTGTTCTTTTCAGATTTAGATATGTAAGGCGGCAAATGCCGCCTTAAAATCAGATGGGTTCGGTATCTTCCTCGCCGGTGTCCTCCGGCTCGTCCTCGGTGGGAATCTCAAAATCGCCCTTGTCCTCGGTGTAGTTTGCATCGGGGTCAAGGGCTTCTTTTTCTGCATGTTTCTTGTTTTTCTGCTGGACATAGAAATAGAAGCCGCCGCCTGCCGCCAGCGCAATCAGCACGATCACACCCAGAAAGCCGGATGCGATACTTGTGACCTTGTTTTCCTTGGGCTGTTCCTCGCCGGATGCTGCCGCTTCTTCGGCGGCTTTTTTCGCTTCTTCCTCGGCTTTCAGCTTATCCTGTTCCGCCTGCGCCGCTGCTTCTTTTTCAGCGGTGTAGGCATCGGCGGCATCCTCTTCCATCAGTGTCAAAAGGTCCGCTTCGTCCACCAGATTCATAAAGTGGACGGTCTGCTGCCCTTTGGCGTTGCGGTCTATCACCAGATAGAAAGTCGCACCCGACTTCGACACCAGCGTGATAAACTGCTGACCGCTGCCATCAGAATAGTTGGTGTGGTAGTCGTCCACCAGCGTCAGGTTGCCCTCCGGGGTCAGGGCACCGGTTTCCTCATCGGTCACGGTGACTACATCTTCTTCATCGGTGGTAGAAGTCAGGACAGGCTGCTCCGCTTCCTCCACAGGCTCACCGCCATAGGCAAAAGCAGGAGCCGCCATGCCAGCGCACAGTGCCACCGACAGCATCAGGGCGCAGAACTTATTCATCATCTTCATTATCAGATTCCTCCTTGTTGAACGTAGCACCGACTGCGGACAACGCAGCCGGGGTCGGGGTGGAAGTTGCAGACTGGCGCAGCAGGGCGGCAAGCTGTTCCGGCGTGACCTTGGCGGTGCGCACCATCTCGTTGACCTCGGCAGCTTCTGCTTCCTGAATCCGCCGTTCAAGGCTTTCAATGCGAGTGTTGATCTTAATGCGACGCTCCCTTTCCTTTTCCAGAGAAGCGCGCAGCTTATCGAGTTTTTCGCTCATGTTTTCCTCCAATCATTTTGAGAGCCGCCCGAAACCGGACAGATATTTCTGCCAGTAGGACGAATGAATATCGGCATACTTTATGGGGTCGCCGGCGGACACCATCATCCCGTTTCCAAGGTAGATGCCCACATGACTTTTTCCCGGAGTATCATACGTTCCCTCGAAGAAAACAAGGTCACCGGGCTTTGCTTCGGCTTCGCTGATGTGCTGGCTCTTGTTCCACAGGCCGTTGGCGGTGGTGCGTCCCACATCGTAGCCGTTCTGGTTGTAGACCCAACAAACGTAGCCTGAACAGTCAAAGCCAGTTTCCGGGGTAGAGCCGCCCCACACATAGGGCGTGCCCACATACTTTTGGGCTTCCTTGTAGATGGCGGCAAATTCCTCATCCGTCAAGGCTTCCGCTGGAACCTGATAATCAATGCCCGGCGCGCCAGAGCCATCGGAGCCACCGGGCGGCAGTCCACCTTTGAACAGATATGGCCGACCACCCAACGTATCCTGAAAGATCTCATAGCGTTTCCACTGGTCGTTGTCCAGTTCCTCCCGGATAACGACCTCCAGCCCTTTATTCACCAGCTTTGTGTGAAAAATTCGATACTCATAGGGGACTTGCACGGTGTAGGGGATGCCAGTAAAAATGTCGATCATCACTACCGTGCGGTACCGGGTCTGGACTTCCACCCATGTGGTCAGCTTGTATTGCTTGGCAAACGTCTCCTTGAGTTTTGCCTGCACCTCGCTGCGGGTGTAGTCGTCATAGAGCGTGGTCAGGAACGAAGTCAACTGCCACGGGTCGTGCTCAATAGCATCCAGATGGTATCGGTATTCGTCATAGCCGGGGTGGTCGGTGGGGGTACGCTTGATCTTTTTATCCAGTTCCTTTTCCAGCTTCTTGTAGTCGGTTTCGGCTCCCCGGATGTCCCGGTCCTCTGCGGTGTAAATGGTCTGCCCGGATACCTGCGTGGTGCCGGAAAACAGAATGGAACAGGACGAAAAAGCCGACATGACCAGCAGCAAGAGCAAAAGAAAAACGCCCACGATCAAAAGAACGTGCGCGTTGCTCTTTGCAAAATTGGCAATGCCGTTGACTGCGGTGCTGACCACCGATCTTCCTTTGTCGATGACCTGCTCCATGCCGGACTTTGCAGCATTGGTGCCATTGGATGCCGCTTTGCCGCCTGCGGTCTGCGCCGCTGTGCCCGAATGGGCGGCGGCATAGTAACTCTGCCGGATGTCCTGTTTCTGCCGCCATCGGGAGAGCCAGTTGGAGCAGCCCTCGCCGGTGCAGGATTCGCCTGCATCTTGTGCCGCAGTCGGCTTCTGCGGGGAAGATTTTGCGGTTTTGGCACCCTTCTTGCCCTGCATCTTGGCTTTCTTTTTCAGCTTCCGGGCATAGATGCTCTTGGAAATATCCCGGACATTTCCTGCTGTCTTTTCGCCCTCGCTTAAAGCCTGCGTACCCACATTATCGTCCTCGTACTGGTCAACCTCCCGATGCACCGCAGACCGGGCGGCAGCAGCGGCATACATAGCACGTTTCTGCTGCTTTGTCATGCGGGATGCTTCATCCGGGGTGATATCGGCTTTGCCAAAACGCAGGTGCTGCGCCTTTTCCGCTGCCTTGTCTGCATCCTGCTTCAGTTTCTGCTTTTTGGGCTTAGACTGTTCCACTTTAGACTTTTTCGGAGGAGAGCGCGTGGCCATGCGCTCCTTGTCTTCCTCAAATTTCAGCCTTGGCTGTTTCTCACTCATGCTTTTGCGCCTCCGCAACTTCGGAAAGGCGGGTCGTAAGGATGCGGTAGAGTTCAAGGTCTTTCGGGAAGTGGTCAACAAAGGGCAGGATCACGTTACCGAAAAACAGCAGCCCCTCACCTTCGCCGGAGTGGGTCACATAGGAAAGCTGATGGGGCGAGATGTTGAGCTGCTTTGCGAGAATCTGCCGGTCTCCGTTGGCCTGATTGAGCATATACACAAAGTCCGAGTTCTCAAAAATGTTCGATACTTCGGGACTTGCCAGCAGATCTTTGACGTTCTGCGTTAGGGCTGTCGGGATGCCGCCCCACTTACGGAAACGCTTCCAGATCTCCACGGAATAAGCGGCAGTCTGCTCTTCCTTCAAGAGCAAATGGAACTCGTCTGCATAGTACCGGGTGGATTTTCCGGCACTGCGGTTGGCGGTCACACGCCCCCACACGGCATCCTGCACGATAAGCATACCGAGTTTCTTCAACTGCTTGCCAAGCTGCTTGATATCAAAACAGACAATGCGATTATTGATATCTACATTGGTGTGGTGGTTAAAAATGTTCAAACTGCCCTTGACGTAGATTTCCAGCGCAGCCGCCACATGGCGGGCTTCCGGTTCATCTTGCGTCAGCAGGGCGTTGTAGAGGTCTTCCAGCAGCGGCATATTTTCCGGGATGGGATTCTCGAAATACTTGCGATAGATCACATGGACGCAGCGGTCAATGACCGTCTTTTCCACCGGCTGCAAGCCCTCTTTGCCGCCGACCACCAGTTCGCACAGGGACAGCACAAAGTCGGCTTTCAAAGCCAACGGGTTGTCCTCCTCCGAGTAGTTGCTGTTGATGTCCATCGGGTTGATATACTGGGTGCTGGCAGGGCTGATGTGGATGACCTGCCCATGCAGACGCTCCACCAGCGGAGCGTACTCACATTCCGGGTCACAGATGATGATATCATCGTCCGTCACGAGGAACGCATTACAGATCTCACGCTTTGCGCTGAAGGATTTACCGGAACCGGGAGTGCCCAAAATCAGACCGTTGGGGTTCTTCAGCTTTTTGCGGTCAACCATAATCAGGTTGTTGGACAGGGCGTTCAAGCCATAATACAGGCTTTCCTTGCCGTTGTCGAACAGCTCCTGTGTGGTAAACGGCACAAAAATCGCTGTGCTGCTGGTGGTCAGACCGCGCTGGATTTCAATCTGGCAGTCTGCCAGTGGCAGGCTGCTCATCAGCCCCTGCTCCTGCTGAAAATCAAGGCGGCATAATTCGCAGTTGTGCTTCTGCGCAATGCTGACCGCCTGAAACACGTTGGTTTCCAGTTCCTGCTCGGTTTTTCCGGTGTTCAACACGAGGAACGTCACCAAAAACATTCTCTCATTCTGGCTCTGCAGCTCCTTCAAAAGTGCCTTGGCATCCCTGCCGTAAGTCGCCAAATCAGACGGCAGCACGTCCATGTCGTATCCTGCGCGGACGGCTTTTTTCTGCTCTTCGATTTTGCTGCGGTCCAGTTCCGTGATGGTGTGCTTGATGGTTTTGATGGCCTTGTTCTGGTCAACGGACTGGATGTGCATGGTAACGATCTGGCTGGAATCCATATCAAGGAAATCCTTCAGCAACTGGTCGCTCAGGTCAGAAGCCGTAATATTCAGAAAGCTGACCGCCCCGAAGATGCCGCCCATCTGAAAGGTGCGGCTGTTCTTAAACGCCAGCGCAGTGGGGGCAATGGCATCCTTTACGGACAGACCACTGGGCACAAGGTCTTTCCAGTTGAAGTGGAACTTGTTGGCTCCATCCATGTTCAGCATCCCGTGCATCAGCCGCAGACGCTCCGTACCGTCCAACGGCTTTGCCAGAACGCCCAACCTGTGAAAGTTGTTCATCAGGTCGTTCTGGATGTGCTCCAACCGAGGTTTGACCTGCGCCATGCTGTCGCCCTCGATGCCGTAGGTCAGAAACTTCGTTTTCGTCAGGCCGTTGTTTCCCTTGGAAAGCTGCTGCCGCAACATCTGGCTGTACTCGGCTCGCACATCATCAAAGCCATCCTGCTGGTACGGGATGCGGATGGACTTCTCGAAGTCTGCCGAATCGGTGGCGGTATTCACGAAAGACAGTTCAAAGTGGATAGAGCTGTCGAAAAAGTTGAGAAAAGAGCACCATTCCTCAAAGATGGCGGTCTTGTCCTCCTGCTGCGCCAACTGATAGTTGATATCCTGATACTGGATGGTGCGGGTGTAGTAGCCGGGACGGACACGGCAGGTGCCGTCCTCAAACATCCGCTGGAACGGAATGCTCTCCTGTGCCGTGCGGGGCACTGTGGGCTTGGGCGGCTTTTTGCCGTCTTTATTCTTTTTCAGAAACGGAATCATGGGTGTCATCTCCCTTCATAAGCAGTGCATAGTAATTGCGGGTCTGGTACGGACGCACCTTCGGACGAATAAAACGCGCCTGAAGGTAGTACCGCAGGATCTTTTCGGCGGGCTGACCGTTCTTCTGGTACATGGCCAGAAAAAACATGGGCAGCATCACCGACATCATGCCGAGGGTAGCACCGGAATTGCCAGCGGTGTCCCGCAGAACAAAGAACAGCGGCACGCCTACGACTGCCGCTGCACCAAAACAGACGAGCTGCCGGGCGGTCAGGTTGAAGGCTACTTTGGACTTCACCTTGCTGAAATCGCGCGGCACGGAAATATAAGCTGCCAAAATTTCACCTCCGAATCAATGGGCACCCAGCAGAGTTTTGGCGACAGAGCTGGTCTTGAACAGCGAGAAGCAGAGCAGCACGGTATACCCCACGATGCTCCAGATCGAGTTGATGGCATCCCCGGATATTGCAACATTCTGGAGCAGAACAGCGTAGATCGCCACGCAGATCAGGATCAGGAAACCTTGAAATCCCAGCGCGAACAGAGAACGAAGATAGTTCTGTCCAACATGGGATTGCTCATGGTTGCCCCATGTTGCCATGGGCACCGGAGCCAGACTGACCATCATGTAGATCTCAATCATTCTTCCGTAGACGATGACGAAAATCACGATGGACAGGATGCGCATGGTGATACCGATGAAGAAGGACTGCAAGAACAGCCCGAACAGGGGTCCTACGTCCATCTGCATCATGCTGGATTGCAGCATCGACAAGCCGATATCGTTGACCCTTGTGTTGCCGCTGATGATGCCGCTGGAATTTGCCACCACCTGCTGCGTCACGTCGAACACCGCCATGATGATATCGAAAGTGTTGGAAATCATCCAGACCGAAATGGCAGTTTTGAAGATCCATTTCATCAGCAGCGCAGGCTCAAATTGTGCCATGTTGTTGTGCTGTGTGATCATCTCGATCAACTCATAACAGGCGATGAAGGTCAGAATCACGCCTGCAATGGGAAGCACTACGTTCCGGGACAACGCCTCGATCATAGCGAAAACGCGCGGTTCAAAATTGGATGGTTTGGTTCCGACCTGCTGTGCGATGTTGCCCACTTGGGTGTTGACGTCATCAAACAAGCCGGAGAGATTGGACATGATCGCCGCTGTCAGCAGTGACTTGATCCAATCGGAGATTGCTTTGAGAACAGTTTCCACTCAGCGCCACCACCCATCAAGAAAAATGGTTGATAAGGGTCTTGAGCAGGTTGAGCAAAAAAATAAGGTGAGTTAGAATCTGCATAAAAATCGCCTTCCTTTCAGGTAACAGTGAATATTCGTTTTGCAATGCGCTTCCTTTATAATAATAAATCCATTTGCCACGGAGGGGCTGGAAATGCTTGCAAGTAAATATGTACGGGGCGGCAATCGCCGCCCGGAAAGAATCAGCCGAACAGACCGCGCAGCGGGGGGATCAGGGTGATGCCGATAAGGGCAACGCCGCCGCCAGCTATGAGCTGCGATTACCCGACTAAGGGAACACCGCAGGGCGGCATCCTATCCAATATCGTACTGAATGAATTGGACTGGTGGGTGGCCTCCCAATGGGAGAACATGCCCATTCACCACGAGTACAAAACCAGACAGAATTTCTCATGTGCCATAAAGTAACACAAAAAACAACAGACAGACGACACAATTCCGTAATGATTGATGCTTGACAGTCTCCTTCAAGTTCGCTATAATGATAAACGCAAAATTTTAGTGGACTTTTCCGGATTCGGTCATCTTTTTGCCACACAGCTATCTTGTGATAGTTGTGTGGCTTTTTTGTTGCCTGTATCTCGGAAGTATTAGCAGAATGGAGGACTATATCTGTATGGGAAAAAATTTTTTGTCTCTTATCAAGACGTGCCGTAGTGTACGGGCTTATAAATCGGAATCTGTCCCTTCCAAGGCTTTGGACGCTGTACTGGAAGCAGGGACTTATCCGGCCCAGGAAGCCGGTCAGCCCGCAGAACGCAAACAAAACTATATTGTTCGGACAATTTGTGGAGAAGAGGGAAAGTATGCAGACCAATAACAAAATGGCGGTTGCGCCCGTTGGAAAACTCATCTGGCAAATGTCGATACCACCGCTGATTTCCATGTTTCTGCAATATTCCTATAATCTGATAGACAGCGCGTTTGTAGCGCGGCTGAGTGAAAATGCTTTGACGGCGGTTTCCCTGTCGTTTCCCATTACAATTTTGATGAATGCGTCATCTATCTGGATCGGCGTTGGCGTGAATGTACTGATTGCAGGGTATCTTGGACAGGGAAAGCAGAATGAGGCAAATACTACCGTCACACATGGATTGTTACTGGCCTTTGGAATTGGTGCTTTGCTCAATCTTCTGTCATTACTGATTATGAAACCCTACTTTAGGGCATTCACCAATAACGAAGAAATTTATCAGTTGAGTCTTGCCTATATGAGCGTATGTTCGTTCATGCAAATTCCCAACATGGTGCATATCACAATCCAGAAGATGATACAGGCTACTGGGAACATGGTTGCTCCTATGTGGTTCCAGATTGCAGGAGTGGTCGTTAATTTTGTATTTGACCCACTCCTGATTTTTGGTATTGGTGTTTTTCCAGCTATGGGAATCCGAGGCGCTGCGGTGGCTACTGTTGCGGGCTATTTGTTATCCATGATTTTGGCATTTGCCTTGCTGCTGGGCAAAAAGCAAAAAGTGCGGATAAAGATCAAAGAATTTCATATACAAAAGTGGATGATTGCCCGTATATTCGCCCTTGGCTTACCATCTTTCATTATGAATGCCCTCAGTTCGTTTATGGTGACATTCGTCAATCTGTTTCTGGTGGCGTATTCCGATACGGCGATTGCATTCTTCGGTGCGTATTTTAAGGTGCAGCAGCTGATCGTTATGACAGTAAACGGCTTGATTCAGGGCTGTTTGCCTATTATGCGGTTTAACTACGGTGCGGGAAACAGAGATAGGCTGCACTCCGCTTTCCGATACGGAACCGCTTTGGTCTCCGGTATGATGATACTGGGAACATTGACCGTCAACTTCTTTCCGGCGCAGCTTTTGGAATTATTTACAGCGTCGGAAGCCATGCGCTCCTTTGGAATATCCGCTATGCGGATCATGGCGGCAAGCTATCTGTTTTGCGGTCTCTCTACCATGATTTCCACCTATTTTCAGGCGACGGAAAAAGTAGGTTCCAGCATAGCGATTCAATTATGCAGACAACTGCTTTTCCTTGTTCCTGCCTTATGGTGTCTGAACAAATTATTCCAACTGAACGGAATCTGGCTTGCATTTCCTGTTGCGGAAACCGCCACTATGCTCATTGCTCTCATAATAATGGCATGGCATCGCCACAAAAATATCTTATAAAAATCGCCTTCCTTTCAGGTAACAGTGAATATTCGATTTGCAATGCGTTCCCTCTTTATAATAAGAATCCGTTTTCCACGGAGGGGCTGGAAATACTTGCAAGTAAATATATACGGGGCGGCAATCGCCGCCCGGAAAAGCTTAGCCGAACAGGCCAGACAGCAGAGGAATCAGAGTAATGCCGACCAATGCGACACCGCCGTCAGCCATGAGCTGCTTCATGCCCTGGCTCTTGGCACCGGGGTTATCCGAGCCATAACCTTCCAGCAGATTTACTGCGCCCCAAACGCCGAGACCGGCACCCAGAGCCACCACCAGAGTCTGCAGAACTTCCACAGCAGAGTTAAAGAATTCCATAGTCGTTTCTCCTTTATAATTAAAACCTTGCAGACCATCCGTACACATCTGAAGCCGCGTATTGAAACCGCAAACTGCGGCGGGAGCTGGCTTACCGGTGTACCTCTCCGGCCTGATAAAAATAAAACCGTCTGTCCAATCAGACAGGCGGGAGAGAATCAGCATCCACCACAACAAACGCATCGTTGGGGTGGATTTTTATTTTCGGGTGAAGATATTTTTCAATATCAAACGTATTTTTGGGGTCGTAGTCGGCGGTCAGTTTATAGTTCGGATGCTGGGTCAAATCGTACTTTTCACTCAAAAAGGGGCGCACACCGCGCAGCTGCAGGATGCACTTTCCGCCATCCAGCACAGCAAGCTCATCGCGGCTCATAAGTTCTTTGCCACAATGTCAAGTGATGAATTGGTGTCAAATTATCTATCTTGAAGCTATAAGGGCAATTCAATATAATAAATAGGGATAAGCAATCTATCTGGAAAAAATTTTTATAAAAAATGAAGCCACACTATCTTTTTACAGTGTTCATTCGTTATAC
>OHRP01000775.1_pt1 | contig 10136 bp, 10 predicted proteins | sample 1578451 | NCBI WGS metagenome assembly OHRP01 (sample SAMEA3879588, study PRJEB24766) | human gut metagenome | biome: human-associated habitat; feature: feces | place: USA | collected 1985/1987
TTTTCGTGCGCTCTTCCTTGTCGCCAAGGCTCAGATAAACGCGCTGTGCCTGTATCGGGCGCTGCTGTTCAAACTCCATCCAGCCCGGAAACCACACAGAGGGAGAAGCGGCGGCGACACCGTAGAACAAATCGGTCTGGGTGGAAGCCCACAAAGCGAACAGCCCGGCCAGCGAGTAGCCGCCCAGAATGATTTTAACGTTTTCCGGGAGAGGAAACTGCTGCTCCAGTGTGGGAATGACCTGCTCCGTCAGAAAGCGCAGTGTCTCCCCAGCTTTGCCGCCGAAGCCTTGCTTTCCCCACACGGCAGGGGCTTTCCACGGAGAAAGCGCATCGTTCCAGCTTTCCACCGGGATAGCCGCAAACAGAAAATTCTGGCTGCTCTGTGCGATCGCCGCCACTTCATAATCCATACTTTGCAGCTCATGCTCACCTGTCATTTGGAGCAGCAAGTATTCTGCATTAGCCCCGCCGTAAATGCGGCAAGGTGTGTTCCCGATTTGCATTGTCTGTGCTGTCACTGCGGCATCCTCCCGAAAAAAATTTGATAAGCCCAGTATAGCAACTAAAAAATCGTTTTGCAATTCAAACGGTTTTCAGAGCAGGCGCAAGCGGCACAGAGGTGCATTCCTCCTCTGCTCTCTGGTAAATTACAGCACGGATGTGATATAATGGAGAAAAACCACCGGGGAACGGCACAAAAGAAGGAGGCTGGCATGATGGGGCAGAGGCAACGGGAACAGATTCAAAGAGGCTGTGCGGTGGGCACCAGCGGCTGGCTGGCAGACCTGATGCTGGGCGCAGGCATGGTGCTGTCTGCAGCGGGATATTGGATGGAGCGCAAGCGCAAGGCCATGTTCTACAAGTCCCAGCACTGAACCCCAACCCCCAAAGGCCCCGGGCAAACGCTCCGCTGACCCTTTGGGCCATGCATCACATTCCTTAACGATTCCCCCAAAAAGTTGCTCCCCCAGAATCTCCTGCCAATCGCTATTCCCTGAGGCAGCGGGCCCGCACGCCGCTGCCTCGCCCCGGAGGGTCCCGCAAGCCCTCCGGGGCTTTTTTTGTTGGCCGCACGGCCCGTTCCGGCGGAAAAAAACAGGGCTGCTCCACATCTCTGCGGGGCAGTCCTGTCTGGCTGCGCAGGGGCTTCCGGGGTTTCCGGAAGGGTGCGGCTCAGCGCGCGGTTTTCTTTTCCTCCGGAGCCTCCGGGTTGTTTTCCAGGTTCAGCTCGGGCATCAGCTCGTTGCTGATGATGGTCAGCATCTGTTCCAGCTTCTTCACGTCCTCTTTGGGGAAGCGCTTGTTCACCCGCTGGACCACCGTGCTCAGGTAGGAGTAGCTGATGTTGTAGTAGTCGATATACTTCTGGGTGGGCCGCAGGTGATACTCCCGGCGGTCGGTGGTGGACTGGATCTTTTCCACATAGCCCTTGCGCACCAGCGAGCCGATCTTATACGCCGCGTTGGGGGTGGAGATCTGCATCATCCGGGAAAACTCCGCAATGGTGGGCTCCCCCATGGCCATAATGCCCTCCATGCAAAAGGATTCCACCGTGGTCAGGGTCGCCTCACGGGTGGCAAAGCGCTGGAACACGTTCTGGTAGAAATGGAGCTTGAACTTGGTATAGACATCGTTGAATGCTTTTTCCAGCATGGTACGGTCTCCCTTCGAACACTCAATTTCCTTTAGTATATCACGCTTTGGTCTTTTTGCCCAGCTTTACGCGCAGAATGTTCAGCACCACCAGCTCCAGCACAATGGCAACGCCCAGCAGGATCAGCGAGGTCCACAGGCTGGCGCTGCTGCCCAGGAACATCTGGGTCAGGCCGGTGATCACATAGCACGCGGCGGAACAGGATGCGGCGGTAATGGCGTAGGGCAGCTGGGTGGAAACATGGTTCACATGGCTGCAATGCGCACCGGCAGAGGCCATGATGGTGGTGTCGGAAATGGGAGAGCAGTGGTCGCCGCACACAGCGCCGGACAGGCAGGCCGCAATGGAGACCACCAGCATCTCGCCCTGCGGGAAAGCGTGGCAGACAATGGGAATCAGGATGGAGAAGGTGCCCCAGGAGGTGCCGGTGGCAAAGGCCAGGAACACCGCCACCAGGAAGATGATGACCGGCAGCAGGTACTGCAGGGCGGCAGCGGAGCCGCCCAGCAGGTTGGCAACGTAATATTTTGCACCCAGCAGGTTGGTCATGCCGGAAAGCGTCCAGGCCAGGGTCAGGATCAGCATGGGGCTGACCATGGCCTTGAAGCCCTCGGGGATGCAGGCGGCAAAATCCTGGAACGTCATCACGCTGCGGACACGGTAGAACACAAAGGTGAACATCAGGGCAATGCTGCTGCCCAGCACCAGACCGGCGGAGGCGTTGCAGTCGGAGAAGGCGGTGATGAAGTCCACGCCCTCAAAGAAACCGCCGGTGTAGATCAGGCCAAGGATGCAGGCCGCGATCAGCACCAGCACCGGGGCCACCAGATCAATGACATGGCCGTGGGCATCGTCCTCGGTATCCACATCGTCGCCGTAGGGGCGGTCGGCCGTGGTGAAAAGGTCACCGGCCCGGGCGTTGTCCTCGTGCTGCTTCATGGAGCAGTAGTCCGTGCCCGTGAAGATGAGGAACAGGCTCATCACAATGGTCAGCAGGGCGTAATAGTTGTAGGGAATGGTGCGCAGGAACATGGTAAAGCCGTTGATGCCGGAGCCTTCGGGCACGCTGGAGGTAACGGCGGCGGCCCAGCTGGACACCGGCGCAATGATGCACACCGGGGCTGCGGTGGAATCAATGAGGTAGGCCAGCTTTGCGCGGGAGACCTTCTGCCGGTCAGTGACCGGGCGCATGACGGAGCCGACGGTCAGGCAGTTGAAGTAGTCGTCCACAAAGATGAGGATGCCCAGCAGCAGGGTGGCGAACTGTGCGCCCGCCCGGGTGTGGATGTGGGTGGAGGCCCAGCGGCCAAAGGCGGCGCTGCCGCCGGCCTTGTTCATCAGGGCCACCAGAATGCCCAGCATCACCAGAAAGACCAGAATGCCCACGTTGCTGCTGTCAGAGAGCTTGGCGACCATGCCGCCGTCCTCGTTGAAGAACAGGGTGGTGACCGCCAGCTCCAGGTTGCCGTTGGCAAAGAGCAGCGCGCCGGTGGCAATGCCCACCAGCAGGGAGGTGTAGACCTCCTTGGTGTTCAGGGCCAGCACAATGGCCACCACCGGCGGCAGCAGGGAAAGCATGGAGCTGTACACCGCGGGGGTGTAGCTGGCCGGGTCGGCAATGGTGCCGGGGGTGGCTGCGGTGCACCACAGCAGCAGGGCAAACACCAGCAGTGCCCCCACCCAGGAGAGATTTGTCTTTTTCATAAATGATTCCTCACTTGATTTTTTGTCCCGGCCCGGGGCAGACTATCCCTATTGCAAACGGAAAGGGGGCCGCCGCCACGCCGGATTATAAAGCGCTGTATTTTGAGCTGTTCCGCGCCAACGAACAGGCCATCCGCCTGCTGACCGCCGCCCAGCAAAAGGCGGAAGCGCAGGTGATGGAAGAGGACAGAGAGCCGCTGTATATGCACGGCCAGCCTGCCCACAATGCCAAAGGCTCCCCCTTTGGGGGAGCTGGCAGCGCCAACGGCGCTGACTGAGAGGGCGAGGCCGTTACCCCTTCTTCGCCTCTGCCTTTGCAGCAAACTTGGCGTTGTTGATGATGAACCGCTCGTGCACGCCGCCGCCCACGGGGCCTTTCTCGTCGTGCAGGGAGACCTTGAACACCAGCTTGCGGCCCTCCACAGCGGTCAGCTCGCTCTCGCAGGTCACGGTCATGCCCACAGGGGTGGGGGCGCTGTGCTCCAGCTCCAGCCGGGTGCCCACGGTGCCGCAGCCCTCGTCCAGCGCGGCGGCAACGCTCATCCAGCAGGTTTTTTCGGCCAGTGCCACCAGCGCGGGGGTGGCAAACACGTCCAGCGTGCCGCTGCCCATGGTCTTTGCAGTGTTCTCGGAAGTAACGGCGACACTCTGCTCGCCGCGGATGCCAGCTTCCAACATAAAAATACGTCCTTTCCAGATGCCCGAAGGCGAAAATTTTGAAATACATTGTTAGAATACCACACTTTTGGCACAGATGCACCTGTTTGGGCGTTTTTTTCTGCAAATCTCTTTCTGTTTGGCGCAATTTGCGGTATCATTGGCCCGAAAGGGATGGAAAAAAACATGAACGACTTCTGGAAATCCTACGATATCACCCATGCGGAGCTTGGCCCGAACTTCCGGTGTTACCCGCTGTACGGTAAAATCCATTTGATCGAGCTTGCCCTCTCGTTGGTGTTCATTGTGGGGATGGCCCTGTGGTACCGCCGCAGCTCGGCCTCTGCCCGGCGGCGCATCCTCGTGGGCGTTACCATTGCCCTGCTGGCCGATGAAGCTGCCCTGCTGCTGGGCATGGCTCTGACCGGTCAGTGGAACTGGAGCTATCTGCCTCTCCATCTGTGCAGCATCAATGTGTTCGTCTGTCTGTACAATACCCTCACCGATCAGAACTGGTGCAAGGAGGAACTCTATGCCCTCTGCATCCCCGGTGCGGCGCTGGCTCTGCTCTGCCCCAGCTGGCTGGACGTGCCCTCCTGGTGGACGCTCATCAATCTGCACTCGATCAGCATCCATGCCCTGCTGGTGCTCTACCCGGTTCTGCTTGTGGTGAGAGGCTACCGCCCCAGCGCCCGCCGTGCCCCGCAAGTGCTGGCTTTTTTGTTTGGCTCTGCCCTGCCTATTTACTTCTTGAATAAACCACTGAATACCAATTTCTACTTTCTGAACAATCCCTACGGCAATGTCATCACCAGTGCGTTTACCCGCCTGCTGGGTGAAAAATACTATATTCTGGGCTTTCTGCCCGCCATTGCGGTGGCGCTGTGTCTGATGTATCTGCCGTGGGTGGTAGCGGATGCCCGGCACAAAAAGAGAAAATAAGTGCTTTCTGCAAGCTGCCTTGTCCCCACCGGGCAGGGCGGCTTTTTGTTTGCCCCAAAACGCCTGCTGTTTGCAAATTGAAACTGCAAATTTCTTGCGTTTTGCGGTTTGTTTTAACTATTTTGAAAAGTGGACAGAAATCTTTGCAAAACCCCTTGACAGAAGCTTTTCTGCATGATAACATGAACACATGAACAGACGTTCATGTAAAGCGCGGCAAAAGGAGAACGGACATGATCGGATTGGAGCAGATGACCCCGGCGGGGCAGGAAAACACGGAACCGGTGGTGATGCCGGATGACGAGGTGCTGTATGAGCTGGCCGACCTGTTCCGGGTGTTCGGCGACTCCACCCGCATCAAGATCTTATATGCGCTGCATGACAATGAGCTCTGCGTGCAGGACATTGCCAATGCGGTGCAGCTGAGCCAGTCGGCAGTAAGCCACCAGCTCCGGGTGCTTAAGGACACCAAGCTCGTGCGCTTCCGCCGGGATGGCAAAACCGTTTACTATGCACTGGATGATGACCATGTGAGAAGCATCCTGTCGATGGGCATGGACCACATTGAGGAGTAAACGGAAAACGCAGTACAAAGCCTCCGGGCGCACAAGGTGTGCCTGAGAGGTCCACATAAAATAAAGAGAGGTACCTATGATGAAGAAGACCTACAAGATCGAAGTTGACTGCGCAAACTGCGCCCAGAAGATGGAGGATGCCGCCAACACCGTTGCAGGTGTGGCACAGGCTACCGTCAGCTTTATGACCCAGAAGATGAAGGTCGAGTTTGCTGAGGGTGCAGACCCCCACGATACCATGGTGAACGTTCTGGCTGCCTGCAAAAAGGTCGAGGACGACTGCGAGATCTTCGATATCTGAGGAAACAGGGGTTTGTAACTCCGGTACGGCTCCCCTGCGGGGGAGCTTTTTGTAGTACATTTTTCGGGCAGAACGGCCCAAAAGCCGGTGTGGGAAACTGTGGAAAAGAAAACGGGTTTTCAACAGTTTCCACCGGGTTTTCAACAGCCTCTGCGAAAAAGTGCAAAAAGAAACGCGAAAAAGCAGGTTTTCTCCGGGAAAAGTCCGTGGAAAACTCAGGGGAAAACGTGGAAAAGTCTATCCCGTGGGGAAAACCTGTTGAATCCACCCCGCCCGCCGCGGCGCATTGCGGCCCAGAACCCAGAAAAAAGGAGAGTACAGATATGAATAAAAAGCAGAAGAAGAACCTGTACCGGATCATTGCTGCTCTGGTGCTGGTGCTCATCCTCAAATTGCTGCCCCAGTTCCCCACGCCGGTGGAGCTGCTGCTCTACTGCATCCCCTATCTGGTGGTCGGCTGGGATGTGCTCCGCAAGGCACTGCTGGGCATCAAGAACCGCCAGCCCTTTGACGAGTGCTTCCTGATGGCTGTTGCCACCGTAGGCGCGTTTGCGCTGGGCGATTATGTGGAGGGCTGTGCCGTTATCATCTTCTACCAGATCGGCGAGCTGTTCCAGAGCGTGGCCGTGGGCAAGAGCCGCCAGAGCATTTCTAGCCTGATGGATATCCGCCCCGATTACGCCAACGTTGAGGACGAGGACGGCAGACTGGAGCAGGTGGACCCCGATGATGTGGAGGTGGGCACCGTGATCGTGGTCCAGCCCGGCGAGCGGGTGCCCATTGATGGCATCATCGTGGAGGGAACCTCTGCCCTGAACACCGCCGCCCTGACCGGCGAGAGCCTGCCCCGGGATGTCCGCTCCGGCGATGAGGTCATCAGCGGCTGTGTGAACATGACCGGCCTGCTGAAGGTCAGGACCACCAAGGAGTTCGGCGAATCCACCGTCTCCAAGATCCTCGACCTTGTGGAAAATTCCAGCATGAAGAAGGCCCGCACCGAGAACTTCATCACCCGCTTTGCCCGGGTCTACACCCCCGCTGTCTGCTACGGCGCACTGGCGCTGGCCTTTGTTCCCCCCATCGTTCTGCTGCTGATGGGCCAGCCCGCCCGCTTCGGTGACTGGGTCTACCGCGCCCTGACCTTCCTGGTCATCAGCTGCCCCTGCGCTCTGGTCATCTCTATCCCGCTGAGCTTCTTCGGCGGCATCGGCGGCGCGTCCGCCTGCGGTATCCTGGTCAAGGGCTCCACCTATCTGGAAGAGCTGGCCCGTACCGGCATCGTGGTGTTTGATAAGACCGGCACCCTGACCCAGGGCACCTTCAAGGTGGTGGGCATCCACCCCGAAAACGGCGTGACCGGGGATGCCCTTGTGGAAGCCGCCGCACTGGCCGAGAGCTGGTCCAAGCACCCCATCTCCCTGAGCATCAAAAACGCTTACGGTAAGGACATCGACCCCAGCCGTGTGACCGATGTGCAGGAGCTGGGCGGCCACGGCGTGACCGCAAAGGTGGACGGCAAAACCGTCGCTGCCGGCAACGCCCGCCTGATGGCAAAGCTGGGCCTGACGGTTCCCGAGATCACTGAGCCGGGCACCATCGTCCATGTTGCCATGGAGGGCAGATACGCAGGCTATCTGCTCATCGCTGATGTGGTCAAACCTCACAGTGCCGCTGCCATCAAGGGCCTGAAACAGGCCGGTGTCCGCAAGACGGTCATGCTGACCGGCGACGCGGAGCCTGTGGCAAAGGCCGTTTCCGCCGAGCTGGGTCTGGATGAATACCATGCTGGCCTGCTGCCCGGCGACAAGGTGGACCAGATCGAAATGCTCCTGGCCGCAAAGCAGCCCAAAGAAAACCTCGCCTTCGTGGGCGACGGCATCAACGATGCCCCGGTTTTGTCCCGTGCGGATGTGGGCATCGCCATGGGTGCTCTGGGCTCCGATGCCGCCATCGAGGCCGCTGACGTTGTCCTGATGGACGATGACCCGGCCAAGATCGCGCTGGCCATGCGCATTGCCCGCCGCACCCTGCGCATCGTGTATCAGAATATCGTGTTTGCTCTGGCGATCAAGTTTGCCTGCCTGGTGCTGGGTGCGCTGGGTCTGGCCAGCATGTGGACCGCCATCTTCGCCGATGTGGGCGTGATGGTGCTGGCTGTGCTGAACGCCACCCGTGCCCTGTACACCAAAGATCTTGCAAAAAAGAACGCGCAGTGACCGTGCTTTCTGCCCCCGCCTGAGTGCTGATGCCCCGGCGGGGGCTTTTCACTGCCGGTGAATTGCATTCTATCCGGAGTGATGGTACAATAGGACACAGTGACCCCCGCCGCCGGACGTTTTTCCGGCAGATAGATGATAGATGGAAGAAAGAAGGCTTTTTATTATGAGCATGAACACGGTTCCTGAGCGTCTGGCTGCCCTGCGGGCTGCCATGAAGGCCAACGGCGTGGACGTTTATCTGATCCCGGTGGGTGACCCGCATTCCAGCGAGTACCTGCCCGACCATTACACCTCCCTGACCTATTTCTCCGGCTTCCACGGCGAAAACTCCAACTTCGTCGTCACCCCCACCGAGAGCGCTGTCTGGGCAGACGGCCGCTACTTTGTGCAGGCGGAAAAGGAGATCGCCGGTACCGAGATCCAGCTGATGCGGATGGGTGAGCCGGGCGTGCCCACCGTGGAGGAATACTGCGGCAGGGTGCTGCCTGAGAACGGCGTGCTGGGCCTGTGCGGCCTGACCGCTTCCTGCGGGCTGGTGCGCGGCGTGCAGAAGGAGCTGGATGCCAAGAAGGGCACCATCAAGACCCTGAACCTTGAGGATGAGCTGTGGACCGAGGGCCGCCCCGCCCGGCCTGCCACCCCGGCATGGATCCTGCCCAAGGAGTATGCAGGCTTCTCCCCTGCCGAAAAGCTGGAGCGCCTGCGCGGCAAGCTCAAGGAGCTGGGCTGCACCGCACAGCTGGTGGGCAAGCTGGATAATCTGGCCTGGCTGCTGAACCTGCGCGCCATGGATATCCAGTGCACCCCCTATGCCATGTCCTACTGCTATGTGACCCCGGAGCGCGCGGTGCTCTTCATCAACACTGCACGTCTGGGCGCGGAAGCTGCTGCAGAGCTCAAGGCCAACGGCGTGGAGATCCAGGAGTACGATGATGTGCTCAAGTTCCTGGCCGCTGAGACCGAGCCCCAGACCGTGCTGGCTGACCCTGCATCCGTGAACTTTGCCGTTTACGAGACCCTGCAGAACAACGCCGCCCTGACCGTGAAGGATGAGGCCGACCCCCTGCTGCCCATGAAGGGTGTGAAGAATGAGGTCGAGCTGGCTCACGACCGCGAAGCCCATCTGCGGGATGCGGTTGCCATGGTGCGGTTCCAGAAGGAGCTGGAAGAGCGTCTGGCCGCCGGGGAAGAGCTGACCGAGCTGACTGTGGACGAGATCCTCCACAAGTACCGCTCCGCACAGGACAAATTCATCGTGGAGAGCTTTGGCACCATTGCCGCCTACGGTGGAAACGCTGCTATGATGCACTACCACGCCACCGAGGAGGACCATGCCAAGCTGGAGCGCAAGGGCTTCCTGCTGGTGGACAGCGGTGCCACCTATCTGGACGGCACCACCGATATCACCCGCACCATCGCCCTGGGGCCTGTGACCGATGAGGAAAAAGAGCATTACACCCTGGTTCTGATGAGCATGCTGCGCCTGGGCCATGTGAAATTCCTGGAAGGCTGCAGCGGCCTGAGCCTGGACTATGTAGCGCGGGCACCGTTCTGGAAGCGCGGGCTGGATTTCAACCACGGAACCGGCCATGGCGTGGGTTATCTGTTAAATGTGCATGAGCGTCCCATCGGCATCCGTTACCGGGTAGTGCCGGAGCGCCAGGACAGCGCGCCGTTTATGCCGGGCATGGTATGCTCCGATGAGCCGGGTATTTACATTGAGGGAAGCCACGGCATCCGCACAGAGAACCTGATCTACTGCAAGAAGGACGAAAAGACGGATTACGGTCAGTTCTTAAGCTTCGAGTATCTGACCTACGTGCCGATCGATCTGGAGCCGGAAGAGCAGGATCTGGCATGGCTCAACGAGTACCACGCACAGGTATACGAAAAGATCGCGCCGCATCTGGACGCAGAAGAAGCGGCCTGGTTAAAAGAAGTCACCAGACCGCTTAGCAAATAAGAAATGAGTAACTGGTTCCATGGCAGAAACTGTGCGCAGGCAGTCCGGACATCGGATTTGGCCATTTGTCTGCAGTTCTGACATGGAATCAGATCAGTCTTCCCATGGAAGATTGACGA
>OHRP01000776.1_pt1 | contig 10124 bp, 6 predicted proteins | sample 1578451 | NCBI WGS metagenome assembly OHRP01 (sample SAMEA3879588, study PRJEB24766) | human gut metagenome | biome: human-associated habitat; feature: feces | place: USA | collected 1985/1987
GAAGGGCGACGGCGTAACAAACACCGACGGAACACTCAACTCAATAATCACCCTCTTCGGCGGAGACCCCGTAAAATTTCTCTCCACTGAGGGACTTGTAAACATCTGCCTGGTATTCGTATCTATCTGGCGATACATCGGATTTGACCTTGTAATGTTCATAGGCGCTATCCAGTCCGTATCTCCCGACATATATGAAGCGGCAGAGCTTGACGGTGCAAACCGTTTTCAGGTATTCAGGTACATCATTGCGCCCAGCATCAGACCCATTTCCCCTCTTTTCAATAACTGATATCGTATATCAAACCAAATAAATAAAAGATACATAGGCGGCACTAACATCGTTAATGCCGCCTAAAGGTATTTATAAATATGAGTTACCGAGCTTGTGTAAACGGAAGGAAATAAAATGAGTATTTTTGATGTATTCGAGCAGCTCAACAAAAACAAAGTCCCCAAGCCGACAGGTCCCGTGGAATATATCATTGTAGGTCTGGGAAACCCAGGGGCACAATATGAAAACACCCGCCACAACGCAGGCTTTATGACTGTCGATACCCTGGCGGCAAAATATAAATTTGACATAAAGAAGCTGAAATTCAAGTCCCTTACAGGCGATGTTGTCATTGCAGGCAAGCGATGTCTGGTAATGAAGCCCTCCACATTTATGAACAACAGCGGAGAAGCTGTGGTGGAGGCGATGAATTTCTACAAGATACCCATCGAAAATGTGATAGTATGTTATGACGATATAAGCCTTGAACCGGGCAAGCTGCGCATTCGCCGAAAGGGAAGCGACGGCGGCCATAACGGCATAAAGTCCATCATATATCTTACAGGCTCTCAGGATTTCCCACGCATAAAGATAGGCGTAGGCGCAAAGCCCTCCAAGGACTATGACCTGGCAAACTGGGTGCTGGGCAATTTTCCCTCGGAGGATATCCCCAAGATGCACGAATCCACCGAGCACGCCTGTGAAGCCATAGAGCTTATGGTCAAGGGCGAGACCGACAAGGCAATGAACCTTTTCAACTGATAAGAAAGACAGGCGGAAAATGAACAACTCACTTTTCGGTAAAATGCAGAGCGTGCTTATGTCCCAGTCGGACATAAAGGACATCTGCGACACATTAAAACGAGGATATTACCCGCTGGCTGTGTCGGGGCTTTCGTCCATACACAAGGCTCAGCTGGCACTTATAATAAGCACCCTTTCGGAAGAAGGCGCCCCTCTCCTTATCATCACCGATGACGAGGCAGGGGCTAAACGCATTTGCGACGATATAAACGAAATGTATGCCGTTTCACAGAATGAAACAGCCGCATATATCTATCCCGCAAAGGACATCACTCTGGCAAGGGTGGAAAGCGTTTCAAAGGAATATGAATACCAGCGCCTGTGCGTGCTGGCGAGGCTCATGGACGGCAGCTGCAAAATAGTCTGTGCTTCGGCGGAGGCGGTAATGCAGCGCACTATCCCTCCCGATGTGCTGGCTGACCGCACAATAAAGCTGTCAAGGGAAACTTCCGTACAGCTCCCCGACCTCATAAGCCGACTTATCGCCGCAGGCTACACCCGCTGCGACAAGGTGGAAAGCCCCTCACAGTTTTCCGTGAGAGGTTCCATTGCGGATATCTTCCCCGTGCAGGAGAAAATGCCCGTCCGTATGGAGCTGTGGGACGATGAGATAGATTCCTTTGCATATTTTGACCCCGAGACCCAGCGCCGCACCGAGCAGATAGACGAGCTTATTATCCCCCCCGCAGGCGAGGTGCTTTTTAACAGCGCAGACGCACTTGTGCAGAAAATAAACGCCCTCTCCGCAGGAATAAGGGGCAAGCGCACCGAGCTTGTGCGCTCAAATCTCGCCAAGGACGCAGATAATGTTTCAAACGGCGTGAGCCTTGCAAATATCGACAAATATCTGCCGCTGGCATATGATAAGCCCGCACTTATCTTCGATTACCTGAAGCCAGACAGCCCTGTGCTTTTCAGCGAGTTCCACAGCTGCTGCGAAAAGGCAAAAGCAATACAGTCCCAGTTCAATGAGGACGTGAAGATACTCCTTGAAGAGGGCGAGCTTTGCAGAGGTCTGGACGGCTATATAGCCGAGTTTGAGAGCATTTCCGAAACAGCTGTGAAATTCCCCTGCGTGCTTATGGATACATTCCTGCGCACAAACGATATCCGCTGCAAAAAGCTCTGGACAATGACCGCCTATCAGACCGCTCCGTGGGGCGGCGAGATACGTCAGCTTTCGGAGGATCTGCGTTCGTTCATTGACCGCAACTACTCCGTCATCGTGCTGGCAGGCTCGGAAAAAACTCTGCCCATAATCGCCGAGGATCTGAGAAACGACGGCATTCCCTGCGACATAATGACAGAGGAGACCACCCTCACCAAGGGCAGAGTGCTTATCACCACAGGCTGCCTGTCATCGGGCTATGATTATCCCGACATCAAGACCGCACTTATCACCCAGGCAAAGGCAATGAGCTCCAAGAGGAAGCTCAAAAAGAAGAAAAAGGGCGAGGAAATAAAGTCCCTGGCAGATATCGCTCCCGGTGATCTGGTAGTTCACGCTCTCCACGGAATAGGCAGATTCGAGGGCATTCGCAAGCTGGAGCTGGAGGGCATCACCAAGGACTATATCACCATAAAATACGCAGGTACGGACGTGCTTTACGTGCCCGTTACCCAGATGGATCTTATTTCAAGATATATAGGCCCCCGTGACGATACGGGCGTAAAGCTCAACAAGCTTTCCTCCAACGAGTGGCAGAAAACACGCTCCCGTGTAAAGAAAGCCGTCAAGGATATGGCGGACGAGCTTATCGCACTCTACGCAAAGCGCAGCAAAACAAAGGGCTTTGCATTCTCCGAGGACAACGACTGGCAGAACGACTTTGAAGCCCGCTTTGACTATACCGAGACCGACGACCAGCTCCGCTGCATAGAAGAGATAAAGCAGGATATGATGAAGCCAACCCCCATGGACAGACTTCTCTGCGGAGACGTGGGCTTCGGAAAAACAGAGGTGGCCTTCCGTGCCGCATTCAAATGTATGCTGGACGGAAAGCAGTGCGCAGTGCTTGTGCCCACAACCGTCCTTGCATGGCAGCATTACCAGAGCGCACTGAAAAGATTTGAGCATTTCCCGTTCAAGATAGAGCTTTTGTCCCGCTTCCGCACCAAAAAACAGCAGGAAGAGATACTCAAACAGGTGGCTCTGGGCACCGTTGATATGGTCATAGGCACTCACCGCCTTGTGCAGAAGGACGTTAAGTTCAAGGATCTGGGCCTTGCAATAATCGACGAGGAGCAGCGCTTCGGCGTTGCCCACAAGGAGCGCTTCAAGGAAGCGTTTACGGGCGTTGACGTGTTGACCCTTTCCGCAACACCTATCCCACGAACCCTCAACATGGCAATGAGCGGCATAAGAGATATGAGCGTCATAGAAGAGCCGCCCGTTGACAGATATCCTGTGCAGACCTATGTTATCGAGCACAACATGGGCGTTATAATCCAGGCGATAAACAAGGAGCTGAGGCGTGGCGGTCAGGTTTATTATATCCATAACCGTGTGGAGACCATCGACCTGTGCGCCGCAAAAATAGCCGAGCTTATCCCCGACGCACGTATCGCCGTGGCTCACGGTCAGCTTTCCGAGGAACGGCTCTCGGATATCTGGACGGAGCTGGTTGACCACGAGATAGACATACTTGTCTGCACAACCATCATCGAAACAGGCGTTGACGTGCCTAACGTAAACACGCTTATCATCGAGGACTCAGACAATCTGGGACTTTCCCAGCTATATCAGCTGAGAGGCCGTGTGGGACGTTCCAACAGGCGTGCCTTTGCGTATTTCACTTTCAGGCGTGGCAAAGTGCTTACCGAAATAGCCTCCAAGCGTCTTGACGCAATAAGGGAGTTCACCCAGTTCGGCAGCGGCTTCCGTGTGGCAATGCGTGACCTGGAGATAAGAGGCGCAGGCTCGATACTGGGCGGCCGCCAGCACGGTCATATGGAGGCAGTAGGATACGATATGTATTTACAGCTGCTGAACGAAGCAATCGCCGAGGAAACGGGACAGACACCTCCCCGCACTCCCGAGGAATGCCTTATCGACCTGCAGATCGAAGCGCATATCCCCGACGACTATATCGAGAGCCTTGCAGGCAGACTGGACGCATACCGCAAGATCGCAGCAGTTTCCACCAAGGAAGAAAGCATCGACCTGCTGGACGAGTTCATAGACCGCTACGGCGATCCTCCGAAAGCAATACAGGGACTTGTCACCGTTGCACTTACAAGGAATATGGCAGGTAAGGCGGGAATAACCGAGATAACCCAGCGCAGCAATGCACTGCTCATATATGTAAAGACAGCGGGCATGGAGCAGGTCCAGGCGCTTGTAAAGGCATTTGGCGGCAGAGTATCGGTAAACGGCTCTGCGGATAAGCCGTACATTGCCATAAAGCTTACCAAGACTGACAGACCTGTTGAAATAATGCAGACTGCTGTTGAAACATTCTATGAAGCAGGGGAACAGGCAAAGAAAACCAAATAATATAAGGAAACCTCTCCTTTTCGGCATGAAACGGAGAGGTTTTTTGCGTGCAGAGTCAGTTTTCGTGTTCATAATATGTTCTTGATTATTATTTCACAAAATGCTATAATATATGGTGAGTAGCTATAGCTATTCTATCTACTGATAATGAAAGATGGTATTTATTTGATAAAAAAATGGCAGATCGGCACACCCGACCCTGCGGCCGCAGACGTTCTTTCCCGTCAGGGAGGGCTGTCCGTTCTCGCCGCCAAAGCCCTTGCTTCAAGAGGCATTGATACAATAGAAAAAGCTGCCGATTTCTTCGGTCAGAATGATGATGAGCAGTATTCTGACCCCTTTCTTATCCGTGATATGGACAAGGCCTGCGATGCTGTTTCCGAAGCGGTGGAGAACGGCACGCTCATCTGCATATACGGCGATTACGACTGCGACGGCGTTACCGCCACAGCTGTATTGTCAGGCTATCTTACCGATATCGGCGGAAACGTGATGACCTACATCAACGAGCGTGAAGAGGGCTACGGAATGAACAGCGGAGCTGTCAGGAAGCTGGCAGAGCAGGGCGTGGGGCTTATCGTCACCGTGGATAACGGCATTGCCGCCGTTGCCGAAGCGGAGCTTTGCAAGGAGCTTGGCATAGCCCTTGTTATAACCGACCACCATCAGCCCGGGGAGACTTTGCCCGATGCTCTTGCAGTGGTTGACCCCCACAGAGCCGACTGCCCCTCGATATATAAGGAGCTTTGCGGCTGCGGTCTTGCACTGAAGCTCATTGCAGCCATGGAGGGCGGCGATATGGACTGCGCTGTTGAGCAGTTTTCCGACCTTGCCGCCGTTGCCACGGTCGCCGATGTTGTTCCTCTCACGGGCGAGAACAGGGCGCTTGTGCGGGACGGTCTCCATTACCTTGAAAACACCGAAAATATGGGGCTTCGTGCCCTTATCGGAAAAGCAGGGCTGAAAGCCCCCTACACCTCCGCATCGGCAGCCTTCGGGCTTGCCCCAAGAATAAATGCGGCAGGCAGGATAGGCTCTCCATCTGACGCTCTTTCGCTGCTTACGGAGGAAGACCCCGATGAGGCGGAAGCTCTGGCGGAAAAGATATGCGAGCTTAATGCAGAGCGCAAAAACTACGAAAACGCAGTTCTTGCGGATATCTACGAAAAAATAAAGGAAAATCCCGCAGTGCTGGACAAGCGTGTGATTGTTTTCAGCGGCGTTGACTGGCACCACGGCGTTGTGGGAATAGTTGCGGCACGGTGCATGGAAAAATTCGGCAGACCCGTTTTTCTCATGTCACGCAACAGGGGAGACACGGAGGTGCGTGGCTCCGCCCGTTCATTCGGCGGCTTCAGCATCTTCAAGGCACTGAGCTTTGCAGCAGATACCCTTACCAAATTCGGCGGTCATTCGGGCGCAGGCGGCTTTTCTCTGACTGAGGAAAATATCCAGCTGTTTGATGAAAAGCTGCAGGAATTTGCGCATGGTCTTGCCTGTGACGGCGTTTCATTCTCACCTGCGGTAACAGTCTGCGGAGCGGTAACTCCCGGTGAGCTTACGGCTGAAAACATCGAGGGACTGAACGTCCTCGAACCCTTCGGAGAAGCAAATCCCCGTCCCGTTTTCCTTATTTCCGACTGTGTGATATCAGACATTATCCCCCTTACGGGCGGAGCGCACACCAAGCTCACGCTCACAGGCGGGAACACAAAATTTGCGGCACTTATGTTCGGCACAAAAACTGCTGAATTTTCATATAAAAAGGGAGATGTGGTGAACGTCATCGCTTCTCCCGAGATAAACACCTTCGGCGGCAGAAAAAGCGTTAATCTGCGCATCGCCGATATAAGAAAAAAAGGCATAAATCAGTCAAAGCTCATTGCAGCCGAGGAAGCATATTATGCCTTTAAGCGAGGTGAGCGTATCGACAGGCGGCTCATTCCCCACATAACCCCAGAAAGAGCCGACCTGGCGGCAGTGTATAAGGCTCTCGGGAAAGACACTATTTCTCCTTTCGGACTGTTCCAGAGGGTTGGCGGAGATATGAACTACTGCAAATTTCTCATCTGCCTTGACGTATTCGCCCAGTCGGGGCTTATGGCTTACGATAAGGGCGCAGACAGGATATCTGTCATTCAGGGCGCACCAAAAGCCGACACGGAGAAGGCTCCCATAATGGAAGCTCTCAGGCAGCTGGCAGCACAGTGATCACATACTTTAGGAGGCGGCGCATATGCTCAACAAATCCGAGACTGTATATACAATAGATTCGCTTATTCAGAAAATACTTGACGATGAAAAGCAGTATGACCTGAGCAAGATAATTTCCGCATATGAATTTGCGGCAAAGGCTCATGCAAATCAGGTGCGCTCATCGGGCGAGCCGTACATCACCCACCCCGTAGCAGTGGCATATATCCTGCTGGAGCTGGGTATGGATACGGATACTATCTGTGCCGCTCTTCTCCACGACGTTGTGGAGGATACGGACACCACCCTTGAAGAGCTGAGAAAGCTTTTCGGTCAGGACGTGGCAATGCTGGTTGACGGCGTTACAAAGCTGGGCAAGATACCCCTTTTCACCAAAGAGGAACAGCAGGCAGAGAACGTAAGAAAAATCCTCCTTGCCATGTCGCAGGATATCAGAGTTATCATAATAAAGCTCTGCGACCGCCTCCACAATATGAGAACGCTCCAGTTCCGTCCCGCATACAAGCAGAGGAACACAGCTCTGGAGACCATGAACATCTATGCGCCCATAGCTCACCGTCTCGGTATCAGGACTATCAAGGACGAGATAGAAGATCTGGCGTTCAGGTACCTTGACCCCTACGCATATGCCGAAATAGAGCAGATGCTTAAAATACGCAGTGACGAGCGTCAGGCATTCATCAACTCCATCAAGGAGCAGATCGCAAAGCGCTTTGTGGAAATGGGTCTGCCCGAGCCTCAGATGTCGGGACGTGTAAAATCGGTTTACGGCATTTACCGAAAAGCGTTCATCAAGGGCAAGGGTCTTGATGAAGTGTATGATATTTACGCCGTGCGCATTATAGTCAACACTGTAAACGAGTGCTACAATGCGCTGGGTATAATCCACGATATGTTCAAGCCCATACCCAACCGCTTCAAAGACTACATCGCAACCCCCAAGGCAAATATGTATCAGTCCCTGCACACCACCGTTATCGGCAGAGAGGGTATCCCCTTTGAGGTGCAGATAAGAACTGTTGATATGAACTACACCGCTGAATACGGTATCGCAGCCCACTGGAAATACAAGGAGGGCATAAAGGGAAAGGATAAGCTGGAGGACAGACTGGCATGGATACGCCAGATAATTGAAGCCCAGCAGGAAACCGACGATGTTGAGGAAATTGTCCGCACCATCAAGAGCGACCTTGCTCCCGAGGATATTTTCGCATTCACTCCCAAGGGCGATATCATAACCCTGCCTGCGGGCGCAACCATAATCGACTTTGCCTACGCAATCCACACCCAGGTCGGCAACAGAATGAAGGGCGCAAAGGTCGATGGAAAGCTTGTTTCCCTTGATTATCAGCTCCAGACGGGCGAGATAGTTGAGATACTTACCTCTCAGGCTCCCGACCACGGTCCCAACCGTGCATGGCTGGATATATGCAAGACCAACGAAGCCAAGTCCAAGATACGCTCATGGTTCAAGAAAGAACGCCGTGAGGAAAATATCGCCAAGGGCAAGGAGGATCTGGAACACGAGTTCAAGCGTAACGGCATAAACGTTCCCCCCGAGGATATGGAAAAGTTCCTTGCAGACGATATGAAGCGCCACAACTGCGCAACGCTGGACGATTTCTATGCGGCTGTGGGCTACGGCGGCATCATTCTTTCAAGAATACTCCAGAGGCTCAAGGACAGCTACGCAAAGCAGTACTCCGCTCCCAACGCCGCAAAGCCCGCTCCCTTTGTTCCCAAGAAGAGCAACACCGGCATCATTGTCGGCGGCGAGAGCAACATAGACGTAAAGCTTTCCAAGTGCTGCAACCCTCTCCCCGGAGAAGATATCATCGGCTTTATCACCAAGGGCCACGGCGTTTCCGTTCACCGCAAGGACTGCTCCAAGTATATTGAAGCAATGAAGAACGGTATCGAGACCGACCGCTGGGTAGAAGTCACATGGGCAGAAAATGCAGCCAAGAACGACAATCCTATATTCAAGGCAACGCTGGACGTTGTTTCCTACGACAATATCTCTCTGCTGGCAAACGTTACCGCAGTCACAGCGGAAATGCGCATACCCGTCTCCGAGCTGACCACAAAGATGCTCAAAAACGGCAACGCAAATCTTATCATGACCTGCAGCATCGCAGGAGTTCAGCAGCTCAATATGCTTATCTCCAAGCTGAGAAAGGTGCAGGACGTTATCAGCGTGGAACGTATCGTAAACTGATACTGATAATATACCTCGGAAAGGCGGTAATAATATGAACGTGCTCAATCTTCCCCCTCTTAGCCAGTTCGGGGTAAACTCGTACCTTATCTGGGACGAGAACATGAACGGTGCTCTTATAGATGCTCCCTACGGCGGCGATTATATATTGAAGCAGATAGCCGAAAAGGGTGTAAAGCTGAAAAAGATCCTCCTCACCCACGGCCACTGCGACCACATTGCCTCAGCGGCATATGTGTCCTACAAAACAGGTGCGGAAATAGTTATCCATTCCGCCGACAGGGAAAAGCTCACAAACGGAAAGACAAATCTCACGGAATATTTCGGTCTTCCTCCCGTTGACCCCATTGGCGAAGCAACGGAGATACAGGACGGGGATATCGTAACCGTAGGGGAGCTGGAATTTGAAGTCCTCCACACCCCGGGTCACACAAGCGGCTCCGTGTGCTATATCCTGGGTGACAATATGTACTGCGGAGATACCCTTTTCAAAAACAGCATGGGCAGGACTGACATGACCGACGGCAGCGAAAAGGCAATGTATGAGTCGCTTGCCATGCTTTATGATTTTGATACCAAGACCGACTACAAGCTTTTCTCAGGTCACGGTGAAAACTCCACCATGTTCGAGGAAAGGGCGCACAACCCTTATATGAAATACGCATGGGAGCATTTTGCGGGTGAGGAATAAAAAAACATAGCGAATAATCAAAACGGACGATGGAAGGCTACTCTTTTCAGCAGACTATACGGATATGGAAAACCTTGTGACATGGCTTATGACATTTGGAGCAAAAGTAGAGGTGCTTGAGCCCGAAGAAGTGCGGGACATTATTCGCAGGAATGCAGAGGAAATATTAAAAATCTATGGAGGATTAGGAAAATGAGATTAGACGGTTTTGGGTTGTTTGTTGATGATATGGCAAAAATGATTCGTTTTTACAAGGATGTTCTCGGATTTGAAATTAAGGAAGAAGAGAATACTTCCAATGTTTATCTTGTAAAAGACGGAACACTTTTTTTACTGTATGGGCGGAATGATTTTGAGAAGATGACAAACCGGCGATATGAGTATATCAAGTTTCTGATCAAGAATGGCTGTTGTTATGGTTTTTGAA
>OHRP01000793.1_pt1 | contig 9937 bp, 8 predicted proteins | sample 1578451 | NCBI WGS metagenome assembly OHRP01 (sample SAMEA3879588, study PRJEB24766) | human gut metagenome | biome: human-associated habitat; feature: feces | place: USA | collected 1985/1987
TGAACAGCTACGGCGCCGCCGCCATGGCGGGCTTTGCAGCCTACATGAAGATCGATGGCTTCAACATTCTGCCCGTCAGCAGCATCAGCATGGCCGCCACCACCTTTGTGGGGCAGAACTACGGTGCGGGGCGTCTGGACCGGGTAAAGCGCTCGGTGTGGGTCACCCTTGCTATCGGGGTCATCTACACCCTTTGCACCGGCGCGGCGCTATTGGCCGGACAGGACGCCATTCTGCACCTGTTTACCGCCGACGAGGCCGTGGTCACCTACGGCAAGCTGGCTATGCGGTGGTTCTGTCCGTTCTACTTCCTGCTCAGCATCCTGCACGGCCTTGCCGGTGCCGTGCGCGGCACGGGTGCCAGCATCCCGCCCATGGTGGTGCTGCTGGTCTCGCTGTGCCTGTTCCGTGTGGTGTGGATCCAGTTTCTGCTGCCCTTCTTCTCCGGCATCGAGGGCGTGTTCATCCTCTACCCCGTCAGCTGGGGTCTGGGCGCATTGCTCATGATCCTGTATGCGTGGAAGGGCAAGTGGATGGAGTATCATACATAACATTTTTACAAACAACGACCCGCCGCACTGAAAGAGATGCGGCGGGTCGTTGTTTTTCAGGTACTCCTGTCGGGGCAGCTTACCATGCAAAGCCCACGGAGTCCATGTCGATCTTCTTTTCCATCAGCCCCAGACGGCTCTCGATGAAGTTGACAGCCATATCCGGCCACTGGGCGATCTGGGTATAGTAATCCACATAGCCCTTGGTGCCAGTGCCCAGACCCACACCGTGGGGCGCATCAGGTGCCAGATAGAAGCTGAAGTCCGTGAAGATATTTGCGCACTCCGGCAGAGAGGGCAGCATCATCGCACTCAGGCCATCTTTCTGACCCACAACACCAAAGACCGGAGGCAGGTTGGGGTTCTTCGTGAAGTTCAGACCGGTGACGAACAGGCCGTAGATGGGGATTGCCACATTCAGGTCGGCGCTCTCATGGTCCACAGCATCGCAGACGTAGCTGGGGTAGACCTTATCCGGGGTATTCGTAGTGCCGAACTGGTCGGCCACCACCTGCATCACATTCATGCCGCCGGCAGAGAAGCCCACAGCGATCATGATATCGGTCTTGCCGATGTGTTTTTCAGAGGCGTTGTGGCGGATGTAGCGGATAGCGCGTGCCAGATCCAGCTGCTGATCCACAGCGGCATAGGGGTTGACGCGGCGCTGCAGCACAAAAGCGTTGTAGCCGTTCTTGTTGAAGAACTCGGCCACAGGGTAGCCTTCCACCACGTTGTTGCGGTGGGTGCTGCCGCCGCCTGCAATAATGATCACGTTGCCCTTCACCTTGCCCTGATCTCGCAGCAGGTACGGGTTCAGGAAGGGACGGAAGCCCTCGTTATCGTAGCAATTTTCCCAGTTGGTGGGCAGCGGAGATTCCACGGCCATCTGATCTCCCCAAATTTCCCAAACGGTGCTCTTGGGGTCCTTGATCTGGCGCAGCGCCTTGCGGGCATTGGTCAGGGCAACACACATATCGTAGTGAGAAGCATTGATGCCGGGCACAGCTGCACCGTCCACCTTCTCGTACTGAGCGCGGGACAGCTTGTGGAACAGCACATAGAACTTGTCAAAATCACCCCGGAAAGCAGCCGGATAAAAGGCTACCCCGCGGGAGAGACGGAGTTCCTCTGCCACCATGGCCTGCACCTCGGCATCGGTGTGCACGCCAGCGTTTTCAGCAAAGGATGCGGGTGCCATGCCAGCCACTGCGCCCATGGTCACGGCAGAAGCGGCGGAAAGCTTCATAAAGTCTCTTCTGTTCATCATCATTTCTCCTTTTAAATGCAGACGGCTCATTTGTGCAGAGCAAAGCCGCCCAAAGCTGTGCAGCAAACGCCCTGCTGCCGGGCCCGATAGACATTCCAGTTGTATCACGCCATCGAAATCTGCACAAATCGTACCACAATACAATGCACTTGTAAATAGATTTTATTGTTTTTGTGCTAAATTGATATATTAGTATGTCAGTTCTTGTGAAAATCAACAAGCATGAGAATGGGTACAAAAAAGGACTGCCGTGCTGGTGCACGGCAGTCCTTTTTTGTCTTATTACAGCTTTTCAAACACCAGAAAGCGGAAGGCGATGGTAGTGGTCAGCTGCGGCAGAGCCGCAAGGCGGGCAGCACCGTCGCGGGGCGTTTTCCAGTAGTAGGGGGTCATGGCAAACAGGGCTTCCAGCTGGGCGGCGGGCACGGTGATGGTTCCCTGCACCTCCCGCTCATCAATGGCGCGGAAGCCCGGGTACTCCACCTGCTGCACCGGGTTTTTGTAGGGCTTTTCGTAGAGCACGGCCTTCATCTGGTACAGATGCTCTGCCCCCGGCACAACGTAGATCATGCGCCCGCCCGGGCGCAGCACCCGGCTGAACTCCTCCTGTGCAAAGGGCGAAAAGCAGTTCAGCAGCACGTCTGCCCAGCCGGTGCGCACCGGCTGGCTGAAGCTGGACGCCACCGCGTACTGCGCAGCGGGCAGCGCCTTTGCAGCCAGCCGCACGGCGGGCTTTGCGATATCGAACCCGGCCAGCTGCAGCGGCTTTTCTGCCGCCGCGAACTGCTGCGCGATGCAGCGGTCGTACCAGCCCTCGCCGCAGCCTGCGTCCAGCAGATGCAGCGGGGCGTCCTTCGCGGCGGGCACGCCGTGGGCAAGGCACAACTCCCCCAGCGCCTGCCCGAAAATGCCGTAATATCCGGCGTTCAGGAAGGCGCGGCGGGCGGCAACCATTTCCTTGCTGTCCCCGGGGGCTTTGGTGCGCATGCTCTGCACCGGCAAAAGATGCCAGTAGCCCTCCCGGGCACGGTCAAAACAGTGGCCTTTTTCGCATTTCAGGTCGTTTTCCCCTTGCAGCGCGCCGCCGCACAGGGGGCACTGCCACGGGGCAAAGGCTTCGTTCCGGCTCATACTTCTTCGCTGTGATCCTCAATGGGTGCGGTGGCACCGCCGTGGGCGTCCATATACTCCTCAAAGCTGGTATACTTCTGCTGGGGCGGGCGGCGGCTGATGAGCATCAGCCCCGGGTCCTCGTCCCGGGCGGCAGCATTGCGGCCGCGGCGGGCAGGCTCGGCCTTGGGGGCACGGGGTGCGCTGCCGGTGCGGCTCTGGTTTCCTGCATTGCCGCGCTCGCTGCGGGCAGGGCGGGCGTTATTGCTCTGGGCTGCAGGGCGGGCATTGCGCTGTTCACCCCGGTCGTTGCGGCGGCTGCCGCTGCGGTTTGCGTTCTGGTTATTCTGGGGCTCCTGTGCGCTGCGGATGACAGGTGCTGCCGGAGCAGCAGGGGTCTTGCGTGCCGGACGCAGCGGAGTAGCCTCCGGGGCGCTGACAAAATGGGGGTCAAACTTGGGCTGGGCGTTGCTGCCCCGGGCGGGGGCGGCATTCTCGCGGCGGGCGCGGGGCGCTGCCGCTTCCTTGGGGGCGTTTGCGCCCCGGTTGTTGGCGCGGCGGTCGTTGCGGGCTCCGCGCTTTGTGTTGCTGTCTTGCATCAGTGTTTCCTCTTTTTTCGGTTTTGCAGGCACCGCGTTCTTTGCAGCCTTCGGCTCCTGCTTCGGCGCGGGCGCAGCTGTCTTTGCAGCTTTTGCGGGCGCAGTTTCGGCCTGTTTTTTCGGCGCTTCGGCCAAGTTTTCCGCTTCGGGGCGGGGCTTTTTGCCACGCACGGGCAGCACCGGGCGCACCGGGGCGGGCACGCCGTCCCACGGATGACCGGATACCACCGGGATCTTGCGGCGGTTCAGCTTTTCAATGCCTGCCAGATACTCCTGCTCCTCCGGGGCGCAGAAGCTGACGGCGGTGCCGTCCGCACCGGCGCGGGCGGTGCGCCCGATGCGGTGCACATAGGTCTCCGGCACCTCGGGCAGGTCGTAGTTGAACACATGGGAAAGCTCGCTGATATCAATGCCGCGTGCGGCGATATCGGTTGCCACCAGCACCCGGGTCTTGCCGGACTTGAAATCCTCCAGCGCGGTGACGCGGGCGGTCTGGCTCTTGTTGCCGTGGATGGCGGCGGCGGGGATGCCCTGCTTTGTCAGATCCTTTGCGATCTTATCCGCGCCGTGCTTGGTGCGGCTGAACACCAGCGCATTGACCACCGGCGGCTGTAAATTTTTGATGAGCCACGGCAGCAGCAGCTTTTTGTTGCCCTTTTCCACATAGTACAGGCTCTGCTGGATGCGGTCCACGGTGCTGGACACCGGGTCCACCTTGACAAAGGCGGGGTCATGCAGGATGCCGGCGGCCAGCTGCTCGATCTCGGCGGGCATGGTGGCGCTGAACATCAGGTTCTGGCGCTGGGCGGGCAGCTTTGCAATGACCTTTTTCACGTCATGGACAAAGCCCATGTCCAGCATCCGGTCGGCCTCGTCCAGCACAAAAATTTCCAAAGCGGACAGGTCGATAAAGCCCTGCCCGATCAAATCGTTCAGCCGTCCCGGGCAGGCGATGAGGATGTCCACGCCCTTTTTCAGCGCTTCCACCTGCGGAGCCTGCCCCACGCCGCCAAAGATGACGGTGCTGCGCAATTTCAGGTACTTGCCGTAGGCTTCAAAGCTTTCGCCGATCTGCAAGGCCAGCTCCCGGGTGGGGGTCAGGATCAGCGCACGGACAGCGCCCTTGCGGCGGGGTGCGTTGGCGGTGAGCCGGTCCAGCATGGGCAGCGCAAAGGCCGCCGTCTTGCCGGTGCCGGTCTGGGCGCAGCCCATCAGATCCCGGCCTGCCAGCACCGGCGGGATGGCCGCTGCCTGAATGGGCGAGGGGGTCTCGTAGCCCGCTTCCTGCACAGCACGCAGCAGCGGGGCGGACAGATTCAGTTCTTTAAATGTCATGGTTCTCCTATTATTCTGTGATCTTCCGGCACTCGATGTAGTAGCGCTTTTCCTCCGCGTGTCCCATGCTGAAGGTCTTGCGGGGCAGCACGCCGCCCATCACGACGCCGCGGAACAGGTCGCTCTTGGCGAAGGGCGGCATCAAAAACGCCACTGCGCCCTGCTTGCACAAAGCGCGCACAGCCGGCTCGTCATGCACATAGTCCACCTTTGCCTCCGGGTGGCGCTCGATATAATCCGAAATAAAATCGTCGATGGTGCCCACGGTCAGCGGCTCGGTGGGGTCCTCAAAGCTGAGCACATTGGCCATGTGGGGGCCTGCCAGCGTAAAGGGTTGCTTTTTGCTGCCGCCAAAGCAGCAGCCTACCATGTTGGAATCGCTCCATGTAATGAGGCTCAGCAGCACGGTGGCGCAGTCCACGTTGAACAGTACCCGGTGGATGGGCTCGATCTCGATGGCCGGGGAGTGCACGTTGCACACCTCTGCCAGACACCAGCGGGCGGGGTGGTTCTCTGCCTGCTCCGGGGTCAGGGTCTTTTTCAGCTCCTCCCAGCAGGCCTTTGCGGTGGCCAGCGAGTGGTTGCCGTCACCCACGGCCAGCGTCAGCGGGTCGCGGCGGGTGGCATCGGGGTATTTCTTGTCAAATGCTTCCTGACTGCCCAGCACGGTCAGCGCATTTTCGATCTGTGCGATGAGGGCGGGGTCCTCCACCGCCCAACCTGCCACATGGCCGCCGCCCAGCATCAGCTCGCCCTCGTACACCTTGGGCAGGCTGTCTTTGTGGGCGGCAATGGGCTCGATGAGGGTGCAGTCCGGGTCATCTGCCAGCATCATGATATGGGGCGTTTCCAGCGCAGCGCCGGTGCGCACCTTCATGCGGGGCGGGATGCGGCTTTCCACCGTGCACTCGCTGGGGCGCACGGCACATTTTTCGCCCCGGCGGTAGCTGTAAGCCTCCAGGTCCACACGCCCTACAAGACCCTGCCGCACCCGGCCGCTCTGCTCGGTGCGCTCTACATAGATAAAGCCGTCCACCGCCCGGGTGAGCACGTTTTGGGCATAATCCTGCATGGTGGCGTGGATCTTTTCCACCCGCGCGTCGGCGTCTCCGTCCTCCAGATACACCTCCGGCAGGATCAGGTTCAGGGTGCTGGGCGCACCCGCAGCGGTCTTTTCTGCCCGCTGCCAGTAGCTGCGGTCGCTGGTAAACTGGTCACAGGCAATGCAGCCCCACTGCTCCAGCGGCACCTGCTCCGAAGGCAGCAGGATGTGTGCGGGTGCAAAACAGGTAGTCGGTTTCATAGTCGTTTCCTCCCCTCTCTATCAAAGCCGCTTCTCAGCGGAATGCTGCGGTGTCGTGCACCACAACGTGCTGCACACCGGCGTCGGCAGCGGCCTGCTCCAGCGCAGCGCGGCTGTCCGCATCCAGTGCGGTGCTGCTGGTGACCAGCAGGTTTTCCATTCCAAGCGCAACACCGGTGGTGCCAAGGGCATCGGTGGCAGCAGTGCACAGTGCGTCCGGGTAGCTGACCCACAGGGTCACGCTGCCCGCAAAGCGGGTCTGCCATGCGGCGATATCCGCGGTCAGCTGGGCGGCGCGTCCCTCCCGGCTCTTGCCGCCGGAGGCACCGAAGTCCTGCTTGCGGGTGATGATATTGGGGAACTGCACCCCGGTAAGCACCACCTGCTCGTAGCCCATGCCCTGCACCTCCTCAATGAGGTCGCCGACATACTGCACCGCGCTTGCGGCAAAGGGGTTCATCCATGCCTTGCCGCCCTTGGCTGCGCTGACGTTATCCAGCCAGAGGCTGTTGCCATCGTAGTGCACGCCCATGCTGCGGTCGGTGTACACCGACACCGGGTCGGTAAAGGCGGCAAGCTGTGCCGCCGGGATAATGCCCTCCTCCCGCAGGATGGCGGCGATATTGGCCGCATCCACCGGGTTTTCGGTGATGCTCTGGGCAGCGGCTGTCACGCCGGAAGCATAATACACCGTGCCAGCGGCGTCCTTCAGAGTGACAAGGGCGTAGTCTGTGCCCTGCTGCTTCAGCTGCCGGGCGGCGGTGCGGATGGCGGCTTCATCGGTCAGGGTGGTCACGTCCAGCTCTGCCCAGCTGCCGCCGGTAATGGCCTTGCCGTCCAGCGGCTTTTCCTCCTCCGGCTCCAGCTCAGACGCTGCCTGCGAAGCAGCAGCGCTGCTTGCCGCCGCAGAGGAGGCTGCTGCCTCGGCGCGGGAAGCGCTTTCGGCCTCCAGATCCCGATCCTTGACCACGGTATACCAAGTGTGGGTGGCCCAATCCAGCACATGGGGTGCGGCAAACCATGCGGCTGCCAGCACTGCCGCCACCAGCACCACGATGCCGATGCCGCGCTTTACGCGCGTTTCCCTGCTGTAAAAGCTGCGGTGATAATGCTTGACCTTCTGACGTTTATACTTAGCCATGGTATCTTTTCCTCCCTGTCTGCATTACAGGATGACGGAATGTCCGGTAAAGCCATAGATCGCCAGCGCCAGCACGCCGATATACACCAGCGTGATGGGCAGGCCGCGGAATGCTTTGGGGATCGCTTTGCTGCGCAGGCGGTGGCGCGCCTCGGTGACCAGCAGCACCGCCAGCACATAGCCAAGGCCGCTGCCAAGGCCAAAGCCAAGGCTCTGGCCAAGGGTAAAGGACTGGGTGCGCTCCACCAGCACCGTGCCCAGCACGCCGCTGTTCAGCGCGGCCAGCGGCACGATGCGCAGCAGCTGACTGCGGCGGGGCAGGCTGTGCAGCAGCCATAGCACCAGATGCTCCGCCAGACACACCACGGCAATGCTGGCGATATACACCAGCGGGCGCAGCTGGGCGCGGTTATCCAGCGGGGCAATGAACCGCCCGGCAAGAAAAGCCACCGGCGCCACCAGCACCTGCGTGATGCACAGCATCATGCCGAACAAGGCGCTGCTGGTGCGGTCGTCCCCCACCAGCTGCACCATGCGGGACACGCCCAGTGCACGGGTAAAGACAGCGTTCTGTGCAAAAATGGCCAGCAGTGCATAGCTGAAAAACACTGCCGAGCTGCTTACAACTTCCTTCACGGTTCGCGGTTCCCCTCCTTCTGGTAGTGCACGGTCAGGGTATCCCGTGCTTCCTTTTTCAGATATTCCTTGCGCTTTGCAGCCGCAGCGCGCCAGATGGCGCACAGGACGCCCAACACAATAAAGCCGCCCGCCGGCATCTTAGCCAGCGGCAGCAGCGCCCAGCGCCCCACCGGGGCACCGAACACGGTGCCAAGGCTGAGCCACTCGCGCACCACGCCCACCACGAGCAGCAGCAGCGCGTAGCCCACGGTGATGCGCACACCCTTGGAAACGGCCTTGTGCACCGTCTCCTGCACGCGGCCGAAGCGGTAGGTCAGAAGCGGCTCCACCACCAGCATGGGCAGGTAGATGCCAAGGTTCAAAAGCCCGGTGCCAAACACGAAGTTCAAAATGGGATATGCCGCCAAGTACACCACAGCGGCGCTGGCTGCGTACAAAAGTGCGCGGGGCAGCAGCTTTTTTTGCAGCTGCTCCGGGGTAGGCTCCTCGTCCCGCAGGGGTACAAGGCGGCTGAGCAGGCAGGCCAGCACGCGGGAGGGCACCAGCAGCAGCGTCACCGCCGCCGCCAGCATCAGGCCGTTCTGGCCGGTGGTAGCCACGACCACCAGCGGTGCCAGACCCATGCCCTGCATGACCACCGGGTTATTCAGGAACACGCGGTCGTGATGGGCAAACTTTTCGGGGTCCTTTAAAATCAGTTCCGCAGTACGCTTTTTCATTCCGCAGCCTCCTTTCGTTCGGACGGCAGACGGTGCAGCAGACGGTACAGCCGCTCCTCGGTGCGGTCAATGAGCGCGGACACGCTGTTGACGGCCAGCAGTGCAAAGCAGACGCCGGTCTCGTACACGCCGAAATAGCGGAAGCCCATGGTGGCAGCCCCCACCAGGGCGCCGTACAGGATACGTCCAAGCCGGTGGTGGGCACAGGTGTAGGGTTCGTTGAGCAGGAACACCGCACAGAACAGCACCGCACCGGTGTGCAGCTCGTCCCGGATGCCCTGCAGGCGGGGCAGCAGGCTGCTGAAGAGGATGCTGTCCGCCAGACCCACCTGACGCGGGAAGAAGAAGGCGATGAGCCCGCAGGTGATCAGAAAACTTGCCGATGCGCCGATGTGCACGTCCTTCTGGGTCCACAGCACGAGGCCGCAGGCCAGAATGACCAGTGCCGCACCGGTGCCCATGGGGGCAGCAAACTCGCCCAGCACAACGGCGAGGGCATTCAGGTTCAGGATACCGCCGCTGCGCAGGGTATCCTCGATGGTGCTGCTCACCGGCACGGCAGAGGCGTTCCACAGGGGCAGCGGCGTATAGGGCTGCGGGTAGCGCACCACCTGCTCCGGCCACGATACCGCCGCCACGGCGTAGCCCACGGCAGCGGGGTTGAAGGGATAGCTGCCGTAGCCGCCAAAGACCTCCTTGCCGATCAATACGCCCGCCAGCACTGCCACCACCAGCACATAGATGTCCACGGTGGCGGGCATGAGCAGGGCGATGATCAGGCTGAAGCTCTCGTTGGAGAGATCTTTATTGGTGTACACCCGATGGCGCAGCAGCGCCACCAGACGGTCGCACAGGTTGCCGGTAAGCAGGGCGATGCCACACAGCAGCAGCGGACGCGCCCCATAGAAATAGCAGGCCATGCACAGCAGCGGCACACACAGCCAGAAAACGTGCTTATAGTACCGGCCGGTCTTTTGCAGCTGCCGTTCCTGCTCCTGGATCAAAGCTTCATCCATATACGGGCCTCCTTACAGGCTGGCCAGTGCGCCCACAGCCGCAGCAGGGTCGGCGGCGCCGAACACGGCACTGCCTGCCACCAGCACGTCGGCACCGGCTTCCACGCACAGGGGTGCGGTGGCGGCATCCACGCCGCCGTCCACCTCCAGCAGGTAGGAAAGGCCGCGTGCTTCCCGCTCTGCCTTGAGCCAGCGGAGCTTGTCCAGCGCCGAGGGCATGAACTTCTGCCCGCCGAAGCCGGGCTCCACGCTCATCA
>OHRP01000796.1_pt1 | contig 9907 bp, 7 predicted proteins | sample 1578451 | NCBI WGS metagenome assembly OHRP01 (sample SAMEA3879588, study PRJEB24766) | human gut metagenome | biome: human-associated habitat; feature: feces | place: USA | collected 1985/1987
CAGGACCGACGAAAAGCCCGAATATATCAAAGGCCTTGCCGACAGAATAGATAAAGAGATAGGTGATATGGTAAAGGCAAAGCCCAATTTCGGCATACAGAATGCGGCGGTGTTTGTTGCCCTTACGTCTCTTGACGAGGCCGCAAAGGCTCAGGAGAGCATTGAAAATATCAGGGGTCAGATAAAGACCTATGTGAACGAAGCAGGCAAGGCAAGAAGCGCAAATGAAAAGCTTACCGCCAAGGTAAAGGAGCTGGAGCAGAAGATAGCTGACCTTGAAAAGGAAAACAAGGAGCTTAAAAAGCGCCCTGCACTTTATGACTGCGAACAGTTGGTGCTTGAAAATACCGTTACTCCCTCTGTGACCATTTATGCACAGGAGCTTGACACTGAGGCACAGCAGAATGCTCAGAAGGCTGAGGAAAAGCCCGAAAAGCCTGCCGATGCGGCTGACGAACCTGTCAAGCCTAATGAGACCAAAGAAAAGAATGACAAAAAAGAACCTGCCGCTGACGGCGAAGGTGCCAGTTGCGGCAAAGCGACAGAAGAAGCAAAGCAGGAAGAAAGAGGAGAAGTCGTTGGCGGAAGCCCAGAAGGAAATGCAGAAGCTCAGGGTAATGGCGGCGATACACAATCTGATAACCTGACCGCCCCCGAAAAGCCTGCACAGCAGTCACGCAGGGGAAGAAAGAAAAAACGGTGATAATGAAAGAGAATAACAAGCCTGAGGTGCTTGCGCCCGCAGGCGGTACTGAAAGCATATATGCCGCTGTAAGATGCGGCGCAGACGGCATTTACGTCGGAGGAAAAAGCTTCTCCGCCAGAGCAAATGCCGTCAATTTTTCCTATGATGAGCTTAAAGCGGCGGCGGAATACTGCCATATCCACGGCGTAAAGCTGTATCGTGCCATGAACGTTGCGGTGCTTGACAGCGAGGCAGAGGAGTTTTATGACGAGGTAAAAAGGTCGGCGGAAGCGGGTATTGACGGGCTTATCGTGCAGGATCCGGGCGGTCTGCTCATAGCAAGGGCGGCTGTGCCCGATATGCCTCTCCACGGCTCCACTCAGATGACCTTTCACACACCCTTGGGAGCGGAATTTGCCAGAAAGCTTGGCATCTGTCGGATAGTTCCGGCCCGTGAGCTGACGCTGGACGAGATAAGAAAAATATGCGAAACGGGCATGGAAACAGAGGTATTTGTTCACGGAGCGCAGTGTATGTGCCTGTCGGGGCAGTGTTATATGTCCGCAGTTATCGGCTCCAGAAGCGCCAACAGGGGACAGTGCGCACAGGCGTGCAGGCTGCCTTTTTCGGCTGTCGGAAAGCCTGCGGAGGAATATGCACTGTCGCTGAAGGATATGTCCCTTGTGCGGCACGTTGACGAGCTTTGCGATATCGGCTGCGCTTCCTTTAAAATAGAGGGACGAATGAAGCGCCCCGAATATGTGGCGGCGGCGGTGACGGCTCTCAGGAACGCTGTTGACGGCACAGGTGACACCGATGCTGATATGAAGCGGCTTGAAGCGGTATTTTCCCGCAGCGGCTTTACTGACGGATATCTTATGAACAGGCGTGGGGCGGATATGTTCGGCTACCGCAGGAAAGAGGACGTTGTTTCTGCGGACGGAGTTCTGAGCGAGCTTGCCGCACTTTACGCCAAGGAGAAAAAGACATCGGCGGCTGATTTTGTTTTCACGGCCCGCAGAAATGAGCCGTCTGTGCTGGAATTTTCCTTTGATAATGGCAATGCAGTAGGAAAGATCGAGGGCAGGATACCCGAAGAGGCAAAGAACAGAAGCCTTTCCGAAGAAGATGTAACAAAGCAGCTTTCGAAGCTGGGTGACACAAGATTTTATCTTAACAGTGTGGAATGTCATATTGATGAGGGCGTTATGCTGCCTGCCTCCGAGCTTAACCGCATGAGAAGAGAAGCTGTAAGCATGGGGGACGAAATTATCCTCCGCAAAAATACCCCCGTTTATCATATCAGCGAAAATGAACTTGAAAAGATAAATGCTCCCAAACGCTTCGGCAGGATAGATTTCCGTGCGTTGGTATCGGATATAAGCGTGCTGAGGACGCTGGAGGGCAGCGTTTCCATGTTCGTGGTGCCCATAAAATTATGCGAGGAGCTTGAAGAACGTTACATTGATAAGGCGATAGTCCGCCTGCCCGATTTTGTTTCGGACGAGGAAAGGCTGCTTTCGCAGCTGAAAATGCTCCGTGAAAAGGGATTTGTGCATTTTATGTGCGGAAACCTTACTCATATGGGCGTGCTTTCTCAGCTGGAGGGCATAAAGCTTCACGGCGGAACGGGTATGAACATCACAAACTCCTACTCGGTGAAGCAGTGCGAAAATATGGGCTTTGCGGACATTACAGCTTCCTTTGAGCTTAAAGAAGCCCAGATAAACGGACTTAAAAGCAATATCCCCGTGGGCGTTTTCGCATACGGCAGGCTGCCTCTTATGGTAGTGCGCAACTGCCCTGTGAGAGCGGTGACGGGCTGCGGCAAATGCACTGGCTGCCTTACCGACAGAACAGGCAGGAGCTTCCCCGTAAAGTGCGACAACAGGGAATATTCCGTTATCTACAACAGCGATATCCTTGATATCTCCGACAAGCTGGAGGGCTTTTCGGGTGCGGACTTTGCATATCTTGATATGCAGGGGCTTTCGGCTGATGAGGCTCTCGGGGTGACAAAGCGCTTTTTCACAGGCGGCAAGCCCCACGGCACATTTACAAGAGGACTTTATTACAGAGGTATATACTAATCTTAATCTTCCAACTCCGGTACAGAAAGGCGGTATCTATGAACAAGGCTGCGGATAATTTCCGTTTTGTTTTCCTGATGGCAGCCACCCTTGGCATTATGTCATTGGGTGCTGTTCAGCTGATGAAAATACAGCTTGTTGACGGCAGCAGCTACCTGGAAAAATCCAGAAGCTCGGGTATCGCCACACAGGTGATAAGCGCTCCCAGAGGGGAGATAACCGACGCTGACGGCGAATATCTGGTGAGCAACAAATCAGGCTTCAATGCCGTTATAGAGAAGGCGTTCTTTCCCTCGGACGACAAGTCGGTGAACCGCATAATCCTTACGGTGGCAGAGGTGCTTGGCGAGGAAAACGTTGAGTGGGAGGACATTCTCCCTATAACCTCCGACGCTCCCTTTGAATATGAGGCTGACAGGGAGGGGGACGTGGCACGGCTGAGAAAAAACATCGGCGTGCAGGTATATGGCACTGCCGAGGAATGTATGGAAGCCATGGAGACCCTTTACGGCATTGACAAAAGCTACACCGACAGGCAAAAAAGGATAATCGCAGGGATACGCTACACCATGGTGATGCGTGACTTCTCCGTTTCCAACCGCTACACCTTTGCGGAGGATATCCCCATGGCGGCGGTGGTCAGGATAAAGGAGCTGTCATATGACCTTGACGGTGTGGATATCTCGGAAGAAGCGGTGAGAGTTTATAAGGTGGGCGATGTTGTTCCCCACCTTATCGGAACGGTGGGAGCCATATCCGCCGAGGAATACGAGGAGAACAGGGACAGCGGCTATGCCCTCAACGATGTTATAGGCAAGGGCGGCATTGAAAAAGCCATGGAAAGCACCCTGAGAGGTCAAAAGGGCACACGCACCATTGAGATAATGGGCGGCTCCGTTATCAGCGACAAGGTAACGGAGGAGGCGGTGCCGGGAAATACCATAAAGCTCACTGTTGACAGCGACTATCAGCGAAAGGTGCAGACCATTCTTGAAAACCACATTTATTGGCTCCGGCACCAGACATCTTCAAAGGCAAAGGGCACCGAAGCGGACGCAGGCGCTATTGCCGTGATAGATGTAAAAAGCGGTGCGCTGCTGGCGGCGGCGACTGCCCCCACCTATGACCTGAACGACTATATAAACAACTATTCCGCTGTGGCAAACGGTGAGAATGCCCCTCTTACGAACCGTGTCACCAGCGCATATTACCGCCCCGGCTCCACTTTCAAGACAGTGACTGCAACGGCGGCGCTGAACGAGGGTATAATCACACCCACGGACACCGTTACCTGCAAGAAATATTACACCTACTGGGAGGGCTGGAGCCCCGAATGTACGGGCTATCACGGCAGGCTGAACGTGGTGGAGGCACTGAGAGAATCCTGCAATATCTTCTTCTATGACGTGGGACGTATCACGGGCATCGACCTTATCGCACAATATGCCTCCGATTATGGCCTTGGCGGAGAAATGGGACTGGAAATAGGCAGAGGCGTTAAAAAAGGCTACATCGCCTGCCCCGAGACCTTTGAGGAAAGAGGCCTGCAATGGCAGGCAGGAAATGTTATCCAGGCGGCTATCGGTCAGTCGGACACATATGTCACCCCCCTGCAAATGGCGGCGCAGGCAATGACCATTGCCAACAAGGGCGTGAGATACGAGACCTACATGGTGGACAGCGTTTACACCTACAATATGGAAGAGCTTGTTTCCCGCACAAAGCCTGTAAAGGCGGCTGTTATCGAGGACAAGACAGGCTACACCTTTGACACTGTAACAAAGGGAATGGTCGAAGCGGGGGCGTTTGAGGCATATACCTACCCCGCACTCAGCGAGTATTACACCGACAGCTATCTGCTCACCGACCTGCCCGAAAAGACAGCCATAAAAACAGGTACTCCCCAGATGACCTCCAAGAACCAATGTAGATTGATTAAACATGAATGGATTATGGCATCCGAACAGAATCAACACAGCCAGTGCCGCAATATTTAACAGCATTCCCAATACCGGTGAAAACTGATTTGCTAAATGCGGACATACAGTCATAATTACAAAGAACAAAGCCAAAAGCATCGTAGATTGTCCGGTGTGGATCCCCAGATCCGCATTCCGAAATACCATAAGGCATAATAAAACTACTACACCCACAATACTATTCTCATTTCCAAATAAGATACTGAAAATAGTAACAAATAAAAAACAAAATGCCATTGTAACAGCTATCTTTACCAAATATACCAGTATATGATATGATTTTTCTTTCACTGTTTCACTCTTTTTCAACAGATTTTTAGAACCTGCCTGATTTAACTGCAATTCCTGATAAAATGTCATGTAATTCCTCCTCTATCTGTTTTTCTTAAACTTATATGGCCTCATCTTTCTGTATTGGAAGCTCTACAACAAATCTGCATCCACCATATTCACGGTTTTCTGCTTTGATTGTTCCTCCGGCACTATCTACAATCCGTTTTACAAGTGCAAGACCTAGGCCATTTCCTTCTGCTTTATGAGATCCATCTACCTGATAGAACTTGTCAAATATTCTGGATTTTACATCATCCTCTATTCCTGGTCCTTCATCTTCCAGAATGAACTTAACAGAATCCTGTTCTTGTTTCAGAAACATCGTAATTGTCCCCTTTGAAGGGCTGAACTTAATCGCATTATCCAAAAGATTTATCCAGATATGCATAAAAAGTCCTTCATTCCCAGTATATTTAACTTCCTCCAATTCTACCTGAAAACCAATTTCTTTTTCTGTCCATTTTGTTTCCAATGAAAGAAATGCCTGGCGGATCTGTTCATCCAGACGATATTCTGTTTTTTTCATTGGTATATTCTGATTCTCTAACTTGGATAACAGCAAAATATTACCAACCAATCCGGAAAGTCTTTGGGTGTTAAATAAGATTTTTTCTACATATTCCTCTTGCTCCGGAGACAGTTCTTCTCCCTGAAGCAGCATTGTATATCCTTCAATGGCATTAATCGGGGTCTTAAACTCATGAGAAACATTAGATACAAAATCCATCTGCAGCACCTCTGTTGCACGAAGTTCTTTTGTCATAACGTTAAAACTTTGATAAGATTCTCCAACTTCTGCTATACGGCTGTTCGTTTCCAAATGCTGTTCAAAATCTCCCCGAGAAACTTCCTTCATTGCTTTACTAAGTCTGGTAATTGGTTCCAGTAACTTTGCATTAATAAAGGAAGTGATCAGCCCTGCAATCAATGTATTGAAAATCAAAAGCCAGCCAAGCACAGGTATGCTGCCCGGCAGATTAAAAAAATGATTCAAAAAAGCAAATAATAAAGCAGATATGACTGTTGAAAATACAAGTGCCAGCCAGATTGCACCAGTCAGACAGGATCGGATCCGCAATCCTTTTTCTTTCTTTTGTTCCATTATTTTTTCACCACCTTGTATCCAATTCCACGCATTGTTACGATTTCAAAATCAGGGTTATCTTTAAAACGCTCTCTGATTCTTCCTATATGTACCTCTATCGTATGTGGGTCTGCCTCCGTCTCGTATCCCCATACTTCATCCATCAACTGTTGTTTTGTAAATGTTCTGCCTGGCGAAGCTGCAAGCTTATATAAAAGCAGGAATTCTTTTTTAGGCAAAACAAGACTTTCCTTATCAGTTGTAACCGTCATTGCATCATAATCAAACTCTGTTGAACCGATCACAATTTTGTGTTCATTCAGTATCTGTGCACGGCGAAGCAGTGCTCCGACTCTTAAAACCATTTCATTCACATTTACCGGTTTTACCATATAATCGTCACTTCCCGAAAGAAATCCCTGGCGCATATCATCAAAGGAACCTTTCGCAGTGATCATAAGTACAGGTATCTGATATCCTGCTGAACGGAGTTCCGACACCAGTTCATAACCATCCATAACCGGCATCATAATATCAGAAATGATCAGATCAATATATTCCTTATCCAATACTTCTAATGCCTGTGCTCCATCCGATGCACTTTTGACTTGATATCCATTCTTCTCAAGCACTTTTTGGAATAGCTGGCTTAATTCTTTATCATCTTCTACAATCAATATTTGAAACACGTTTTCCTTCCTCCTTATTAAAACAGATACCTTGCCCATCCAAGCAGATGCTGTACCAAAAATATTTTTCTCTGACGTTTCTTTGTTAATTCGATTGGCTCTACATGATATGGATCACGATAGGTTCCATCTTCCAATACCTGGCGGGACACTCTTTCATATTCCATCATGCCCTCTTCCAACTGTTTATTAATATCTTTACTGCGAATTACAAGCATCAGTTCCGTATCCAGATATGCACTTCTCATGTCCATATTAAAGGAACCGATTACAGACAGATCATCGTCAATCAGAATACTTTTTCCGTGGTATGAATAACCGCCTTCATATTCCCAGATATTAATTCCTGTACTTAAGATTCTATTTCTGTTTTTCGCATAATCGGCAGCCCCAAATGGATTCCCATTATTCGCAACTGAATTTGTCATGATAGAAAAATCTGAAACGTTCTCTGCAATCTCCTCCCATGTATTATACATCATATCATTACAGATAATATATGGCGTGTGGATCTTCACACGATTTTTTGCATTTTTCATCAATTCTCCCAACTGATACCACACTACTGGTTCTTTGGAACCTGTGTGAATAGGATTTGACACTAATGCAATCTTTTCTGTCTCAAAAGTTTCGTCCGTGTAATCGGTATCGCAGATTCTTTCCTTATTCTCTTCAAAATATTTCTGATAGCCGTTCTGCAGCTCTAAAACTGCGTTCTTTACAGATTTTCTATTTGCCAGTTTTTTATTGTCATGAAAATAACCACTGTCTTCTTGTTCCCATATCGTTTCAAAATACTCTAACAACTGGTTAACTGAATTTTCTTTCTCAGGTTCATCGCAAACCACTAACACGTCTCTGTCATAGTTCTTATGTCCCGGAAAATCACCCAGGAAATAATTGTATGTATTTCTTCCCCCAAGAATATATCTCTTTCCATCTGCAATCAAATATTTATCATGCATTCTACCCATCATCTTCCATGGTTTCAACGGATTGGCCTTATTATACAGTTTAATTTCAACATTCTCATGGGAAGATAATCCATAGAAATACGGATTTCCTTCCATATCAATCCAGCTCTCCATTCCATCTACTAACAGACGAATATGTACACCTCTGTCTGCCGCATCATGCAGTGCTCCTAAGATCAATTTTCCACTTTCATCGGATTGAAATGCAAAAGTAGAAAGAATAATTTCCTTTTTTGCATTCTTGATCAAACGCACTCTTTGTAAAAGCGCTTCTGGATTCTTTTCTATGATTACTGCCCGTTCTGTATTTTCACTGCATTCGTTCCATGACCCATTTTTTGTTTCTTTTTTGGTTGTATTGGACACTTCCGGCTGCTTTTTATATGCAACGCAGATTCCGAGCAATTCATAAAAAGCCACACATAAAAAAATTGCCAGTATAACAAGAAGGATTTTACATATTTTATACTTTTTCATTGTACATCACCTGATTCCTTTTTATTTCATACTTATACAATACAAAGTCAATCTCAATTTAACCTCAACAAAATTTATTTTTCATAAAAAAATATGACAGGCTTCTTTTTAAAGAAACAGTCATATTTTTATTCTAATATATGAAGGAGCTTTTCTTACTCCGTTGTATTAATCACTATTTTATTTCTTCCATAAGCTGTCGGATTTTTCTCAATGTACACCGTGTAACTGCCAGGTCATCTTCTTGTATATTCGATATGATTTTTTCATAAGCTTCTATCATTTTTTCTTTCTGACAATTACTTAATTCAATTGCCTTGTTCGTCAAAACAAGGTACGTTCTTTCTTTTTTTTCATCTAATTTCCAGATAATATATCCTTTATTTTCAAGACTTTTTACCATCTTAGATGTTTCTGGAATCGATAATTTCATGTATTCTGCCACTTCTGAAAGATATACTCCTTCATGACAGTCTGATTTTTCAACACATTCCTTTATACTATAAAGGAACAAATAATCTGTTCTTTCGACAAATTCAAATATGCTTTCAACATTGATGCTCTTTAAAAAAAACTCCTCTGCACTGGTTCCTGCTCCCATATTATCGTTCCTCTCTTTCTATATATTCTTTTTTGCTGACTAGACTCTTATATGCCGGGCGAATGATCTTATCTGTAGTTATCAATTCTTCCAGGCGATGTGCACTCCAACCAGCAATTCTTGCTATCGCAAATAATGGCGTGTACAATTCTCTTGGAATATTCAACATGTCATACACAAAACCACTATAGAAATCTATATTAGGACTTACTCCTTTGAATATCTGACGCTGCTTTGCAATCAACTTAAGTATGTCTGGTCTCTCCGACAATAGCTCATATGTGAACACCAGCATATCGTCAAAATCTATCTTCCCGCATCTTCTCAGGAAATTCTCATACTCATCGCACACAATGCGGAAATCCTCAAGCTTCATCGTTGTGCTCTCATAGTTCTCAAGACTCACTCTCCCGCTCTTGACATTGCCTATCTCCCCGACAACATTCTTGGCAAAATCCTCCTGGCTGTCATACCTAAAGCCGTGTCTGTCTATGCTGTCCCTGATTGCTCCATACTTTTCGGAATCCGTGACGATATTCGCCGCTGTGTAATTATATGCATTTCTGAGCATCCAGAAAAACACAGAGTGAAACGTTCCAAATGTTACTCCGCGGGTTCCCGGACACAGCTCCTGAAACCGCCCCTTCATCTCATTCGCCGCAGCCTTCGTGAAGGTTATGACCAGGATATTGTCCGGTCTCACACCATGTTCCTCTGTCATGTATTTTATCCTGTGGGTGATGACCGTAGTCTTACCTGAACCAGGTCCCGCAAGCAGCAGCATCGGCCCATCGCAGTGTCTCACCGCTCTCTTCTGGGATTCATTAAATTCCATCTGTATATCCTTTCACGCAAATATAAAAGGCGGTCAAAAGTTTACCCTTTAACCGCCTTCTCATATATGCCAGTTATATCAGCATGATATATATCATTACTTACCGCAGCACTTCTTGTACTTAAGTCCGCTTCCACATGGACATGGATCGTTTCTTCCA
>OHRP01000800.1_pt1 | contig 9877 bp, 10 predicted proteins | sample 1578451 | NCBI WGS metagenome assembly OHRP01 (sample SAMEA3879588, study PRJEB24766) | human gut metagenome | biome: human-associated habitat; feature: feces | place: USA | collected 1985/1987
ATAGTGTTCTCCTTCTATGAACAGGGACACGTTATCATTATAATACCATGTCCCTGTCCATGATTCAACTGCTTTACGCCGCTTTCTGTGCCATTTCCCGATGCTCCAACCATTCCTCGAAGTGTTCGCAGGTCTGACGCTCGATCAGCTGCTCAAAGGCTTCTCGCATGGTTTTGTCCCCAGAAAACTCACGAACCACTACAAACTGGACTTTTTTATTCTGCTTCTTGTTTTTCTCCATAGGCTACCTCCATAGAATAGGGGATCAGACGGTGGCTGCGGCAACGAAGTCCGGCAACGGACATCAAAAAACCTGTAAACTATCGTCTGACCCTGATTTCTTACTTTTCAAATTTTCTTATAAAATCTCGTTGCTTTCGTTGCCGAAAACATAGATAGATCATAAAAAGCCTTTACTTGCGGGCTTTTTCTATATCAAAACCATAAATTTATCAGCAACGAACCCGGCAACCATCCCGGCAACAGACCGTCCTTGTCAGGCGATCCACTCCTGCGGAAGTTCCAGCTGACGGCATTCTTCTTCACTCAGTTCTACAAATCCACCTTCGTTGCTGGGTAGTTCGTTGCCGGAAGTGTCCCGTTCCCAGCCCTTTTGTCTGCCATATCCGGCAAACATCCGGGGATTGGAAAAAGGCTTCCAACCGGTCACGACCGTGTTCATGATCTCATTGATATTGTGGAGCTGCCACCGCTTCGGCTCATCAAAGGTATGTCCCAGCGCCTCCTTGAACAGCTGTTTTGAGCAGACCATGTTTCCGGTATAGTGTTCCAGAAATCCCTGTATCTGTCCGGCTTCGGTGTCCTCCGGCATGAAGTCTTTCTGCACCTCCACCAGTTGACGCTGGATGGACTTGCTGAATTTCATGGAATATTTGCCGCTGTGGTAAATGCTCATAGATTCTGCCCATACCTGCAACAGATACGCTCTGGAAGCGTCCTCGTCCTCCAAAATGTGAACCTCTGCATTCTCCGGGTAAATCATGATTGGGAGAAAGCGCCGGTTCCCGGCTCGATCCAGCGGCAGAAAGTCCAGCGTATTCGAGGAACCACCGAACACACACTGCCGAAGCCGGTCTTTAGGCTGAGATTCATAAGGTGTCCGGTAGGTTTCCTTCTGTCGGCTAATAAAGGAACGGATTTCTTCAATGCTCTTTGCGCTGCTGGCGGCAAGCATCTCTGACATCTCAATGATCCAGTGACCTTGTAGCTTTTGGAATACCCGGTCGTCATCCAACTTCTTCAGGTCATCAGAGAACCATTCGTCCCGGATTGCCAGCAGTCGGAAGAAGGTGGACTTCCCGGCACCCTGACCGCCCACCAAACAAAGCATTTCCTCATATTTGGAACCGGGACGGAATACCCGGCGTATAGCACCCAGCAGGAAATGTTTCAGCATTTCTTCCACATAGTCACTTTCATCAGCACCAAGAAAATGGTGCAGACAGGATCGGATGCGTGGTGTACCGTCCCAGACAAGGCTGTTCAGCACATCCTGAATCGGATGGTAACAATTTTCGTTTGCTACGATGGAAAGTGCAGCCGTGATCTTTTTCTCACTGGTCAGCTCATAGTTTCTCTCAAAATAGAGGAGAAGATATTTCACATCAGTATCCGTCAGAGCGCTGGTATTCCTGCGCCAGCCCAAGTCCTGTACAATGTCTACCCGGTCTGTCAGGAGATTAAGCCGGATGGCATCCCGCAGGAGTGGATCACAGCAGAACACAATCCGGCAGTTGTCGATGGTGTTGGCTGTCTTTCCCTTGTCGGTAACAGAAAGGCTCTGCCGCACCTCATCAACGCTCTGTTCCGGCGCTATGGCTTCGGCTGCGCTCATCACAGCCTGCTGGGTGGCTGGCGATAAACTCTGATATTCGCTGTTCAATTTTCCTCACCTCTTTTCCATACTCAGCAACCACAAAAGCTCGTTCTTCTATGCTGTCAGACAGAAGAAGATCCAACAGATATTCGATATATGGCTGCCTGTGCAGAGCCTCCACAAACAAAGGATTCCAGTCATCCTCCGGTTGTTTGGGCGCATATTCTTCTTTCCATCGTTCCAGCAAACGCAGGTAGTCGCACAGCACCCGAAAGCATTTCTGCTCTGCCTGCCGGTATCGCATTTCCTCGCTGATTTTTCTTTTGATTACTCTCTTTTGTGGCGGATCGTGGCCTTTGCGGTCAAAGCTGATTGAGAAGTCCTCTGCCAGCTTTAAGGCAGCTTCTTTACTGCTTAGTCCAAAAAGACGGGAAGTGAAATCAATCACATCTCCATCTGCCTGACAGACAAAACAATGGAACCGTCTGTCCACCTTCATGCTGGGATGCCTGTCATCGTGAAACGGGCAACAAGCCATCCCGTTGCGTCCTACTGAAATTCCATAAACCAAAGCAGCCTGCCTTGTGGTAACAGACTGTTTTACTGCTTCAAATACATTCGTTTCTTCCACCTCCAAACAATGCAAAAGGCATCCGGTTTCCATAGAAAATCAGATGCCTCACAATTCCATATCCTGTTTTCTTGTTGGAGCAATCCGTCCTTCACGCTCCCAGCGCTCCCGGTTCTCCCGATCAGCGTCCAGTTTGCCTTGTGCCAGCTTCTCCTTAATGGATTTTCTGGCTTTATTTTTGATCTGCTCTTTGCCAGCCTGTTTGACCTCCGGTTTTAACAGCACCGCCTGTACCTTTTTGAGAACTTTTTCAGCAGACTGCTGTAATTTTTCTCGCACCCTACTCAGCAGAGTGTTCGCTATCTTCACAACTTCTGGCGAATTTTTGACATTGGGCGATACCACGCTCTTTCGATATTTCTCAATTACTTCCATATCTTCAAGCTGGGTTTGTTCCCGAACCTTGTCGGTCACAACCTCCACCGCCTTGTCATAGGCTGCACCGGAAACATCTTCCAGTAAGGTTTCTACATCCTCAATTTTTAGCGTCAGTTCCTCCAGCTTTTGCTCCTGTGTCGCCAGCTGCTCCTTCTGCTTCATCAGGATATAATCCTGTTTTTCCAAATAGTCACGCCCACCATAAGACGGCTCCTGTTCCAGATGCAGCCCATGCCGTTTGGCAATGTCAAATAAGATTGTCCGACAGACTGCATCAAAAGTCTGTTTCCGGTTATTGTGCTTTCCTTTTGGCTGTTCCGGTTTAGGGAGAGGGATACCCAGTTCCTCCAACGCCTTTTCCTGCTGGGGGCACAGCTCTCCATACCGATTTTCACAGTCAAATACATGGCGCTCATGGATGTGCGGAGTCCCTTCATCCAGATGGAGGGCCCAGTCTAAAATGTGGATATGGGAACCGAAACGGTTTTCAAATTCCTCATAAAATTCACTGACAATGAGCGCTAAAGTCTCCGGCGGAACGGATTCTGCCATAGTACCGATCTGGTAGATGCTTTCTTCTGGACAGGTCTTGTTATTTTTCAAAAGATCATCCACAGTGCGGTTGCGCTCAATGTGCCGGGTTTTCTCGTTCCGGGCGTTCTGAGCATTGACATGGTCGGCATAATGCTCGTAGTAATAAATTCGTTCAATTTCTTCAAAGCTGAAATCCGGCTGCTCTGGGTTTTCCCGAAAATCGTGGGTGGTAAAGCCCCGGTAACAGTCCCAGTACACATTTTGTCTGGCACGCTCAGCGTCAATGTGTTCGCTGTTTTCTACATCGAACCGGCGGTCATTGTGCCGGGGATTGTAAGTGCCATGCTTTCCGGATCGTCCATTGTGCCTTGTTAATTTCAAACATTTTTCCTCCTTCCTGCAAAGATGTTCCGGGCTGGGGAGGGCGGCAAAGCCGCCAGACCTGCGAAGTGTTGCGTCAGGTAATACCCAATACAAGTTGACGCAGGCATCAACTTTCCCTGGGCAAGGCGTTTCACCCTTGACCCGATGGGACTGCCGCCCTCAACCCGCCAAGGCACTTCGTCCTTGACCCGATAATGACTGCCGCCCTTAACCTGCCAATAGGCTTTGCCCCTTGACCCCAACAGGGTGCTGCGCCCCTGTACCCGGCACAAAGGGATTACATCCCTCTGTACTCCCGCACCGGCGAAGCTGGCTTCCACCGCAGAAGCGGTTTTGCCAGTTTCACCGGCTCCGTATCCGCACATTTGCGCCCATAGGCGGGGAGTGGATACGGAATACGCCTGCGGGGATTGCCAGTCAAAACAGCGGGTGCAGACCCGGCATTTTGACCGTAATCGCCCCGATTTCAAGCGATTTTTTCTTCCGCTCCCACCACCTGAAAGCCATGCTCCTTTGCGTACTCCCTTGCGGCGGCTTTCCGTTCCTCGCTGTACGGCGGCACCAGCCGGATCGACAGCCGGGACTTGTCCAGCACATAGGTCACGCTGCCCTCCGGCGTGCTGCGCTCCAACCGGCACAACAGTGGGTACTTCCGGCTGAAATCAGCCAGCCTGCGCTTCAAGCTGGCGTTGAAGGTGTAGATGCTGGCAAGGTTCTCCGCCTCGTTCCAGTTGATGATGGTTTCTTTCTCATACTTAGACAGCTTCCTCATACAGATCCTCCTCATAATCAGTGTAAGATTTCAGCACACGCAGGCTGCGCTTGAGACGGCGGTACTCGTCCATCTCCATCCGCAGATGGTGGTAAAAATCCTCGTACCAGCTTTCGTCCACCTCCGTCTCCACCTTCCGGGCCAGCCCCAGCATCCGGCGTTTGGCCTCCGGGTCAACCGTCAGAGCCGTCAGCCATTTCAGCCGTGTCACCGTATTGTGGTGGCTGGGACAGCCGTAAGCGTAGAGAATCTTCTTTTCTTTCATACTCAGTGTCATAATGATTTCCTCCATTTCTTTGCTGCGGAGCCATACGCCCCGCATGATAAACTTGTTTCCTGTCCGCCGGTCTGCCTGCAAGCCGCTCCTGCCCGGAATTTCTCCCGGCGTATCGGCCTCTTTGGTGCGCTCGATTTCTGTCCTGGCGTCACTTCCCCGGAGGCCATACCCCTTGCAGCCGGTCATTCGATTTTCAAGGTTCTGTGCCTGTCTGCAAGAACCAGTTTACCGAAAAAAGAGGCCCTTTCCCGTATATCCAAAACGTCGGAAAAACGCTTGAAATCCGCATATTTCCACGCTTATGGAATCGTGCTATAATGGGTGTAATCACTGAAAAACGATAACGAGAGAGGGGGCTTTGGATGTACGCAAAGCTGACAATCCCGGAGCGGCTCAAAGACCTGCGGGTGGTGGACAAGCACCTGACGCTGGAACAACTGGCGGAGCAGACCGGCCTGTCTAAATCCGCGCTGGGAAAATACGAAACCGATGACTACAAGGACATCAGCCCGTTTGCGATTGCAACGCTGGCGGACTTTTACGGTGTGTCCACCGACTATCTGATGGGGCTGACGGAAAATAAAAATCACCCAAACACAGAACTTCAATCTCTGCATCTGAGTGATGATATGGTGGAACTTTTGAGCAGCGGCAAAATCAACAACCGGCTTCTCTGCGAACTGGCTACCCACCCGAATTTCCGGCGGCTGATGATAGATATGGAAATCTGTATCGACCAGATCGCCAATATGCGGGTGGAGCAGATGAATCTGGTGTTGGAGGCCACCCGGCAGACCGTCATGAGCAAATATGCGCCCGGAGAAGATGACCTCTATATGCGGACGCTGGAACTGGGGCAGGTGCAGGAAAGCGATTTTTACAGCCACGTCATGCACGATGATCTGGACAGCATCGTCCGGGACATCCGGGAAGCACACCGCAAAGACAAGACCACCGCCGACCCGCAGCCCACGCTGGATGATGTGAAGGAAAAATTTGAGCAGGCCATAGGGCAGGGCAGCGATACAGAAATGCTGATCCACGAGTTCTGCGATAAGTTGCAGATACCCTTTGAGAAGATTTCCTCGGAGGACTTCTCGGCGTTCCTGCGGATACTGAGCCTGTCCAAGCAGCTCAAAAGCCCCAACAATATGAGAGGAAAGGCCAGCCCCGTCCCGCCCAACCGCAAGGCCAGACGTAAGCGGAAGTAAAATTTCCATATCCGGGAGCGGCAAAAAAGCCATCCGCCGGTTGATTGGCAAATGGCTTTCGTGAAGCTGTATTCTGTTGTGGTGGTTGTTCCCAGTTTGGGAACAGCCACTATTGAAGATGCTATTCTTTGTCTTTCTGCGACACCTGCGTATGGGCTTCCTGCTGGACAAGCAGCCCCGCCGAAAAGCCGTATTTGAAGTGGCTTTCGTTTTCCTCACACTGAGCGATTGCCACCTGCTCCCGCAATTCTTCAACCAGTGCATAGTCCTCTTTGCTCAGACGCTCCGATAAGGTGTCCATCAGGGCGGCACTGGCCTTGACTGCCTGCTTAAATCTCGGTGAATCTGCGACCACTGTTTCGCAGGGATAAAATTTGCCGTTAAACATTTCTTCCAGAATCATGCGCCCACCTCCCTCAGACAAAAATCATCTCAGACAGAATGATTTCCTCTGCCCGGCTGCGGATGCTGTTCATGGCCCCGACCCACGCAAGCTGGTCACGGGCTTTCAGTTCCTCGGTGACACCCTCTGCCTCCTGCATCTGCGAGACGATACACGCCAGCCGGTCAGCGGCCTGTTCGTTCAGGTCAGCAAGATATGTCCAGAGTTTTCCCGACAGAAGCAGGGCGCTGTACTGGTCGGGCCGGTGTTCTTGCAGAAACGCCTTGTGCATCCGGCCCCACCGTCCAATGGGGCGGCTTTCCTCCGGCAGCTTCAGGTCGGGGATGTAGTATTCTCCCACCAGCGTGTAGCTGATGCCGTTTTGATGGATTTTCTTTGGTAAATGCTCCATGTTCGACCTCCTGTATTCAGTTTTTTCAGAATCCAGTTGATCGTGTCCCTGTTCATGATAAATTCAAGGCAACTGAACTCTTCACGAACAAGTATGGCATATCTCTGCCGCTCATCTGGAAGTTGGTGGAGTAAGACCCAGACCGCCCCTTCGTCTGCCCGTGGGTCTTGGTGTCGATGGTGGACTTGCCCAACGCCTCGGAAATGTACTTGTGGGTGCTTGCCTCGTTACCGCCCAGATAGAGCAGCGTGTCCGAGTTGCCGGGGATGGTTTCCCATGAGTCCTTATACAGCTCCTTGATCTGCGCCATGTTCTGGATGATGGTGCTGCAGGAGATGTTGCGGGAGCGCATGGTCGCAAGCTCCCGCGGCAGCCCCGGCAGATTGACCGATGGCGCTTCATCCAAGATGAAATGCACATGGCAGGGCAAGGCTCCGTGATGGATCTGGTCTGCGCAGTAGTAAAGGGTCTGGAAAATCTGGGAGTACAGAAGACTCACTAAAAAAGTAAAGGTCGTATCATTATCCGGGATGACGGCGTACAGAGCGCACTTTCGCTCTCCCAGCGTGTAGAGATCCATGTCATCATGGTCGGTGACAGCTTTGATCTGCGGCAGATTGAAGGGCGCCAGCCGCACAGCGGCACTCACCAAAATGCTTTTCGCTGTTTTGCCCGCCGCCTGCTTGAAAGCCTTAAACTGTTTCACCGCCACATGGTTGGGCTGTTCTTCTTCCAATGCCCGAAAGAGCATATCCAGCGGGCTGCGGTATTGATCGTCCTCCTCCCGCACCTCGGCAAAGTTCATCATGTAGATCAGCATTTCAAAATTCTGTTCCTCCGGGGGCGCTTCGCTGACGAGGTAGAGCATAAGGGCTGAATCCAGCGCGATCTCCGCCTTCTCCCAGAAGGGGTCGCTGCTGGAAGCGTTGCGGGGCGTGGTATTTTTGATGAGGTTATCAATGAGGGTCAGCACGTCTTTTTCGCTGTGAATGTACGAAAAGGGGTTGTATCCGTCGGACTGGCTGGGGTCGATTAGGTTGAACACCCGGACTTCGTAGCCCTGCGCTGCCAACAAAGCGCCTGCCGCGCGCAGCAGCTCGCCTTTGGGATCTGTGACAAGATAGGAGCAATTCGCACTGTAAATATTGGGCTTGCAGAAGAAACGGGTCTTGCCGGAACCGGAACCGCCCACTACCAGAACATTCATGTTGCGCTGGGTGATATAGCCGTCCATGCCCAGCCGGACGCGCTGGGTCAGAATGATGTTGGCGTCCTTATGCCGGTGATCCATATACTTCCGGTTCAGTTCCTTGGGATTGCCCCATTTGGCGCTGCCGTACTCCTCGCCCGGTCGTCGGTTCTCCCGGCTGGAGTAGTAGAGCGCAATGCCACAGCCATAGAGCAGCAAGCCCACCAACATATATTTCAGCGTGTAGGATGTCCAGCCGATGGCAAAGGGGCGCTCCAGCACTTGGCTGAAACGCCCCATCCATTGAAAGAGGTTCATACCGTCCTCGTAGGCATAGGCGGCGATTGCCGCCAGCCAGAGAACCAATGGGGAAAGCGCCGCCCACACAGGGGCGGCGCTGCGAAAGTCATTCTGCCGCAAGGCTTAGTACCCCGTCTTGGGCAGCTTCACCGTTGTTTTGGCGTAGACGGTAGTGAGCCAGCGGGACACTGCCTGAATCCACTGCCCATTGTAAAGGCCGCCCACATCCGCCACATTCACAACGCTGGCATTGTTGGCAAGACCGCTGCGGGCAGTGGCGTAGATATAAGGCGTTTCTACCTGTGCAAAGCCCGCCTTTACATTTCCGAACACGAACATGACTTCGGTAACACGCTCATTGGCGGCAAGGCCGAGGACAGCGGGGCGGGCGTCCAATACGTAAACCTTGCTTGTACTCAGGTTGTCCGCCAAAGTGCGGTAGTCCCCGGAGAGGTTGGTCTTATAGACCACCTTGTAGGAAAGCGGCTGATTGTAGCTGCCGGTGACGATTTTGCTCAGCATCACCTGCGCGGGAAGCTGATCGCGCCAATAGAAGGAGTCGAGGGCAACGTTAGAGCTGTTCTTGATCTGTGAGAACACGTAGCGGATCGGCTGACCGGGGACAGCCTGCACAGGGCCGGTTTTCTTAATGGATACGCCGGTGGAAACGCTGGTATTCTGCACTTCAAAGGTGACGATCTGTCCGTTGAATTCCAGATAGGCGGTCATCACTGTGGGGTTGATGGAGTAATTCGCGGGCGCTTTGATCTCACGGACGGTATAGCGGGACAGCGGCAGCGTCTTGGAAACGGCGCGTCCGTTGCGGTCGGACTTAATGGTGTCCACCACATTACCCGCCTTGTCGTAGATCTCAAACACCGCGCCCTCCAGCAGTGTACCGGCAGGCAGGCCATTGGTCGCGTTATCGTCTGCGGATTTCTTGATGATCTGGATCTGGCCGCACTCCGCAGTATTGCTCCACTCGATTTCTGTGGTGGAGCCGTAACGGACATAGATCGTTTTCAGTTCAGGATCAAGCACATAACCGGGGGCGGCTTTGATCTCACGCAGATAATAGCGGCCATCGGCCAGTCCCTCGTCGGCGTAGATGTAGCCGTCCTGATCGGTCACATACTCCCCGATGGGATTGTGACTGCTGTCATACAGCAGGAACACCGCACCATAGATGCCCTTGCCGGTGGCCTTGTCCACTTTGTGAAGCAAAATACGTGAGGATTTGTGATTGGTGATCTCCAACGTGGCCGTCTGACCGTCCTTGACCTCAATACGGTGGGGCGTGGTATCCAGCAGGTAGCCGGACGCAGCTTCCAATTCCGTCACAGTGTACCAGCCGCTCTCGGCCTCGGGGAGATAGATGACACCAGTGCTGTCCGTTGTGAAGGTGCCGATGATCTCACCGTTCATCTTGCGGATTTCGAATTTGACCCCGGCGATACGCTTTCCACTGTCTTTGTCGCTCTTGATGATCTGCAACCCGCCCACAGGCGTGTTGTAAAAATAAAGCGTCTGCGTATCGTTGGGATTGATGGTAACGGTTTGGGTGCGGGTG
>OHRP01000813.1_pt1 | contig 9810 bp, 5 predicted proteins | sample 1578451 | NCBI WGS metagenome assembly OHRP01 (sample SAMEA3879588, study PRJEB24766) | human gut metagenome | biome: human-associated habitat; feature: feces | place: USA | collected 1985/1987
TTCGGAGAAGGATCACACACAAGGGCACACACGCCGAAACAGGAGCCTTCCCTCCCCCGACCACAGCACAGTCTTGAGCTGCCAGCGAAATCGTCACCGAAAGAACAGTCGGAGGAAGCGGATGCACGCCTATGGCGTGTGTCCGCTTCCTCCGGCGTCGCGGCCCCGCTGGGCCGCGTGATCTTTTTTTGCTTCTGTCGAAATTGTGGCTTACACACCATGTGTTCAGTGCTTTCCGCATGTGCGAGACGAGGGGTGGTATCACTACTCTTGGTGTGCTCTGCGTGCTGCCGAAACTCCCGGCCCCTGCTTGTTAAAACGACTAACTTGCCGTTTTCTGAGATCGGGTAGCCTTCATTGATTCCAGCGGTGCAAAAGCAGCAGTTCACAGCAAACAGCCCCGTTCCCTATGAAAGGGACCGGAGCTGTTTTTTTGCGTCACTTCATGGAGCGTACCAGGAACGCGGCGATCTGCGCGCGGGTGCAGGTACCGGTGGGGTCGAAATGACCGTTACCCACGCCGGTGGTAATGCCGTTCTCCACGGCCCAAGCCACGGCCTGCGCGTAATAGCTGTCAGTGGGAACATCGGTGAAGTTCGCCGTACCGCCCGCCGTGGGCTGGCCCACGGCCCGCCACAGCATCGTCACCATCTGGGCGCGGTTGATGGCGGCATTGTGGTTCGCGCCATCGGAAATGTCCTTGGCCTTGGCCCAGTTCTGGGCCTTTTCGTACCAAGTGTTACCGCCGTTCAAGTCCGCGCCGTTCTGCCGCGCAAGGATCGTCCAAAGCTGGGCGCGGGTGGTGGAGGCGTTGGGCGCGTAGATCGTGGCGCTCATGCCGTTCACCAGTCCGCGCGCACTCACAAAGTCGATCTCGTCCTCGGCCCAGTGGTTCCGGGTGTCGATGAAGCCCTTGGAGTTGTCAACGATCTTCACCGTCGCGCTGCCGTCCACGGTCAACTGGATACCGTCCTCGGTGGGAATGGAATCCTTCAAAATTTCCTCCGTGCCGTCGGGGTGGACGAGCACCGCCACCGTACCGGGGGTCACGTTGGAAACAGGAATTTCCACCTTGGTCTCGCCCGCGCCCTTGGGAAGCTCGATGCTCACCGTGGGGGCGGTGCTGCTGTTCCGGGTGGCCTCGACCTCCACAGGAACCTTGACCGCCTCGCCGTTCTTCTTCGCGTCCTCAACAGCCTTGCCGCTGACCTTGGCCGCCGCCTCGGTCTGGCCGTTTTTGTCGATTTTCACCGTGCCGGTGGAGCCGTCAGCGGCCTTGTTCTCGGTGACGGAACTGCCGTCCTTCTTCGTCTCGGCCTTGGTCACGGAGCCGTCCTTGCCGGTGGTGGTTTGGGTCACAGAGCCGTCTCTCCGGGTCTCGGTCTTGGTGGTAGAGCCGTCGGTATTGTTCTTCGTCTCCGTTTTAATGACCGGATTGCTGTCATGGCTGTCCCGGTCGGAGGAAGATCCGCCGGAACTGCCGCCCGTAGAGCTGCCGGGCTGAGAGGGCGTAGTGCCGCCGGTCACGGTGACCGTGCAGGTGGCGGATTTGCCCGAACCGTCCGCCGCGGTGGCAGTGATCGTCACGGTACCAACCTTGACCGCCGTCACGGTGCCGTCAGGGGCTACCGTGGCAACATCCTCGTCAGAGGACGCCCAAGTCAAAGCCTTGTTGGCGGCGTTCTCAGGCGCGACCGTGGCGGTCAGCGTTTCGCTGTTTCCAACAGAAATCGAAGTTTCTGCCTTGTTAAGCGTGATTTGGGAAACAGGGACGGTCTCTGGCGTGACGGTGCGGACATAGCCGCAGACGTTACAGGTAGTGTCCGCATCATCGTCGTAGATGTGCGCCGCTTTGTCCTTGATACTTTCGGACTGATTCGGGCAGTCCGCATCGGTACATTCGTGCCAGTGGTTCGTACCGTCCTTGCTCCAATCGCCGTAGCGGTGCTCGTGCGCGGGCGGGGTCACGGTGCGGACATAGCCGCAGACGTTACAGGTAGTGTCCGCGTCATCGTCGTAGATGTGCGCCGCTTTGTCCTTGATGCTTTCGGACTGTTCCGGGCAGTCCGCATCGGTGCATTCGTGCCAGTGGTTCGTGCCGTCCTTGCTCCAATCGCCGTAACTGTGCTCATGCGCGGGCGGCGTGGTATCGCCGGTAACGGTGACCTTGCAGACCGCGGATTTGCCCGAACCGTCCGCCGCGGTGGCAGTGATCGTCGCGGCACCTGCCTTGACCGCCGTCACGGTGCCGTCAGGGGCTACCGTGGCAACATCCTCGTCAGAGGACGCCCAAGTCAAAGCCTTGTTGGCGGCGTTCTCAGGCGCGACCGTGGCGGTCAGCGTTTCGCTGTTTCCAACAGAAATCGAAGTTTCTGCCTTGTTAAGCGTGATTTGGGAAACAGGGACGATCTCGGGCGTCACGGTGCGGACGTAGCCGCAGACGTTACAGGTAGTGTCCGCATCATCGTCGTAGACGTGCGCCGCTTTGTCCTTGATGCTTTCGGACTGATTCGGGCACGCCGCGTCGGTACATTCGTGCCAGTGGTTCGTACCGTCCTTGCTCCAGTCGCCGTAGCGGTGCTCGTGCGCGGGCGGCGTCACGGTGAGCGTCGCGGGCTCGGAGTATACGGGAGGCGTGCTCACGCGGTCACTGCCCGTATGGTTGTTCGTGTTCCAGAGCACACAGCGGAACAGCTGGCCGCTCTGTGCCGCCGTGACGGACGGGATCGTATAGCTGGGCGTGTAGTTCCAGAAGTCCGCCGTACTTTTGCCGCCGGCGCCTTCGATGTCCGTCCAGTTTTGGCCGCCGTCGGTGCTGCTCTGCCACTGATACTCCAGCGTGTTGAGATATTGATCGATCAGCTTGGCGGAGAATGTCACCGAATCACCCGCAGCCGCGGACACGCTCTGCGGCTGCTCCGTGACCACGGGTGTGACGCACACATTGAGCCGCCAGTAACCGGTCACGGTTTTGACCGTATTGTCGGGATAGGTCAGCGTGACATGGAAGCAAACACTCTGATAGTCCATCTCATCCGTGATGGTGATGGGATAGGATTCGCCCGCGGGTGGGATCGCAGCCCACTCCTCTTCCGTTGGCATAACGTTTCTGCAGTACTTCCAGCGGTATTCCGCTGTGACGCCCGTCAGAGAGCTTACGGGATACCAGGTATTATCGAAGGATTTGGCGTAAAAACCGGCGGTAATGGTCGCGATCTCGCCCTGAATGAATTCGCCGTTTCCCCGCATGGGCGAGGCCGCGCCGCGCAGATATGCGGGACAGTAGTAGGCGGTAAATGTATGGGAATATGTCGTGCCATCCTTATTCGTCGCCGCGCAGCGGAACTTTGCACCGTGCAGGGACAGGGGCAGGATCGCCTGATAGGTGGCTTCGGTCGCGCCCTCGATGTTCTCCCAGGTCTTGCCGCCGTCCCGGCTGACCTGCCATTGCAGCGCGGGCGCGGGCGTGCCGGTGACATCAACGGTCAGGGTCATGTAGTCATTGCTTTCGACCACGCGGCTGACATCCTGCGTCGGGCTGGTGAACTCCGGCACATCGCCGATGGTCATGCTGCCGTCCGACTTGGGATAGTACTTATTCCCGCCGACGGTCACAGTTACCACCTCCGCATCCTTGGGGATCCAGAGGTATATCTTGCCGCTGCCGTCGGAGATGATATGGCTGTCGTCAAATGCCGCATTGGCCGGAAGCCCGGAAAGGGTGACGTCCTCCACGGCGGCGTTCTTTTCAGAAAGGGTCAGGGTGACCTTTTTCAGCTCATTGCCGCCGGAATCTTTCACGACTGTGTTCACCGGAACATCCAGATCGACACTGCCGCCGTTGATGACAACGTTGGCGCAGTTGACCGTGCCCAGACCGAAGACCAGGCTGTTTGAGATGGTGAGTTTCCCAAGCGTCGTCTCCGGCTTGTTCGTGCAGTTGTTGATGAGCGTGATGCCATCGAATGTCAGGGAGGCACCGGTGCTGCCGTCCATGGCGTGGTCGCCGCGGAGCGTCAGCTTTTCACCGCCGGACTGCCCCTTGATGGTCAGACCGCCCGAACCCTTGAGCGTCCAGACCGCATCGGTGCTGCCTTCGTTGGACCTCATGACACTCTCAGTGTTTTCCATCAGCACGATGGAGAGCTTCGAGCAGTCATCCAGCTCCACGCGCTTGTTCGGGCCGCTCAGGTCCAGTCCGTTGAGCTTGACCTCCGCCTCGCCGCCTGTAAGCATACGGATGCCGAAGTCCGTGATAAACTTCCAATCCGCCTGGAGCTTGACGTCTTTTTCCGGGTAATAGTCGATCCATGTGTCCTTTGCGGAATCTCCCAGATAGCCTGCACAGAGTGCGGTGTTGTCTCCGCCGGGTGTGCCGCGGAAGGCGAGCACGCCCGAGGCGAGGAGCAGGTTGAGCAGGATCATCTTGCCGCTGGCGCTGTTGTCGGCGGTGGTGATGATGGGCGCGTCTTTCTGCGGATCATGGATGAAGCCGACCGGCGAGCTGCCGTCGTCCTGAAAGCCCTCCACACTCATGATCCTTGTACCGTTCGGAAGCCAGAGGTAGACAGTGTTGTCGCTGACAAGCATGCTGAGATCCTTGATGACGTCATCGTTGACAATGTTGGGGATATTCACGCGCAGTTGTGTGACCAACGGGTAAAAAGTCGACTGCATGATGCCGCTGGTAGCGTCGGTGCGGTAGGCGATCATCATGAGGTTCCGGCTCTGGTTCATGTCCTCCAGCTCGACCTTTGTCCGGTAAACAGGATGGCCGCTGTGATCCGTGACACCGGTGATCGCCTTGCCGGAGGTATCCGTCAGGTTGGCGTTGCTCCTACGGTCGATCTTCACCGTGCCGCCGGAGTGCTCCCCCTCCAGGGTGCTGCGCGTGACGCGCAGATTTCCGGCAAAGTCGGCGCTGATCCAGCAGTTTTCAACGGATACGTTGGCTCCCGTTCCGCCGATGGTCTTACCTGCGGCGTAAACGGCGCAGTCCTTGAAATTCACAGTTGCGCCGCTTGCCGCCGAAAGACCGCCCTTGAGCGCCAGTGAGGACTGCGCCATGCCCCCGCCGATGAGGTTCAGCGTGCCGCCCTGCTCCACATAGATGGCGGGTGCGCTGCCGCTTTTCAGATAGCTCTTGCCTGTGAGCTTCAGGTTCAGCGTCGCGCCGCTGCGCACGGAGAGGAAGGTGTGATCGCGCACGATTGCAAGACCATCGAGCACGACGGTATGCTCACCCTCCCGCACGTCGATGCCGTAGTAATTATTGTAGTCCGATGCAAGGACTTTGCTGAAGCCCTCTTTGAGGTTCAGCTCCTGCTGCGTGCTGCCGGAGCTGTAAACATTCTGCTTGACGGAATCTGTATCCCCGGGGCGGTCGGCGTTGCGATAGTACCAGGTTTTTCCCTTGTTGTTTTGGTCCTCATTGTAGCTGAGCACCAGCACGGCATTTCGGATGCCGCTGATCTCCACCTCTTTTTCAGGGCTTACGGTTGTTCCGAGAATCACATTCTCGTAGATGCTGCCGTTCACCGGCTTTGTTATGACAGCCTTTGTGTATGCCGTGTCTCCATTGGTCCCGGAAAGATCCCAGCGGCCGTTGACCTTCAGCGCGCCGTTTTCATTCTCGTTTGAAAGAATCGGGTTCTGTGTTTTCGCGTACAGATAGCCGCCGAGGTCGACCGTCAGGTTCGAGGAAACGTAAATAGCTTCCTTGCCGTCGTATCGGTTGGTCTTCGTACTGTAGCCGTTGGAATAGGCGCGGACGGTTCCGCCACCGCCGATCTCCAGTACATTGGCCTTGATGCCGTAGCCCTGACAGCCGTCATTGCCGTTCCGACCGTCGCTCGTGGCGGTCACCTGACCGCCGACGACGCGCAGTGTTCCGCCCACAAGCAGGGCGACGGGATAGTCATTTTGGTATACGCATCCCTTGGTGGTCGCGTTAAGCGTGCCGTTCACCGTCAGATCGTTCTTGACATTGAGCGCGTAGAAGTCCAGATTGTTTCCCTTTGTCTCCGCAGTGACGCTCGTCCCGGCGCCAACGGCCATGCTCCGCGTCACGGTTCCATTCATGTAGCTGCGCAGTGTCAGATCCACGCTCCCGCTTGTCTCAATGCCGCCGGACTGAATGGGGAAGGTCTGGGCTTCAATGGTCAGGCTCCCGCAGCCGGAGAAGCGGACGGTATTGCCCCAGATGCCGAGATAGCGCGGCGTATTCACATCGGAAGCGGCGGGCATATACTTCAAGCTACTGGAATCACCAATGTAATTGCTGCCCTCAAGCACGATGTTCAGCGTCCCGACATTACGGCTGTCGAGAAAGACGTTATAGTAATTGAATATGCCGGGCAATTGCTCGGACGAGACCTTTGTATAAGTGTCGATCGTGCAGTTTCGCAGCGTCAGCGTCTTCGTGGCGGCGTCATACTTGAAGCCGCCGGTCGTATCGTAAGTGCTGCTTATAGAGCTTTGTGTGATGTCGAGAACGGTGCTGCCGAGGGTAATCGTGCCATTCGCCGCCCTCGCACTGATGCCATTGGCCGCCCGCATTGCGACAGGGCTTGCTTCGGCGGCAACGGCGTCACTGCCAAGTTCATCATCCGCTGGCGCGGATGATCCCTCGTCCTCCGCGATGGCGTTCGGCTGCTCCTTACCGAGCTTCGACTCTTCCGTGCAGGCTGTTTCGCAGATGCTTGGGGAAACATCTTCTCCCCTTTTCTCGTCATCTGCGAATGCTGTTGTGGGGATCAGGGTCAAGCACAGAGCAAACGCGGTAAGCAAGCTAAGAAATCTTCTTTTCATCGTGATTCCTCCATGATAAAAGAATTTTGGCTTCTCCAGGGGGATATCCCCTTGCAAAAATTTCATTTTTCCGTCAGGGCCTCAAAGCCCTTTTCCGCCTGCCGGACGGTCTTTTGGATGATGCCCAAAGCCATTGTGTGAAGGTCCATCTGCAAGACTGCCGCCGTGATCGCCGCCCGTTTCTCCTTCGGCACGTCATAGAGCTTGAGCGAGCAGTCCAAAAAGCGGGAGATCTTGGCGTCCATCGTGAAATACACGTCGCAGGGAACCGACATGAAGCCCCGCATGATACTGGCGGACGCAATCTCCATTTCGTAGAAGTCCTTGGGCTGTGCCTCCGGCAGATAAGGCCCGAAGATGACTTGCAGCCGCTTCGTTGTGCTTTTGTAAAGATATGCCGCGATGGAGGGCAGAGAGTATGCCATCACATACAACTCCCGCAGCGGCTCGGTCAGCTCGGCGATGTGGAGCTGGAGGGCCGTTTCCACGGCGTACAGGAGCACAGGGTCTTGTTCCCCGCTGTGCTGTCCCGCCAGCGCGAATTGCCCGCTGAACATCCGCTGTACCAGCTCCAGCAGCAGCGCCTCCTTACTGGGAAAAACATGGAAGAACGAGCTCTGCCCAATGCCTGCCGCCTTTGCGATCTCTCCGGTTGTAGTTCTGGTGTAGCCCTTTTCCAGGAACAACGCCACCGCCGCTCGTAATACCTTCTGCTGCGTCACCAGACCGTTTAACAGTTTTCCTCTTGGCAAGTCAGCGCCCCCTTTATAACTTTTCTTGCGATTGCACTTTTATAATACCATGAGCCATTCCATCACGCAAGAAAAATTTTCAGCGCCAGACCAGCAAAATTGGAATCCCCCTGTTCCTGACCCACTTTTGACCCAGAACAGCGGGGAGCGGAAACCATCAGACCGCACGGGAGAGGATGTTCCCCATCGTTTGCGCCGCTTTGAGCTGGGCGTCAGTGGTCACATGGGCGTAGGTGTCCAGCGTGAACCCCGCCGAGTAGTGGCCCAGCATATCCAGCATTCGGTGGCTGAGCTTGATCTGCTCGGAACGCTCCACCATACCCTGGGCAGGCAGCAGGTCTTTGAAAATATGGTCGATCATGGCGTAGGCTTTCTGCCTGTTTGTATCATTTGTATTCATCCGTGGATTTCCCCTATCATGATAAAAAGTGGTTCTTGTCAGTTACTCCACCGTATTTGCAGCTCGCGCCCCGGTGGATAAAGGGAACAGTACGGACAGAAGGCGGCTACCTTCTCACGGGCGTATTCCTGGGGTCTCTACTGCTTTCAACCCCAGGGCAGCCCAGCCTCATCATGCTGGCCAGTGCTTTGTGTCTCATTATCAGCCCGAACAGAGTCAATGCCAGCCGACTTTGCCAAAGTCGGCCCGTCACAGGTTTTATCGCTCGCCGGATACATTCCCTCCGGGTCATGGCGCACACTGCGCGAATGCTCGTCTGTCCGGGCGGTTGCCCGTACTGCTGATATGCACTTTTCAAGGAACAGCGAGGGATCTCCTTTGGGGTCCCTCACTGTCCTCCCGAAAAAGGCTGCGGGTGAATACCCTTAATTTGAAAAATTCTCAAAATATTTTTTCAGATCCCGCAGAATGCGGTCCCGGCGTTTGATGACCGCCCTCTGGGTAATTCCGATCCGCGCTGCGTAGTCTCTGGTGGACACGCCATCGAAGAACAGCGCGTTGATCAACTCCCGATCCGCGTCATTCAGAGACAGCATGGCCAGCAGCAACATCTCCTTCCATTCCGAAAGGCTCTGTGTCTGCTCTCGTTCCAGCGCTTCTTCCTCCGCGCTTGGGGCTGCTTCCGCGCCGACATAGTCCGAAAGCAGGTCGTCCTCCGCCATCTGCTCCAGCGAGAGAATCTTCCCAGAAAACTGTTCCTCCCGCACATACCGCTCCCGGCGGTCCGCCTGGGAGTAGGCCAGATACACATCCTCCGCCACTTCCACATCCACACCATCCACGGTGATGATATTGGCGATCACTTCACCGGCTTCGTTATAAATGCGTCTATAATTGCGTTCTTCCTGCCATTTTTTCATTTTTCGTGACTCCAATCTCAGATTTTTTTGAAATGTCTGAGATTGGGTCACGGATATTTAGCGATATAGGGCTGCCAGCGTCTGCGCATTGTGTGCCTTTCCGCTTTTCAGCCGAAGAAAGGCGCAAAAAAAGAGCCTTACACATAGCTGAAAAGCTACTTGTAAGGCTCCTAACTCAATACTTCCCGCTTACGTCTGATTCGACGCTGGGTGGTTGGTGCGCTTGACGAAGTTATATATTGTTTTGTTTTTTCTTAATTCAGGCCCATGCCGTATCCCTACAGAGAGTGGGCACGATGATCGGCGGCTCAGTCCTGTGCCGCACGGTGATCCCCACCTGCATACCGCACCTTGGACACTTTGCGATGATGTCCGCAGGCTCGTCCCTTCCCATGGCAAACAGCCGGTATTGGGAAAGGACCGCTTCCGCGGGAACGTCCGCGATCCGCCCCTTTTCACATACGGGACAGCGGAGGATCTTGCGGGTCTCTTGTTCCATAGTGCCTCACTTCCTCTGTTCTCTTTTTTGAGAACAGCTTCCTAAAATTTTTTCACAGCAGATGATGATTCTCCAGCCGGATACGCATGGCTTGCTTGGAGACTTGAAAAATGCCGGCCATATCCGCGACTAATTGCTGACGATTCCTGCCAGACTGGAGCTGGTAAAAGCATCGTTTTACTTGAGGCAGCGGCATCAGAAGGATGGATCCCAGCAGATTCGCCTGTATTTCCAATGTACTGTTCTGCGCTCTGATGATGTTCGCTTCCGTCATCATGGCTGCACCCTCACCGGTTCCGCTGTACAGTTTCTTATGCAGCAGCCAGTGTGCCAGTTCATGGGCACAGGTAAAGCGCAGCCGACCTGTGGAGGCGTCCTCTCCGCAGAGGGAACTATCAATGAATATGGTACCTCCCTTGACCGCAATAA
>OHRP01000815.1_pt1 | contig 9799 bp, 10 predicted proteins | sample 1578451 | NCBI WGS metagenome assembly OHRP01 (sample SAMEA3879588, study PRJEB24766) | human gut metagenome | biome: human-associated habitat; feature: feces | place: USA | collected 1985/1987
CCTCGGGCTTGACGTCGGGGTCGCTGCTCAGCTCAGAAACAGGGATATAGCCTGCCTGCTTGCAGCCGACGTCGACCTGGATCTCGGTCGTGCCGATGGCGGTCACGATACCGGTCACCTTATCTCCTGTATTTAGAGTCTTGAAAGATTTTTCAAGCAGTTCTTCAAAGGATTCGCTGGTTTCAGGGGCAGTGGTGTTGATGTTTTCTTCCGTCATTGTTGTTAATACCTCCATAATGATACTCGCAGGAGTAGATGCGCCGGCTGTCAGTCCCGCCACACGGCATCCGGAAAAGAATTCCGGTGAGAGCTCGTCTGCGGATTCGATCTGGAGGACTTTTCCGCAGTTCTCTCTGCAAATCTCGGTCAAATGCCTTGTGTTGGCGCTTCTTCGGTCGCCCACAACCACCATCGCGTCTACCTTGGCGGAAAGTTCTGCTGCCTCAGTTTGACGTTTCTGCGTAGCATTGCATATTGTATCATTGATTTTCAGATTTGTACACTGTTTTTTTAGAAATTTCACGCAACTTTCCCAAAGCGCACGAATGCAGGTCGTTTGCGCCAGCATGATACTGGGTAAATGGGCAAAATCGGGGTGTTCCTGCAAGTATTTTTGCACTTCCTGCACATTTTCAAAAATCAGCGGGTCGCTGCACCATCCTGCGATGCCCTGCACCTCGGGATGATGGCGCTCGCCGATCAGGATGACGCGGCGTCCCTCGTGCTCTGCCTCCTGTGCAAGCTTTCGGATGCGCTCGACATGCGGGCACACGGCGCTCACGACCTTTGCCCCGCGCTCTCGCAGCGCATCAAGCGTCGCTCTCGACTCGCTGTGGGCGCGGATGAGCACGGTCTCCCCCGCCTTTGCCTGGTCGGGCGACGTGATGAGGCGCATGCCAAGGTCTTCGATCTCGCGCACAACGCCCGCGTTGTGTACGATGCTGCCGAGCATCGCGCCGCCGCGCGCTTTTGCCGTTTCGCGCGCAAGGTTAACCGCGCGCTCCACGCCATAGCAGAAGCCCGCGGTCTCAGCTAAGATGACCTTCACAGCGGCGCGCCTCCCACCTGCTGGCCGCCGAGCGCGTAGGCCTGACGCAGCATTTCGTCGGCGATGGCCTGCAATTCTTCGGACGTGCCGCGGCGGCCCGTGACCTCGGGCACATACGGCTCGCCGAAGATGATGCGCGTTTTATGGAAGGGCTTTTTCTGCCCGTCGCAGAACACCGGCACGAGCGTCGCACCCGTGCGCACGCCGATCATCGCGATGCCCGCGTGCGCGTGCGCGGGGAGTCCGTCGTGATAGCCGACGCCGCCCCGGATCGTCGTCCCCTCGGGGAAGATCAGAAGATTCTCACCCTTGTGGAGCACCTGCATCGCGGTCTTGATGGACTGGATATCCTTGCCGTCGCGCTGGACGGGAAATGCGCCGAGCGTGCGGATGAGCCACGCGAGCGCGCGGTTGTCGAAGAGCTCGGCCTTGGCCATAAAGTGCAGATGGTAGTCGAGCGGCAGGCACAGGCCGATGAGCACGGGGTCTAAGTCCGTTGAATGGTTCGGGCACAGCAGGACACTGTGCTTCGGAAGATTTTCAAGCCCCTTGACGTCCACGCGGTAGATCCACAGCAGCACCCGACCGATGATCCAGATAAACGCAAAAAAGATACGGTGCATCATTTCAATTTCTCCTGAATGAGGTTCAGCAGCGCCTGCTCGCTCTCTTCAAAGCTGAGCTTCGACGTGTCGAAGTGCACGGCGTCCGCCGCCTCGCGCAGCGGGGCGATGTCGCGGTGCATGTCCTGATAGTCGCGCTCGTTGATCTCGCGCAATACCTCTTCATACGCCTTGGGCGTGCCGCGCTCGGAGAGCTCGAGACAGCGGCGGCGTGCGCGCTCCTCGGCCGAAGCAGTCAGGTAAATTTTGAGGTCGGCGTCCGGCAGAACGACTGTGCCGATGTCGCGCCCGTCCATGATGACGCTTCTCTTGCGCGCGATATCGCGCTGCATCTCGAGTAAGTACGCGCGTACGCACGGCAGCGCCGAGACGTTCGAGGCGTACATCGAAATTTCCGGCAGGCGAATTTCGGTGCTGACGTCCTTGCCGTCAAGCAGCATTTTCTGTCCGCTATTCTCGTCAAATGCCATGTCGATTTGGATCTCTTTCAGCAGCGGCGCGATCTGGGATTCGTCCTTGGCGTCCAGTCCGCGCGAAAACGCCGCGTAGCCGATGGTGCGGTAGATCGCGCCCGTGTCGACATGCAGAATGTTCAATTTCTTGGCGACGGCCTTGGCGAGCGTACTCTTGCCTGCGCCGCCGGGGCCGTCAATGGCAATGGAAAAATGCTTTTTCATCTGTTTGATTCTTCCCTCTTACAATAAATATGTGCTTACTGCGTCAGCAGTGCGTCCGCGGCAGCCTCGCCCGCGGCCTTGCCGGTCGCCCAGGCGATTTGCAGATTGTAGCCGCCCGTGTAGGCGTCTACGTCGATGATCTCGCCGGCAAAGTACAGGCCGCCGATCTTTTTCGACGCCATGGTCTTCGGGTCGATCTCCCCCACCTTGACGCCGCCGGAGGTGATGATCGCGTTTTCGACCGGCATCGGCGCGCTGACATTGACCGTCCAGCGCTTTAAGAGCGTGCGGATGGTCTCGCGCTGGGCGCGCGTGATGTCGTGCACCTTTTCGTGCGGAGGGATGCCCGAGCGGTCGATGAATTCGTCGATCATCTTCTGCGGCAGAAGCGCGCCGAGCACGTTGCAGTAGTCGCTGTTTGCGTGCTTTTCAAAATCCGACAGCAGGCGCTTGTCGAGCATTTGCTCGTCGAGCGCGGGCTTGAGGTCGATCTCCAGTCGGTACTGCTTTTTGTCGAAATGCCGCATGTGCGCGCTGGCCGACAGGATGAGCGGCCCGCTCACGCCGAAGTGCGTGAACAGCATTTCGCCGAAATCCGAGTGAATCTTTTTGTTGTTTTCGTATACCGTCAGCGCAACGTTGCGCAGGCTCAGCCCTTGCAGCACCGCGCATTCGCGTGCCTCAAGCGGCACGAGCGAGCCGCGCAGCGGCGTGACTGTGTGGCCGAGCGCTTCCGCCATGCGGAAGCCGTCGCCCGTCGAGCCCGTCGCGGGATAGGACAGCCCGCCCGTCGCCAGAATGACGGCGGAGGCGGTGTAGTCCCCTTTTTCGCCCTTGACGGCGGCGACATGGCCGTCTTCGACCGAAATACCGAGAGCGCGGTCGCGCATGAGCTTGACGTGCAGACGCTTGAGCTCGCGCTCAAGCGCCGCTGTGATGTCGAATGACCGGTCGGACACGGGAAACACGCGCTTGCCGCGCTCGACCTTGAGCGGCACACCGAGCCCCTCGAAAAAATCGATGGCGTCGTGCCCGTCGAAGCGGGAAAACACGGAGTATAAAAACCGCGGGTTCTGCGGCACGTGGGCGAGCAGTTCTTCGCAGGTGCTGTCGTTCGTCACGTTGCAGCGGCCCTTGCCGGTGATGTTCACCTTTTTGCCGAGGCGCTCGTTTGGATCGAGCAGCGTCACGTGCGCACCCTTGCGCGCGGCGCAGATCGCGGCCATCATGCCGCCCGCGCCGCCGCCGATGACAACGATCGCCTTATTCATCTTCGATCTTGCCGAAAATGTCGAAGCGCTCCCAGATGTGCTCGAGTTCGGAGAACGTCGCGGAGATGTCTGCGCCCTTCTTGTTGGCCACGGCCAGAATGAGTGCGTTGAGCATGCTCATGGGCGCCGCCAGCGAGTCGACGAACGAGATCATCTCGCTGCGCACGAGCAGCGAATTGCTGGACATCTGGTTGATGGGCGACATCTCGCTGTCCGTCACGCCGACGATCGTCGCGCCGCGGTCGCGCGCAAACTGGATGGTCTTGAGCGCAAGCTCACTGTAGCGCGGGAAGCAGATACCGATGACCACATCGCCTTTGGAGACGCGGAAGAGCTGGTCGAACGAGCCGGCCGCGCCGCCGTTGACCAGAGTGACGTTGTCGAAGATCAGGCGGAAGTAGAAGTTTAAGTACCCTGCCAGAAACGAGGACGAACGGAAGCCCACGATGTAGATGCGGCGCGCGCCGATGATCGTGTCGACCACGCGCTCAAATTCCGCGCCGTCGGTCTGGTCGATGGCCATGCGGATCTTCTCCATGTCGCGCTGCAGGACGTTCGTCATCAGATCGGACCCTGCGAGCTCGCCGTCCGACGCCTGAATGCGCTGGATGCTCGTGAGCTTGCCGCGAATCATCTCCTGCAATGCACGCTGCATGCTCGGATACCCCTCGTAGCCGAGCTGGGTGGCAAAGCGCACGACGGTCGACTCGCTGACCTGCACGGTCTTGCCGAGCTTGCTGGCCGTCATAAACGCGGCCTTGTCGTAGTTTTCCAGAATGAAGCGGGCGATGAGCTTCTGCCCCTTGGAAAAGCTGCTCATGTTCTTTTCGATATTATGTAAGATATTCTTCGTCATAAAATCGTCCTCTGTTACTTTGATTTTGTTGCATGGAGCTCCTGCTCCGTTAGATCGCGCCACACGCCGACGGGAAGAGCCCCGAGTTTGAGCGCGTGCTCCTGCACGCGCTTTAGGCGCTTGACGTGTAATCCGGCGGCGGCACACATGCGCCGGATCTGCCGGTTTTTTCCTTCATGGATGGTGATGGAGAGAACGGCGGTGTCCCTCCCATGCCGCAGCACGCGCACCTGCGCGGGCCGGATGGGCTCGCCGTCGAGCTGTGTCATGGAAGCGAGCGCTTCTGCCGCTCCCCTGACCTCGCCCGCGACGCTGACCTCGTAGACCTTGTTGACCTCGTAGCGCGGGTGCAGAAGATGCTGCATCCATTCGCCGTCGTTCGTCAAAAGCAGCAGTCCCTCGGAGTCGAGGTCGAGCCGCCCGACGGGATAGACGCGCGCGCCGCAGTCTCTGACGAGCTCGGCGACGGTCTTTCGCCCTTTTTCGTCAGAGAGCGTGCAGACATAGCCGCGCGGCTTGTTGAGCATCAGGTAGCGCTTCTGCCCCTCCTGTGTGAGCGGCCTGCCGTCGACGGTAATTTCGTCGACTTCGGGGTCGGCCTTCTGCCCGAGAAGCGCAGTCTTGCCGTTCACGTGCACGCGTCCCGCGGCGATACACTGCTCGGCGGTGCGACGGGAGCAGAGCCCCGATTCGGCGATGAGCTTTTGAATTCTTGCTTCGGCCAGGTCGATCCCTCCTTTACTTTGCCGACAGAAATTGCCAGAGCTTTTCCGCCAGCGACTTATTTTTGCTTGTTTCGCTTTTTGTTTCCTGCGCCTGTACGCTGCACGCGCTGACAAGGTCAACTCTTCCGACCTCAGTCTCGCCGCAGGAGATGACGAGCGTGCCGAACGTTTGTCCCTTCCGCACGGGGGCGGAGATGGTTTGCGGCAGCTCGGCGCGCACGCTCAATGCTTCATTTTCCGCGGTGGGATAGCGGAAGCTCTCCGCCGCCACGGCGGACACACTCTGCCCGTCGACGCTTACGCTGCCGTAGGCCTCGCCTTTTTTAGCACCGCTTGAGAGCGCATACGCCGAAAAGCCGTAGTCGTAGAGTGCCGCGTGATCCGCCCAATCGCTGCCGTCGTGCAGCGTGACGGCGATCATGCGCATCCCGCCGCGCTCGGCACAGGTGACGAGTGTGCGCCCTGCGTCGCCGGTGTAGCCGGTCTTGAGACCGACGCAGCCGGAGTACGACGCGAGCAGCTTATTGTGGTTCGTCATCGTGCGCGTGCCGACGCTCGCCGTGCGCGTCGAGACGATGCGCGCGAACGTCGGATTCTGCATGGCGTAGGCCGCAAGGCGCGCCATATCGAGGGCACAGGAGCTGTGCCCCATTTCGTCGAGACCGCTCGGGTTGGCAAATGACGTGTGCTCCATGCCGAGGGCTTTCGCCTTTTCGTTCATCCATCGGACAAACTGCGCGCTGCCGCCGCTCCCGCCGCAGTGGGCGGCGATGCACTCCGCCGCGTCGTTGCCGGACGGCAGCATCAGACCGTAGAGAAGTTCCTCCATCGTGAGCGTTTCGCCCTCGAGAAGGTACATCGACGAGCCCTCGCGTAAATGCTCGCGTTTGACCGTGACCTTCTCCGTGAGTTCGCTGTGCTCCAGCGCGACCAAGCAGGTCATGATCTTCGTCGTGCTCGCGATGCTGCGCTCCTGCGTTTCATTGCGCGACGCCAGCACCCGCCCGCTGCCCGCCTCCATCAAAATAAACGCGGCGGCGGCAGTTTCAGGCGCGGCAGCCTGACAGGTCAAACTGCTTGACAGGCAGGAAACAGCAAGGAAAACGGCAAATACGCATCGGGCAAAACGCGGCATGGGATCACTCCTTCGTTCGGAATGCCCCTATTATGCCCGAAATCAGTAGATATCTTTCTCTTCTCTCTTCTTGTCCACGAAATTCTGCACGCGGTCGAGCACTTCCGGCACAAGATCAAGCACGCGGTCGACCGTTGCCGCCGCAGGGATGGCCACGGGCATCACGCGCGTCAGACCGTCCTTAATGACGAGGAACGCGACGGGGTCGACCTTGACGCCTGCACCTGCGCCGCCGCCGAAGTGTGCGGTGTCGGTCTTGCCGTAATCGCCGCCGCCCGCGCCGAAGCCGAAGCTCACGCGCGAAACGGGGATGACCGTTACGCCGTCGGGCGTCGTGATCGGCTCGCCGATGATGGTGTTGGAATCGACCATATCACGGATCTTATCCATCGTGGTGTCCATGAGATCGTTGAGCGGGGTCTTTTTTTCGATGTTTTCCATGAGGTTCATCCTTTCTTTCTTTTTATGCGGTCAGTTTTTCACTGTGTTCACTGTTTTGCGGAGTGCTCTCCGTTGGTTTTTCCGCGGGAGCGTCGTTTTTATGCGCCTTTTTATAGCGCAGGTACCATTTGAGCATCGGAATGAGCAGCGCAAGCGAGATGTGCAGCCCGTCGCGGATGCGAAGCGACAGGCCAACGGCACCCTCTGCGTGCGTCTTTTCAGAGCTGTAGTCCATGCGCAGGTGCAGTGAGGGATCAGGGATATGGAAGAGGTCTTCAAGGTGCGGCATCACACCCCACATCGCGGCGCTCGCATAGCCGTAGGTCTGCGCGATATCCGCGGGATCCGTGCCGCCGAAGACGATGAGAATTTCCAGCGGGTCGATGCGAAGGCGCTTGCAGGTGCGTTTCGCTGTCTCCTTGAGCGCCGAGAGCGCCGTCGTGATGAGGTCCCTGAGCTCCTCTTTTGTCGGCTTGGGGAGCGAGGGCTTTTTCTTTTGCTTCGCCTCTTCTCCCTCTGACTTTGGTTTCTTCTCCTTTGCCTTTTTTTTCGGCGTTTCTTTCTTTTCCTTTGCTGGCAGCAGCGTGAAGCGGAACGGGCCGACCGAAAGCTGCACGCGCAGCTCGTCGCCGAACTGCATCAGCGCGCCCACGCGAAGAAAGCCGATCAAAATAAAAATGAGCAGGATGATGCCAATTACCTTCAGCGCAGTCAATCGACCACCTCCCTCTTTTTACGCTTCACGCGGTTTTTATGCTTTACGCGGTCAGTGTTCCCCGTTTTCGGGAATGCTGCCTTCTTTTTCCGTCATGGCGCTGGGGTCGAGGATCGTGCCGTCCTCCGTTATGCGGAGCTGACCGTCGGCCTCAAGACCCGGCATCTCCGGCAGCTCCTCGAGCGAACCCAAGTGGAAGTCGCGCAGGAACTTTTTCGTCGTGCGGTACAGCCTCGGCCGTCCCGGCACCTGCAAACGTCCGCACTCCTCAATGAGCCCGCGCTCAAGCAGCAGGCCCACGGTGTACGAGCTGTCCACGCCGCGCACCTGATCAATGTAGGCGCGGGTCGTGGGCTGGTAGTAGGCGATGATCGTCAGCACCTCCAGCGCGGGCTGAGAGAGCTTGGCGGTCTTGCGGATCTCAAACGCCTTGCGGATGACGTCGGCATAGTCCGGCGACGAGCAGAGCTGATAGCTGTCCTCCATGCGGACGAGCCGGATGCCGCGGCGCTCAAAGGCGTAGTAATCGCCGAGCTTTTGCAATACCTGTTCCGCGGTCGGACGGTCCAAATCGAGCGCAAGGCAGATGCGGTCGATGGGAAGCGGTTCGCCGCTGGCGAACAAAATGCTCGCGCAGATCCAAAGATTCCAAAGACATAGCGTTCCTCGCTTTTTACAGATTGATACGGTCGGGGGCATCGTCCCCGCACTCCACGGTGCAGTCCGTGTCAGAACCGGCCAGATGGATGACCTTTTCGCGGCAGAGCTCCAAAACGGCGATAAACGTCGCCACGATCTCGCTGCGGCTGCGGCTGCCGCGGAACAGCAGCTTGAAGCGCGTCATGCCGAACTCCTTGAGCCGGTGCAGAATTTCCTCCGCCTTGCCCTTGACGGGATACGGCTCGCGGCGCACGATCTCGCTCAGCGCCGCGCTCGGCGGCGCGGCCAGCTTTTCCCCGCGCTCCATGATCGTCTGCATGGCGAGCACGAGGTCGGCCTTTTCATGACTGTACTCGTAGATTTTGCCGCGCTGCATGGGCTCGGGCTGGCGCGTCATGATGCTGCGGCCAAACTCGCCCATCGGGCCGAGCGTTTCGGTCAGCGTCTTGATGCGAAGGTACGTGTCCTTTTGCTGGCGCTCTTTGAGCGAGGCAATGAGCTCGTCCATCTCGCTCTGCGCCTGCTCATCCTCAAGCGAAAGCAGCATGCGCGTTTTGATGTACATTAAATGTGCCGCCATCGTGATGAATTCGCTCGCGACCTCGAGATCGAGCTGCTTTCGCTGCTCGAGATACGCAAGGTACTGGTCCAGGATCAGCGCGATGGGAATGTCCTGGATCTCTATTTTATTTTTCGACAGCAGGAAGAGAATGAGGTCGAGCGGCCCTTCAAAGTCCTGCAGCGCCTCCGCGCTGCGCTCGTGCACCACGCCCTCCAGCTTGAAAACGGGATTGTCCATGACATTCCTCTCACTTTATTAATATACGATCCAGTTGACCAGAAGCTCGTACACGCGGTAGATGCCCTCGCTGAGGATATTGTTTCCCACGCCGAGCCAGACGAGCACAAAAAGAACAAGCATGCCGTATTTTTCATACCGCATCAGCGTCATGTACGCGCGGTCGGGCAGAAAGGCGAAGAGCACCTTCGACCCGTCGAGCGGCGAGATGGGGATGAGGTTGAAAAGCCCCAGACCGACGCTCATGTACGCCGTCATCGCAAGGAAATTCAAAAGGCCGCTGCAAAACGCGGTATCGACATAGTGCGCGATCGTGATGCGCGCGCCGAGCAAGAGCAGCATCGCCAGCAGCAGATTCGACACCGGCCCCGCCAGCGCTGTGATGGCCATACCCTGCTTCGGCTTTTTGAAATACCGCATGTCGACCGGCACGGGCTTTGCCCAGCCGAAGCCGACGAGCAGCATGGCAGCCAAGCCGAACCAGTCGATATGGTGCAGCGGGTTTAAGCTCAAGCGGTGCTCGCGCTTGGCCGTCGGATCGCCGAGGGCATAGGCTGCAAGACCGTGACAGGTCTCGTGCACCGTCAAGCATAAAAAGACGCCGAGCACGCGCAAAAGCGCGTCGGTCAGCGAGCCCCAGTCGATGGACTGGACCAATTCCTGAAAACTGTTCACGCAATTTCTCCGTAAAAAATATGCAAATCGCGAAGACTTGCATTGCATTCTATTCTTATTATAACAGCCCTTTTCCCACATGACAAGGGATTTTGCAATTTTTGCTGCATTTTGCTTTCAAAAATTGACACATTTTTCTCTGTCAAATTGCGAAAAATGACAAAAAAGCGCCTC
>OHRP01000821.1_pt1 | contig 9769 bp, 6 predicted proteins | sample 1578451 | NCBI WGS metagenome assembly OHRP01 (sample SAMEA3879588, study PRJEB24766) | human gut metagenome | biome: human-associated habitat; feature: feces | place: USA | collected 1985/1987
CCGCAGCGGTCTGTCCATCAAGCACGGCCTCTGCATGGCAAACGGCGTCGGCGTCGTGGACAGCGATTACCGCGGTGAGCTGAAAGTCCCGATGGTCAATCTGGGCGCGGAGGCTTATACCATCCAGCCGGACGGAGATCTGGAGCTGATCAACTTTGCACCAATCAATGGTATGAGAGGCTGCTATGTTTCTACGGATTATACGGATCGGTATCTGTTTGTAGCCGGTTATCATGACGGTAAGCTGACAGTACTCAGACTGAAAGAGGACGGTTCCATCGGCGAAATCACTGATGAAATCTACCACAAGGGTCTGGGCAGTATGGCAGAGCGGAATTTCCGTCCCCATATCAACTGTGCCCGCATGACACATGATAATAAGTATCTTCTGGTGGCAGATCAGGGTATGGATCATGTCAATGTATATCGTTTTGATGTGGAGAAGGGCAAGGTAAAGCTGGAGGATATCATCCGCAGTGAGATGGAATCCGCACCCCGTCATATCAAGATTTCCGAGGATGGCAAGTATATTTACATTCTCCATGAATTAAAGTGTTATATTGATGTATACGAATATGCGGACAATAATAACGACCCTACCTTTGAGAAGATCCAGACGGTAGAGCTGATCAAGCTGACCAGAGGCAACACCAACAGTGCCAGCGCCTTCAGTTTTTCATTGGATTACAATTATCTGCTCAGTTCCATTGCAGGGGATAATTCTGTTATCGTATTTGATGTAGACAAGAAGACAGGACTTTTGAAGAAGAACTTCCTGCTGCCGATCAGCGGTGAGTATCCCAAGGATGCAGAGTTCTTCCCGGACAATAAGTTTCTGGTGTCTTTGAATCATGAAAGTAATACGATGACCTTCTTCCATATTGATCTGGAGCATGGAACGATGATCATGAATGGACCGGCAATGAAGGTCAATATGCCCAACTGTATTTTGTTCCATAAGTTGGGGTAGATATTATTTTAGTAATAATCCCCCGCAGCCTCGGCTGGGGTAAGAAACGCGGCACGCTTTCGCTCTGTCGCAGAGCGTAACGGCACATAAGCGGTCAGAATATGCCCGCTAAGTGCCGACGTCTGCTTACGGCCTGCTTATTCTTACACCCATCCGGGGCTGCTTGCTTATTTTAATAACCTTGTGATATGAGATGGGATTTGGTAAAATAAGAACATATAGAAATTGGGAGGTAGGAGTATGGCACAGATCAGACCATTTAGGGCATATCGTCCCTGTCAGGGGATGGAGAAAAGGATTGCGGCGCTTCCTTATGATGTATATAACAGGGAGGAAGCGTGTGAAGTGGTGAAGAAGAATCCGGACTCTTTTCTGGCGGTTGATCGGGCGGAGACGCAGTTTGGCGAGGAAGTAGACACATATGCGGACTGTGTGTATGAGAAAGCGGATCAGCTGCTTCGGGAGAAAATTCAGGAAGGAAAATTTGTACAGGATCCGACACCATGTTTCTATCTGTATGAACTGACCATGGACGGGAACAGCCAGACCGGTGTAGTGGCTTGTGCCTCTATTGACGATTACCGGAACAATGTGATCAAAAAGCATGAAAATACCAGAGCGGATAAGGAGGAAGACCGTATCCACCATGTAGATACCTGCAGTATGCAGACGGGGCCCATTTTCCTGGCATATCGGGCGAAAGAGGAACTGCAGAACAAGATCGGAGAGATCAAAACACAGACACCGGTATACGATTTTGTCAGTGAGGACGGCATCGAACATCGTGTGTGGGTGATTTCGGAGGCTGCGGATGTGGCAATGATTGAAGAGGCGTTTGCAAAGATCCCGGCTATTTATATTGCGGACGGTCATCATCGTTGTGCCTCAGCTGTAAAGGTGGGATTAAAGCGCAGAGAGCAGCATCCGGATTATACGGGAGAAGAGGAATTCAATTATTTCCTGTCGGTGATTTTCCCAGATGAAGAACTGCAGATCCTGGATTATAACCGGGTGGTGAAGGATTTAAACGGTATGGATGTCGATGCGTTCCTGGCAGCCATCGAAGAACATTTTATGATAGAGAAAAAAGGACGTATTCCTTACCGGCCGGAGAAAAAAGGAGCTTTCGGTATGTTCCTGGAAGATGAGTGGTACTGTCTTACAGCGAAGAAGGAGATTCGGAGCGAAGATGCTGTGGAAGGACTGGATGTATCTCTTTTACAAAATTACCTGTTGAATCCTGTTCTGGGAATCGAAGATCCAAAGACAGATAAGCGGATCGATTTTGTGGGAGGTATCCGGGGACTTGCGGAACTGGAGCGGAGAGTACATACCGATATGAAGGTGGCATTTTCCATGTATCCTACTTCCATCGGGGAACTTTTTGCAGTGGCGGATGCGGGACGTCTGATGCCTCCGAAGTCCACCTGGTTCGAGCCGAAGCTGCGCAGCGGTCTGTTTCTGCATGAGATAGAGCGGTAATACCTACGACCGGATAAGCAAAATAGTGACAGAATAGAATGCAGCAGACTACACGCCGCAGAAAAGAGGGAATATGACAAACAAACTTTATAAACTGATGAACTGGGCAAAGATAGAAGAAATCACTTATTCTGAATGTGATAATCCCCATGAACTGTTAGGACCTCATAAGCAGGGAAGTAAAATGCTGGTACAGGCATTCTTCCCGGGAGCAGAAAAGGTGACGATCCACTGGAAGAAGACAGGACAGGTAGGCGAAGCTTTTCTGGCAGATGTCCCTATGGAACTGGCAGACGAAGAAGGTTATTTCGCAGCCCTGATAAATGCCGGGAAGATGGCACCTTATGAATATTTGGTGGAATATGGAAAGACAGAAGAGCGTGAAGCCCACAGAATGATCTGCGGCGATGCTTACCGGCATGTTCCCCAGATCACGAAGGAAGATATGGATCGTTTTGCAGTCGGTGTTCATTACACCATTTATGAAAAACTGGGCGCACATCCCATGGAACTGGACGGAGAGAGTGGAACCTATTTTGCCGTCTGGGCACCGAACGCCATGCGCATCAGTGTAGTGGGGGATTTCAACGGATGGGACGGACGGATCCACCAGATGAGACGCCTGGGAGATTCCGGTATTTTCGAATTGTTCATTCCCGGCGCAGAAGCAGGAGACTGCTATAAATATGAATTGAAGATCAAAGGTGGACTGACTTATCTGAAAGCAGACCCTTACGGCAACGCCGCGCAGAAGAGACCGGAGACAGCTTCCGTCATCGCTGACCTGCGAGATTTTTCGTGGGATGACAGCGAATTCTTGAAAAAAAGGGAAAGCTACCAGTGCGGAAATGCTCCGGTCAGTGTGTATGAAATGTATCTGGGAAGCTTTGTGACGCCGGACGAGGGACAGGATTATGCGAACTATCGTGAGATCGCTCCGAAGGTCATTGACTATGTAAAAAAAATGGGATACACCCATGTGGAACTGATGCCGGTTATGGAACATCCTCTGGATGCTTCCTGGGGCTATCAGGTGATCGGTTATTATGCCCCTACCGCCAGATACGGTACACCGGAGGACTTTATGTTCTTCGTGAATGAACTGCATAAGGCGGGAATCGGCGTGATCCTTGACTGGGTACCGGCACATTTTCCCAGAGATACTTACGGATTGTCCGGCTTTGACGGCACCTGTCTCTATGAGCATCAGGATCCCAGGCAGGGAAACCATCCTCACTGGGGAACGCTGATCTACAACTACGGCCGTCCCCAGGTATCCAATTACCTGATCGCCAATGCTTTATTCTGGGTGGAAAAATATCATGCAGACGGTATCCGGATGGATGCGGTAGCCAGTATGCTTTATCTGGACTACGGCAAACAGGACGGGGAATGGATTCCCAATATGTACGGTGGTAATGAGAATCTGGAAGCCATCGAGCTGATCAAACACTTTAATTCAATCCTCAAAAAGAGAGATCCCGGGGTATTGTCCATTGCAGAGGAAAGCACGGCATTTCCCATGATCACCGGATCACTGGATGAAGGCGGACTGGGATTTGACCTGAAGTGGAACATGGGCTTCATGAATGACTATCTGGATTATATCAAATACGATCCCTATTTCCGCAGCCACCACCACGGAGAGCTTACTTTCAGCATGATCTATGCCTACAGTGAGAAGTTCATGCTGGTATTTTCCCATGATGAAGTGGTACACGGCAAGGGAACTCTGCTTGGTAAAATGCCTGGAGACAGGGCACAGAAGCTTGCTAATTTACGTCTGACTTACGGTTATATGATGACCCATCCCGGCAAGAAGCTTCTCTTCATGGGACAGGATCTGGCGGAAGAGAAAGAATGGAACGAAATGCGTCAGGTAGAGTGGCAGCTGGAGGAACAGAAGGAAAATGCCGGTGTCCAGAAACTGGTGAAGGATCTGAATGTACTTTACAGAGAGAATAAGGCATTGTATGAATGCGATGATCAGGCCAAAGGCTTCCAGTGGATGAACGAGATCTCTGCCAATGAATGCTATGTAAGCTTTGTGCGTAAGGGAGAAGAGGCAGAGGAACTGCTTCTGGTCGTAGCAAACTTCTCCGGAGTACCCAGAGAGATCACCACAGGTGTGCCTTACGAGGGAAAATACAAGGAGATCCTGAACACGGATGCTGTGCAATATGGCGGTACCGGTGTGGTCAATGACCGTGTGAAACGTGCGGAGGACGTGGAATGGGATGACAAAAAGCAGTCCGTTACCGTGAAAATGGCTCCCCTTTCCTTAAGCATTCTGCAGTTTATTCCTTATACCGAGGCAGAACTGGAAAAAGTGATTGAGAAGCGTATCCGCAAGAATACACCGATCCGCAAGACCGCAGGCAAGACTACAAAAAGAAAACAGGAGAAATAAGGCAACATGGATCTGACAGATAACGTAATTGAAGAGGTGCAGAAAAAAGAAGGACTGATCGCATCTTTCCTGGATACCCTGCCGGAAAAGGCACTGAATCTTGGCATCCGGATCGGACTGGCACTGGTATTCTTTTTCATTGGAATGCAGCTGATCAGGCTGATCCGCAAGATCATCCGTAAATCTATGAACCGGGCGGGAGCAGAGATCGGTGTGATCCAGTTCGTGGACTCTTTTGTAAAAGCTTCTTTATATATAATACTGATCCTGACACTGGCGTCCTCCTTCGGCGTGGACGCAGCCAGCATTGTTGCGTTGCTGGGATCGGCCGGCGTGGCCATCGGTCTGGCAGTGCAGGGAAGTCTGTCTAATCTGGCGGGCGGTGTGCTGATTTTATTATTGAAGCCGTTTAAGGTGGGAGATTACATTGTGGAAGGCTCCTCCGGTAAGGAAGGTACAGTAAAAGAGATCCAGATCTTCTATACAAAGCTGTTAACCTATGATAATCAGACGATTATTCTTCCAAACGGCAATCTGGCAAATAACACCATTGTGAATGTCACTGCTGCCGAATCCAGGCGATGTGATGTGAAGGTGTCTATTGCTTACAGCGCAGATATTAAGAAGGCAAAGGAAGTTCTGACAAAGGTTCTCTCTGAAGATCCCGATACTATAAAGGAAAGAGAGCATTTTGTATTTGTAGATGAACTGGCAGACTCCGGAATCAACCTATGTGTACGCTGCTGGTTCAAAAATGAGGATTTCTGGCAGGGAAAATGGCGTATTACCGAACAGTGTAAGTATGCACTTGATAAAGCAGAAATTGAAATACCGTTCCCGCAGATGGATGTGCATATGCGTTAATTAAAAATAGATATTGAATTTTACAGACTATAATGATAATATTACCGTTGTGATTCAATGTTTTAATATTTACATTTTTAGGAGGAAAAAATTATGAAAAAGTTTCTGGCACTTGCACTTGCATCTGTCATGGCTGTTTCTCTGGTAGCATGCGGCAGCACCAATGCTGACACCAATGCAGAATCCAGTGCGGCAGCTACCACCACTGCAACAACTGCAGAGAGCAGCAGTGAAGAACCCGGTCTGAAGATCGCTATCGTATCCAGCCCCTCCGGCGTGGATGACGGTTCCTTCAATCAGGACAACTACAACGGTGTTCTGAAGTTCATTGAGGAGAATCCGAATGCAACCGTAACCCCCATCCGTGAAGAGACCGGTGACAGCGCAGCAGCTGTTCAGGCTGTAGCTGATGTTGTAGCTGATTATGATGTTATTGTATGCTGTGGTTTCCAGTTTGCAGGTATCGGCAATCTGGCACAGGAGAATCCGGATACCAAGTTCATCCTGATCGATTCCTGGCCTACCGTTGATGGCACCGAAGTAACCGCAGATCAGGTGATCGACAACGTATACGCTGCTTACTATGCTGAGCAGGAGAGTGGTTTCTATGCAGGTATGGCTGCAGCTCTGTCTACCACCACAGGTAAGGTAGCAGTAGTAAACGGTATTGCATATCCTTCCAACGTGAACTACCAGTATGGCTTCGAGTGCGGTGTTAAGTATGTGAACGGTACCGAAGGCATGAACGTAGAAGTAGTAGAGCTTCCTTCTTACGCAGGTACCGATGTTACCGGCGCTAACGTAGGCGGTAACTATGTTGGTAACTTCTCCGATGAAGCTACCGGTAAGGTACTGGGTAATGCTCTGATCGCTGAAGGCGTGGACATCCTGTTCGTAGCAGCAGGTGGTTCCGGTAACGGTGTATTCACCGCTGCAAAGGAAGCTGAAGGCGTTAAGGTGATCGGTTGTGATGTTGACCAGTATGATGACGGTGCAAACGGTGACAGCAATATCGTTCTGACCAGTGGCCTGAAGGTAATGCATGATACTGTTTACAACGTACTGAACGAAGTAAAAGACGGTTCCTTCAAAGGTGCTAATGTGACTCTGACCGCAGCAGATGATGCTACCGGTTTCGTAAGTGAGGAAGGCAGATGCCAGCTCACCGCAGAGGCTATTGAGAAGATCAATGCAGCACAGGCTCTGTTAAAGGAAGGCAAGATCGTTCCTGCGGCAAACTTTAACGGTGTAACTCCGGAGACCTTTACCTGGTAGGAAGAATGGATTCACAAGAAGGTGATGGTGAGGAACTGTCACCTTCTTCTTGTTTAAACTGCTGTTTAGGCAGGAAAATGTACAGAAATGAGGATGAACATGTCGGAATATATTGTTGAGATGAAACACATCACCAAACGTTTTCCCGGGATCGTAGCCAATGACGATGTGACGATCCAGATCAAAAAGGGAGAGATCTTTGCCCTTCTGGGAGAAAATGGTGCAGGAAAATCCACCTTGATGAGTATGCTGTTCGGAATGTACGAACCGGATGAAGGAGAGATCTATATCCGGGGTGAAAAGGTGAAGCTGGAATCCCCCAATCATGCCACCAAATTAAACATCGGTATGGTACACCAGCATTTCAAACTGGTATCCAACTACACCATTGCTGAGAATATCGTAATGGGTATGGAGCCGGTGAAGAAGGTGCTGGGATGTATTCCGGTAGTGGATATGAAGAAGGCCAATCAGGATATCCGGAACCTTTCGGAAAAATACGGACTGGCAGTGAACCCCACCGATGTGATCAGCGACATTAATGTCTCTACACAGCAGAGAGTAGAGATCTTAAAGATGCTTTACAGAGAAGCGGAGATCCTCATTTTTGATGAACCCACAGCGGTTCTGACACCGCAGGAGATCGATTTCCTGTTGGATATTATCAAATCTCTGCGGGATGACGGCAAGACTATCATCCTGATCACACATAAACTGGAAGAAATCAAACGGATCGCGGACAGATGTGCCATCCTGAACCACGGACGTCTGATGGATGTCATGGATGTGGCTACCACGTCCACCAAAGTCATGGCCAACAAAATGGTAGGCCGTGAAGTGAATTTTGAGACAGAAAAAGAGCCTGCAAAACCGGGTAAGACCATACTCAGTATCGAGAAACTGAATGTTTACAATAAACAGGATTTCCAGGTGGTAAAGGATGTATCTCTGGAGGTACATTCCGGTGAGATCGTTGCGATCGCAGGTGTGGCAGGCAACGGACAGGTAGAAATCGCAGATGCTATTGCGGGACTGGTACCGGTGCGTTCCGGCAAGATCCTGTTAAACGGCAGAGACATTACGAACCTGTCTATCAGAGAACGAACGACCGAAGGAATTTCCTATATTCCCGAGGATAGACAGAATTACGGACTGGTCATGGATTTTACCCTTTCGGAGAATCTGGCACTTCGTAATTATTACAAAGAGCCGTTCTGTCATAAGGGAGTACTGGATCAGAAGATTTTTGAAGACAACAGTGAAAAACTGATAGAAAAATACGATATCCGAAGCGGCCAGGGCAGCAAGACAGTGGTACGTTCCATGAGTGGTGGTAATCAGCAGAAAGCCATTATTGCCAGAGAAGTGGAACAGGATTCCTCCCTGATGATCTTTGTGCAGCCCACCCGTGGACTGGATATCGGTGCCATAGAGAATATCCACAAGCAGATCATTGCAGAGAGAGACAAGGGCAAGGCAATCCTTCTGATCTCTCTGGAATTGGATGAGATCATGAATTGTGCGGATACCATCGCAGTTATTTATAACGGAAGCATACAGAAGATCGCCAAAGCCAGTGAACTGACCACCAATGAAGTGGGAGAGTTCATGATGGGCGTAAAAAACAAGGAGAAGGAGGCATAAGACCATGAAAAAATTTACAAAATTATGGAATGCGGTAAAGATTCCTCTCCTTGCGATCCTTTGTAGTCTTGTGGCAGGTGGTGTGATCATCGCTGTGACCGGTTCCAATCCCTTTAAGGCTTATTACGCACTTCTACAGGGAGGCGGACTGGCACCCAAGTCCTCCTACGCCAGCTACAAGAGTATGCTGACGGACTTTATGAGTTATGTGAACTATTTTACCCCCATGATCTTCGCGGCACTGGCTGTGGCGGTAGCACTCCGCGCCGGACTGTTTAATATCGGCGTCTCCGGACAGATGCTGGCAGCCGGATTTACCGCAAGCATCGTTGTGGGCTACAGCAGTCTGAACGCCGTGCTGGCAAAGCCGCTGGTAGTAATCATCGGCCTGATCGTCGGTGGTCTGGTGGGAGCACTGATCGGCTTCCTGAAATACCGGTTTAATATCAATGAGGTCGTTTCCTCTATTATGTTAAACTATACGTTCCAGTATGTGATCAGTTTCTTCATCAATACCTTTTTCGTGGATCCGGTCTCCAGACAGTCAAAGGAAATCTCCGCAGCTTCCAGACTGACACTGATGGATACCATGGTGGGCAATCTGAAAATGGATATTCCGCTGGGAATTATTCTGGCTCTGCTTACGGTGGTGGCTGTATGGTTCCTGTTAGAGAAGACAAAGCTTGGTTATGAACTGAAGGCTGTGGGCTATTCCCGCAGTGCTGCAAAATATGCAGGTATCAAGGTAGGCAGAAGCATGGTACTGTCCATGACGATTTCCGGTGCACTGGCCGGACTTGCCGGTGTGACTTATTATCTGGGCTATGTGGGATCCATTCAGCCAAAGGTATTGATCAGTACCGGATTTGATGCCATTGCGGTATCCCTGCTTGGTAACAACAATCCCTTCGGTATTGTATTTTCTACTATGCTGATCACCCTGATCAGCAAGGGAAGTACTTATATGAAATCTGCGGCCGGCGTGGATGCGGAGATTGCATCCGTTATCACCGGTATCATCCTTTTGTTCAGCGCATGTAATGCTTACATCAAGTGGAAAATGGAGCGAAACAGAAAGACTATGAATCCATTGAAGGCGAAATGGCAGCATTAGAGGATAAAAT